>ERZ1034361.1144-NODE-1144-length-14912-cov-5.363060_pt1 | contig 14912 bp, 9 predicted proteins | sample MGYA00520617_ERZ1034361 | MGnify/ENA primary metagenome ERZ1034361 (study PRJEB33736, sample SAMEA104284507) | Azolla filiculoides | biome: Urban; feature: Water surface; material: Ditch water | place: Netherlands | collected 2015-10-28 | depth 0-0.1 m ... | reverse complement strand
ATCACGTGCACGCCGCTATCAGCGAAGCCCTGTACTTTAGAAAAACGGTTTTTGGCGTGGTTTAGAAACCTGCCACCAGCCAGCCAAAGCCGGCCATTTACTATGAGTGAAATCGAAACCGCACTGAATACCCAAGGTCGCCATATTTCTGCTGTACTTGTTCAACTAGGCTGGCAGCGAAAGCGGGTGTGGTCAGCACAAAGATATTGCCGCTACTGGTTGCCACCGTTCTCGATCTAACAATCCGTGTCAGATCAACTCGAGAGCATCGGCTCCTGTGTGCCCTGAGCAGTCTGATGACAAATAGAAATATTCTGGCAGCTAACTCAATAGAAAGCAGCCATTGGAGTTCCTGCTTGAACAGTTCTTATCGCTCAGTGAGCGACTTATTTCAACTTTTTTTTCAACCCATTTTTTGCAGCCAGCCAATCATTCAGCAGCGAACAAATCCCTTTGATGTCACCTTATCGCCATACGCTCGACACCTCGCTCATATCGATGAACATGCTTAAAAAAATCAGCGATTTACCCATTTACGAGTGTCTTGAAGGTAGTGTTTGTCGCTTATGTCCATGCTTTCCAGATGATCGGTAATCCATACTGAGAGCACCTCCCGGAGAAGAACGAGCGGAAGCGGTTCCTGATGTTGCAGTTCAGCAAGTTGAGCCAGATACATCGCATTTTTGGTTCTATGCCACTCCAGTGTCGGGCACCCATTTTTGGCGAGCAGAACCTCTTCCGTCTTGAAGTGCATGCGCGCAAGTTCCGCAAACTCTTCTAACAGGAATGCTAGCTCAGTGTGTGACTCATCAGAGGAATAACGTATTAGCTGGCCACACAGAAGGAGCAATCGCTTGTGCTGCAAGTCGATTAGTTTGCTGCCGACGAGAAATTCATCTGTCCATAGGGGAACTGTGAGCATCCACCAACCAATACTAAATAACTAGTTAAATAGTATTGGAATTTAATGAGCGGAGCAAGTCTAGTCCTGACAGCTTGCAGGAGGTCACTGAACAATTTTCGCTGGTCGCTAGTTCGTGAAGGTTTCGCGAGAAAAATTTCCAGGGCAAATTGCGCCTGGAGGCAATTACACCCTTGTTGAACGGTAATTCGATGACTACATTCCTCGCGTTTAATTGCCATTCAGCCCGTTCGTGCCGCAGGTGGCCGATGATGAATTTCGACGCTGATGGATTGATGGTCTCGCATATAAGTTCTTCAGGAGGATGAAATAAGACTACAGCAAGTCGCCTATATCCTTAAAAAGGATTATGTACAAATAACTAATTGGGTGCGAGGCTAGGTCTAAAGACGGATTGCCGGCGGCACCTATTGATGTGAATCTCATCGGCCACAGCGTTTTTTTGCGATGAGACATGCACGGCAACCACACCTTCAAGCCTCAGGTTCGCCTGCTTCAGACGCCGCTGTTTTGCGAACTGGACGAGGCTTCTCTTGCCCGGATTGCGCGTCACACGCAGGAGGTACATTTCCAGAAAGGTGAGGTCGTTTTTCGCGAGGGGCAGTCTTTCATCGGCCTGTTCATCATTATTGCCGGGCAGGTGAAGCGATACTTCAGCTCCTCGGACGGTAACGAGAAGGTGTGCGACATCCTCGAACAGGGAGACTGCTGCGGAGAGGCTGCCCTTTTCTCGGGCAAGCCTTATGGCATTTCAGCAGAAGCGCTGTGCGATGCGATATTACTTAAGGTTTCTTCGAATGGAATCTTCGAGGAACTGCTGCAAAATCAGAATCTGGCCAAGAAGATGATGGAAGTCCTAGCGAGCCGCACGCAGCAGATGCTGGAGGCAGTCGAGTCACTGACGCTGCTCTCGGGCTCACAGAGAACAGTCCGTTATCTACTGGAGCAGGTCAAGGAAATTGAGGGTGGTGGTGCCCAGGTCAGTATTACCCTGCCAACGACCAAAGGTGTTTTGGCCTCCCATTTGAACCTAAGCCCGGAATACTTCTCTCGACTGCTGATGGAGTTGCAAGCAAGTGGACTCATTAGGGTGAGCGGCCGGCGAATCGATATTCCAAATATTGACCGGATGCGTGAGTGTATTTAGGCAGTGTCAGGCCATGAATATAACGCTACACATCAATCACTTCAGTCAACTAGACTATCGCTGGGCACGATGCAAACGCTAAGTGCGTCGTTGGATAGCGCCAATCTGACTATTTAATAGGGCACCGAGTTTGCGGTCGGTTTTGAGGATATGTTCATAAAGCCACTCATTGAGGAAGTCAATCAGCCCACCCAGTGTACTCGGAGCATTTTGATTGGCTTGAGCGCGCATCAGATTAAGTTGCTCAATGAACTTGCCGTGTTGCCGAAGGTGCTCCTCGGTGTGTTGTGTCGCCTCTGGCAAACTCGCCATCAGCGACTCTTCTGTCCCAAAGTGGAATACGACATAGGCTCCGAGCCGTTGCAGGACATCCTCCAGCACGGCTTGATCGCATCCTGTCGAGTACGCTGCATCAAGCTCGTTCAGCATATTTATCAGCTCTTCGTGCTGCAAATCGATCGAACGAATTCCTGTCTCCAGGTTGGTGCTCCACGTTATTCGCATGCCATACTCCAATAGGTCCGCAAGTAAAGTACAGTGTACCTTGTCCGATAAATCACAGCTGGCAGCAAAGCCTGAAAATTCATTTACTAATGAACTCTGAAGATAGCGCGCGAAATCCGACGCCATTGACCGCACAGCGATCGCTGGAACCAATTCGACGGCACGCAACTTGGTTGCTGGTTATTTTTCTAGTGGCACTTTCGTTTTTTGCGATGCTAAGCCTAATTGAGCGTTTCAACCAATTAGACAACGCGAGCCTGGATCGAAAGTGGATGGGAACGAGTGGCGCAGTTGGCCTGCTTATCCATGAGCTTCAACGTGAGCGTGGACTTTCAAGCGGGTTTATTGCCTCCCGCGGCAACCATTTTGGTGATCCGCTAATGGCGCAGCAGCAACGGACTGACAGTTCGCTGGCGTCATTGAATTCGATCATTCGCGAACAGTCGATGGCTCAGGCCATTCGCCAGAGCCTTGACGCCGGGGTAAAGCAACTTACCGAAATTCGACCTCGGGTCAGGCAACTTGAAATATCTCGCGATTACACGGTAGACCGATACACAGGGATCATCAACTCGCTCTTCGACTTGCAATTAAGCTCTTTCGGCAATGCAATTGAGTCCTCGATTTTTCGCAAGCAAATGGCGTTTATTGCCTTTGCCCAGGCAAAAGAAATGGCAGGGCAGGAACGGGCCTTGCTATCCGCCATGCTGTCAGATAACAATTTCAGCGCCGGTCGAATGCTGACATTGAACAATATCAGGGCCGCTGAAGAGGCTCGTCTTGGTAATTTTGTCCGACTGGCTGAAGAGGATGCCATGGCGGGATATCACGATATTCTTAATCAGGCATATATCAAGGAAGCCGAACGTATCCGGCAGAAAGTCCAGGCAGCGGCCTTACGGGAAAGCTTTCATGGGAGCGCACTTGCGAACGGTAACGCATCATTAATGCTTCCGCGACCTGAGGTTTGGTTTGAATTGGCGAGTGCAAAGATCGATGCGATGAAAGCTTTGGAAGATACGTTGAGCAGTTCGGTCAATTTCAGCGCACAAGTGGTTGAGGGACGTGCCCGACAGGAACTATCGATTAGTGCCTTGTTGGCGCTCCTGTCTTTTGTGCTTGCCGGCATCCTGATTCGCCAGATTCAACGCGGTGGCCGCGTGGCCGAACAACAGCTCAATCTGGCTGAAGCTGTCTTCAGTAATAGTGTTGAATCTATCCTGGTAACAGATACCGATCTGCACATCGTTGAAGTCAATCCAGCTTTTTTGCGAATTTCTGGTTATAACCGCGCCGAAATCATTGGTCAGCACCCACGCATTCTCAAGTCAGGGCGGCACGATTCAGCCTTCTATGAGCAGATGTGGAAGGAATTGAACGGCTCGGGTGCCTGGAAAGGCGAAGTCTGGAATCGTCGGAAAAACGGTGAAATTTATCCGGCTCTGCTCTCCGTTGCCGCTGTGAAGAATTCAGATGGAAAAATCTCAAACTACACTGGGATGATCTTCGATCTGAGTCAGCACAAGACAGTAGAGGCGCTCCTTGATCAGTTAAGAACCTTCGACGGACTAACTGCACTACCTAACCGGGAGGCATGGCTTTCGGCACTTGAGCAACTTCTGGTCACCGCTCAACGTAACAGCAGCAGATTCTCAATACTGGCGGTCGATCTCGACCGTTTCAAAGTGATCAATGACTCGCTCGGATATTCAGTGGGTGATCAAGTGCTGATCGAAGCGGCTGAACGTATCAAAAATACCCTGCGGAAATACGACATTGTTGCCCGGCTCGGTAGCAACCGCTTTTTGGTTCTGCTCAACGAAATTGCCGAGCCTCAGACAATTGGCAGTATCTGCGAAAAGCTGGTATCCGCCTTTGCGCGGCCATTCGAGTTGGACGGTGTCAATGTTCATGTGACCGCCAGCATTGGTGTGGCGATCTTCCCGAGCGACGGCAATGACAGCAAAACGCTGATGATGGCGGCAGAGTCAGCCCTGTATAGCGCCAAGGCTGATGGTCGCAACCTTTACAAGTACTACTCACGTGAAATGAACGAGATGGGCACCCACTTGTTCAAGCTCGAGCGGATGCTGAGAGTGGCTCTGGAGCGGAATGAATTTTCTGTCGTTTATCAGCCCCAGGTAAGTGCGCAAAGTGGCCAACTCGTTGGGGTTGAAGCCTTATTGCGCTGGCAGAATCCTGAACTGGGAAATGTGTCACCGGTGCAGTTCATTCCTATTGCCGAGGAAACCGGACTCATCGTCGCGATTGGTGAATGGATCCTGCAGGTCGCCTGTCACCAGTCCAGGACATGGCAGACCGAACTAGGATTTGATATCCCGGTTGCAGTCAATCTGTCTGCCCGCCAGTTTCGCCGCAATGATCTTCTAGCCTCGGTGCAAATCGCTCTCGACGAAACCTGCTTACCCAGTCGGCTGTTGGAGTTGGAAATCACGGAAGGTTTGTTGATGACAGACCCGATTGGTGCTATCGATATCCTGCGTGGATTGAATTTCCTCGGGGTCAAGACGGCACTCGATGATTTTGGAACTGGCTATTCTTCGCTGGCGTACCTCAAGACGTTTCCTCTGAATCGCCTGAAAATCGACCGCGCCTTTGTCCGGGATCTCCCTGACAATCAGAGCGATTGCGCCATCTCCAACACGATTATTGCCCTTGGCCTTAACCTCAATATGGAGGTGCTTGCCGAGGGGGTTGAAACGAAAGCGCAACGCGATTTTCTGGTGGCCTCAGGTTGTCAGGTATTTCAGGGATATTTTTTTGGCAAACCAATGTCGGGAGATGATTTAACGATGCGTCTGAAATCAGGCGAATTGTCGCCGGCCCGACGCCAAGAGAGCATTTAATTCAGAGCACCCATCTCGCTTGGCGTTGAAGGAGAATACCAGCCGTCCACCGAAGGGGTTGAGGATGTTTACGGCGTAGGTTATTTCTCGCGACGGTTCTAGCATTGAAGATGCTACCAAGGTGACGCTTAGATTTGCTGCTGAGAAAAGGTGAAACGATCCGAGTGGCTGGTTTCGAATTAGTTACCAGCCGCTCAAGTACCTCAAATTTTTTGAGTTGCAATGTCCCTTGTTGGCCGAAAGCACATACTGATAGGCATTCCCGAAAGCGGTCGGACGGCAAAACCGCCCGACCGCCGAGGAGTGAGAACTAAATTTCAGTCTGCTCCGAGATTTCAGGCGCGTCATCTACCTCGATTCCAAGGTATAGGCTCATCTGCGCGGCCCGTCAGCAGATGTGGTTCGCCAAGGTATAGTTGAAGCCCAACCTTTTTCTGAGCAATTGCCATGGTCGCTGGCTATCAGAGATAGGTTGAACGTCTATCCACAATACTGTCGATAATTGATTTGATTTGTAAAAATGGAATGGGTTTCTGAAAAAATGCGACGCCTTCGGGTAGCCCTCCTTGTGCAGCGATCTCTCTTGCATTGAGGCCAGAAACCACAACGATTTCGATCCCATCCCTGAAAGATGAGTTTACGAGATTGCGGATCAATTGTATGCCGTCCATGCAAGGCATCCCGAGATCAGTGATCATGAGATCAGGTGCATATTTGCCGATCAGGATAAGGCCGTCGATTCCGTTTCCCGCTGTGATGATATCGACCGGCATTTGCCAACTTGCAAATATCGTTTTATAGAGTTTCAGCAAAATGCTGTCATCTTCGACAATGAGCACCTTAATCCGCTGAGGGCAGGGAAGGACTGCTTCTTCAACAGCTTTCGGCAAGGATTTGGGAAATTCGCCATCGAGCAGTTGCTGAACCGAACTGCGGCTGATTCTCCGGTGACCGCCCTCTGTTTTCCAGGCATCCAGACGACCGTTTTCTACCCATAACTGTGCGGTTCGTAACGATACACCTAAGGCGCGTGCCGCTTCTCGTGTCGTCAAGAATGTCTCGATCTGATCTGGGCGGTGCATGCCGTGGCTCATGTGTATTGATAACAACCGGATTTTATGTGAGCAGAACGGTTAATTCAAAAAATAATTCGTTTGAAAATGAAATAGTGATTGGTTTTTATGTGGTCAAAGATACCGCAGAACAACATTTATGTGTGATGTGAACATAAACAAATTGCATATGCAAAAATTGATCATTAAAATGATAGAAAATTGAATTAATCAATTCAATAAAGTGATAACAAAGACAAACCATTATCATTAAATGGTTGATTGGAGCTAAAAGTGATCGATTGTTTGTCGGAAAGCGCAGTTGCAAAGACGCTCACCGGGATAACCATCCCCCCTCGGCCTCAAGTTCTGGTAAGGCTGCGTGCTGAAATGAGCAAGGAGGAGCCTGAACCACGAGTCGTTGTTGGTTTGGTCGATGCTGATGTCGGACTATCCGCAGCGCTACTGAAGACAGCAAATTCGCCTTTTTTCGGGTTAAACAAGCGAATCAGTTCTGTGAGCAACGCAGTCAGCTTGATGGGGATGAACATGGTGGGACAGATCATCACCGGACTAGTCTTGCGTAATTCGCTCTCAGGAGACTCACGATCACTTGAAAGATTCTGGGATAGCTCCGAAAAAGTCGCGGGTATTTCTGCCTACATTGCAAAAAAAATTCCAGGGGGGCCGCGTGACGACGCATACAGTTTTGGTTTGTTTCGGGATATCGGTATCCCGGTACTTATGGAAAAATTTCCTGATTACCGTCAAACACTGACAATCGCCGAAGGTGAGGCTGATCAGCCCGCAACGTCAATTGAAGATGATCGCCATGCAACCAACCATGCTACGGTGGGTTACATGATCGCTAAAAGCTGGTATCTGCCGGTACCCTTGTGTGAGGCAATCAGGCATCACCATGACCCTCTTGTATTTGCCGAAAAAAACTCCCTTTCCTCACTTGCGCTTACTTTGGTAGCCATCTCGAGATTGGCTGAGCATTTCAATGACGAGTACGTTCGCATGCGCCGGAATTTCGAGTGGGACAAGATCGGAACTCAAGTTCTTGACCATCTGGGGTTCAGTGAAAATGAATATCTTGATCTACGTGATGACCTTGAAGTGATAATTCGCTAATGGCACCATCTGCCTAACTTAGTTGCTTCAATTGTCTTGGTGATCTTGCCCGCTTGGTTGTCATCCTATACCTTGATGACCTCATAAAAATGCAATATGTATGTTTTACATCGGGGAGTTTTTCAACACCATCTAGCGGAAACCGCCGTTGGCTGGCATGAATTGAAAACGCTCTGAGCGGCGGGTGGCTGAATCCAATAGTCATCCCCGTGAGTAGAATAAGATTCAGATGGCGGTCGGTGCCTAGCAAATCCAGCCATTAAGATCATTGCGAACTCTTTGTCCCAAACGGTAGGTAGCGAATCTCTTTGCTGACCTACAGAGACTAAGCTTTCAGCTTATCCACGGATAGGCTTTCACTCGGGTTTCCAGCCTTCTTTTGCTGCCAGCTTCCTCAGGCGAGTGGCTGTTTCATCAAAGTTCAGCATCTTGATCCAATGGCCGATTTCGCTAATTTCTTCCGACAGGCGCGTACCTGACAAGGTGCTTTCCAGCTTGTTAAATCCGGTAATAGCATCGAACAGGTGCTTGTCCAGTTGTGGGAGGATTTCCGATAGGATGGCGATGATACTTTGACTTTCGACCGGTGAACCTGCCGTTTCAATAGCAGGTGTGGGCGAAATTTCGGGAGCTAGGGGAAGCCATTTGCTTAGCGTACGCTGAAGATCGGCAAAAATAATCGGTTTAGCGATGAAGTCGTCCATGCCAACTTCCAGACAAAGCCGTCGGTCATCTTCATAGGCATTGGCTGTAATCGCAATAATACGAGTCCGGTCCTTTTGGTGGCTGATTTCCCATTCCCGGATCCTTTTGGTCGCCTCCAGGCCATTCAGGCGAGGCATTCGCACGTCCATCAGAATGAGGTCATACGCCTGCCCGCTGGTGATTGCATCGACGGCCTCCTGACCGTCTGCAACTATCTGGGTGGTCAATCCGAGCTTTTGCAGCAGCGTTTCCTGAACGATCATGTTGATCGTATTGTCCTCGACGATCAGTACATGTCCAATCAACCTTCCCAGCGAATCACTTCGTGGATGGGCTATTTTTTGATCATGAGGCCTTGGCATCATTGTTTCAGGCGGTGCCGCAACGACGGGGGCTCGAATCGTGAACCAGAAGCGTGAGCCGGTGCCTGGCGAGGAGGTCACACCTGCATCCCCGTTCATGAGTCTGGCCAGATTGCGGACGATTGCCAGACCCAGACCGCTGCCGCCGAATTTGCGGGTAATAGAGTCGTCGACCTGAGAAAACTTCTCGAAGAGTGTCGCTTGCTGCTCCTGTGCAATACCGGCACCCGTATCGGTTACCGAAAACTCCAGCAATGCCCCTGCGCTCGTTTGATTCAGTTCGCGTAATCCGGCTCTGATTTCGCCACTCGGCGTAAATTTCAGGGCGTTGCTGACCAGGTTGGACAGCATCTGGCGGATACGGACGGGATCCCCCAGATAAACCCGATCTTCTGCAAGTTGTGATTCGACAATAAAGGACAAAGCCTTCGCATGGGCAGTCTCGGAAAACAGGTCAACCGTATCTGTCAGCATCTGAGTGGGGGATATTTCTACAGGAGCCAGTTTCAGCTTGCCGGCTTCGACCTTGGATAAGTCGAGAATGTCATTCAGTAGTGTCAATAATGTCTGACCGGAAGAAAGTACGATCCGTATACAGTCCTTGCGCTCCTGCGCATCCATGTCCCGACTGTCGAGCACTTGTGCCATGCCAAGAATGCCATTCATCGGTGTGCGGATTTCGTGGCTCATTACCGCCAGAAAATTCGATTTTGCCAGATTCGCAGCCTCGGCCTGCTCTTTGGCGATCTGCAATTCCAGTTGAGTGGCATTGATGCGTCGCGTGAATTTCAGACCGATGCCCATCACCGACAGGATCACACTGATCACCAGGACGAGCTGAGTGCGACGCAGGTTGGTTTGCTGGATTGTCAGTTCGGATTCAAGCTGCCGCAGTTGTTGTTGGGTTTCAAAAAACTGCCGGTTGGCGTTTTCACTTAGCCGCAAAAAAAAGGACGGCAGAATCTTGTAGAAGAGATTGACCTGCATAAGGGCCTCCTTGAAGCAGGGCAAGTCGTCTTCAAAGCAGACATCCCGTGTGGCCAGAAGCCCCTCAACTTCTTTAGCGCGTTCGCGAATTCTGTCAACAAACGGTGCGATCTCGATCACTAGCATTTCGAAGCTTCTATGCCTATCATCCACGGCGTACACGACCTCGCGAATCATTTCGTCGTTTCCGAAAAGATTGAGCGACAATTTTTGCTTCGCCAGCCCTCCGTTCTGGATGACTTGCAAATACTCGTCGAGTTGATCGGCGTTGAGTGAAATATCGCGCAGAATCCGCTGTTGGGCAGCGCTTCCCGAGCTTGTTGATAATTGGTAGAAAAGACGCTCGGCTTCGACTACCGAAATCACGATCTGTTCACCGACAAACATGCGTGCTCGTTCATTAACACGGTGTTCGTCGAGGTGATCAATCATTTTCTGAAAGACCACACTGATGCCGACAATCGATAGAAAGCCGACGAAAAACATTACCAACAGGACGACATTCGCCCGGCGGACAGACTGAATATAGGCGAAGGTCATGCTAACTTAACGATTGCCTAAGGCATCTAGGAAACCGAATTTCCGTAAAGTGCCCTGACCCTCTGGTGACGCAACATGATCGATAAATTTTTTCGCCAGCAGAGGGCTTTTCGAAAAGCTTAAGGGCATCAGCATCAGCGCCTGTGGTTTCGCGATTGCCGGATCGAGGTCAATCACGTCAATATGCGCGGCGTTGTCCGGGAAATAGGCTGTGGCACGCCAATTAATGGACAGGTCGGCCTCTTGGCGCTTCATGCTGATATTGATAGTGCGTGAGTCAGGCATCAGAAAGGCCACTTTGCTGACTACTTTCGGATAAATCGACAGCTTGTCGAGCATCTGCTTGGTTGCTTGTCCGACACTGCCGCTCTCCGCATTGCCGATCGTGACCACCAGATCCTTGCGAAAAAGCTCGTTCAGGTTGGGGGCGACATGTTTGGGGTTGCCTTTCTGGACAAATAGCGCGAGCTGGTTGTAACCGACGATTCGGTAGTCGCCGAGCAGGCCTTCGGCTAGATGCTTGTCCCGATAGGACGGCTCGCCGGGGAAGTAAATGTCGCCGTGCCGGCTTTTCCGGGCGCTCTGGTAAAGATCTTCAGAGCCCCCTTGGGCGATATCGACCTTGACCTTCTCGCGCTGCTCGAAACTGCGTGCCAGTTCTGTGATCGGGCGCACCATCGTGATGCCGCAATAAATCATCAGATTGGCTGGTTCCGCACGCAACAACGCTGGTAACAAACTAACAGTTCCAATGGTCAGGATACGCATCAGGTGCTGAAAACTCATCAGGGATTCCTCCGGATAATTGGTGGTTCAAGCTGCTGTTGGATTCGTCGTGGATTCCGGTATTGAGATGCCAATGGCATGAATGCCTTCGACTGTTTCCAGAATGCCCTTTGCCTCATCGAAAGCAAACGTCCCCATGGCCTCGGAAAACGCATTCAGCTGATTTCCCAGCAGGGGCGCCAGCCATTTGTAATACTTTTCCCAGAGGTGCTTTGCCTTTATGTCATCCTGGGCCAACAGTCCTAGCAGCTGTTCCAGTTCCTTTTTGGCATCAGTTCCTGTATCTGGCAACTCGCCCGGCGTGGCTGATGCCGACGTCAGCGCTTCATCGGCTTGGGAATTATCAAGATTCGGGATGAACCATCCGTAGCGGAAGTGGTAAAGCGGTACCGTGATCCAGAATCGACTCCCTTGGCCAGATTTGCTCTCCACGCCGATTTCTCCGCCCATCAGCCTTGCCAGGTGGTGATTGATAGCCAGTCCTACACCGATACCGCCGTGGCTCCGTGTTGTCGACTCGTCTGCCTGCGAAAACCGCTCGAACAGACCGGGGAGGGCCGATTCGCTGATGCCGACTCCCTGGTCTTCGACTTCGAAACGCAGATTGACGAAGTCATCCGCGGCAGAGAGGACATCGGTGCGCAGACAGATCGCGCCGGAGTCGGAAAACCGGATGGCATTGTTAAGGAAATTTTCGATGGCCTGCCGGATTCCGGCCGACATGCCATGCAGGATCAACGGCACGTTGTCGGCCACCTTGACAGAAAGGCTGAGGCCTTTGGCAGCTGCTTGATCACGGTGGTGGGCGATGCTGACATTGAGCAAGTCGCGTACATTGAATTCGGTTGGCGCATCGACTCTTCCTGCATCTCCCTCCAGTGCGGCCAATTGAATGATCCGCTTGATGATGCTATGCAGCTGGTTGGCGGAGTGTTCGACTTTTTCCGACATGCACTGAGATTCGGCGTTCAACTGGCTCCGTAGCAACGCGGTGATGCCGATGATCGCGTTGAGCGGCGTATACATTTCGTGGCTGATATTGGCCAAGAATGTTCCCTTAGCCCTGATGGCACATTCGGTTGCTACTTTGGCTGCGGTCAACTCGATGTTTGCCTGCTGAAGCTCGCGGGTACGCTCGGCAACCAGCGCTTCGAGATGATCTCGATACAACGTGACTTCCCGCTCCAGTTCGGCACGTTCGATCAGGTTTCGGATGCGCTGGCGGGCGACACTGACATTGATCGGCTTATGCAGATAATCAGCCGCACCCAGGCCCAGACCGAAAACCTCTGCCGTGCTATCGGTCAATGCCGTCACGAAAATGATCGGAATGTCCTTGAGAACAGGATTCGCCTTGAAACGCCGGCAGGTTTCATTGCCGTCCATTTCCGGCATCATCACATCTAGCAGCACAATGTCCGGTCGGGTCTCTTCCGCCATCGCCAGACCTTCCCGGCCGGATGTCGCGATCTGGAAAAGATAATCGGGAGACAGTGCATGGGCCAGTACCATCAGATTGGCTGGCGTATCGTCAATGGCGAGAACTCTGGGCCGTGTTGTGTTCATTTCTGCAAAACCCTCGTTTTTCAAAATCCGGTCCAGAGTGCGCCGGATGGTATTTCCTTACTGCTACGTAGCTAGATTCATAGCGGCTTACTGACAAACCGTTCAAAAGCAGGGCGAGTTTTGTGCATGGCGACCTTGATTGCGCTCAGTGATGCATCGCAGGCCGACCAATCCGGATGGGGCACCACTTTGGCATGGGCAACAAGTTCGCTGACCGCCTGCTGGGCCTCAGTTGCGTGGAACATAGCCAGCAGTGCACGCAAGTTGGTCGACTGATGACTTAATTGATCGCCGGAGCGTGCCGCCAGTGCTGTGGCGAGTTTGCTGATGTGCTCCTCCCATTCGTTGAGGAACATACTCGCCATACTGTGCAAGACCTCCTTGTCGCCAATCTGCTCAGCCGCCGTATGGAAGTCGGCAAGTGGATCGGATGGCTGTAGGCTGCCTGCAGCAAAATCACTGCCTTCGAAATAGGCCTGCGCCCTTTCAAGCGCCGTGTGCAGATCATCCGGATTCAGCGGTTTGCCAATAAAGTCGTTCATGCCGGCATCCAGACACCGTTCTCTGGCGCCAGTCGAGACATTGGCAGTAACGGCGATGATGTAGGTGTTGTGAAACTCGTTTGTCATCACCCAGCTCCGACGCATCTCCCGCGTCCGGATTGCCTCGGCTGTCTCGATGCCACCCATCATTGGCATTTCAATATCCATCATGATGACATCAAAATCGCCCTTGTCGAAAAGGGCCAGCGCCTCAAGACCGTTGTTGGCCACGCTGATCCGATGCCGGTGTTTGCGCAGGAGGAGGAGGATCAGCTCCTGACTGACCGGATTGTCCTCGACGACCAAAATATTCAAGCCACCGGTGTTTCCCTGCTGTGCTCCAAGCAGGTCATCCTGCAGTTCCGGCGGGCTGAGTACGAATTCCGTTTCCAGGCCCTTGTCGGCGAGGTCGAGTGCGGCGGCCAGATGATCCGCAAAAACGGGCTTTACCAGATAGGCCACAATGCCCTGCTGTCGAAGGTCAGCCAGTTCCTTTGCTTGATCATCGCCTTTCAGTATCCAGACCAGGCGCTCGGATTTGCCGTGTTTCTGCCAGTCTTTGATCAATTTATTGCCGGGGGTGACGGTCGTCGCCGAGTTGGCGAGAATGAAATCAAAGGGGGTGTTGTTCTGCCGCGTGGCTTGTATCTGCACGACCGCTTCAGGCAGGCTTTGCGCCAGGCTTACCTCGATGCCGAGATGTCGCAACGCAGCTTGTAGGCAGCGCGAAGCATGCTGATTGGGCTCAAGCAGCAGTGCCTTTTTGCCGGCATGTGTTTTAGGCGGCACGATGGGGGCCGTGTTGGGCAAGCGCTTGAAGGCGGCGGTGAAAGAGAAGCAGGAACCCTGACCTGACTGGCTCGTTACCTGCAAGGTACCGCCCATGCCCTGCACTAGCCGCGAGCAGATGGCCAGGCCGAGACCAGTGCCACCGAAACTCCGGGTAACCGTATCATCACCTTGGGTGAAAGCGTCGAAAATTGCCTTTTGGCGGTTGGCGGGAATGCCGATGCCGGTGTCCGAAACCGAAAATGTCAGGTTGATGCCACTGTTGGAGGCTGCTGTCTTGCTTACCTTGACCTGCACCTCTCCCTGATCGGTAAACTTCACCGCATTGTCCACAAGGTTGACAAGAACACGGCGAAGCATTGACGCATCACCGGCCACCTTGTCGGGAATGTTGGGGTCGATTTCCAGTGTCAGCTCCAGCCCTTTTTTGTGTGCCTGGTTCGCTAGTGTTCTGACGGCATCGTGAATGAGCTTTCGTACAGGTAGTTCGACACAGCTATTGGGCATCTCGCCGGCATCGATCTTGGAAAAATCGAGCAGATCGTTGATGATGGCCATCAAGGCCGATGAAGAACTCTTGACGGCATGGAGGTAGTGACGCTGCTCGTCATCAAGGGCGGTGTCGAGCACCAGGTCGGTCATCCCGATAATGCCGTTCATCGGCGTCCTGATTTCATGACTGACCTTGGCAATAAAACGGGAACGTGTTGTCTTGTCCTCTTCGGCAGCGGAAACCGCCGTGCGACATTTCTCATCGGCCTGTTTGATGGCCATGATGTCACGTTGCAGGAGCAACATGCGTCCCGGTTTGCCGTCGGCAAGCCGGGCAGTGATCATGCCGCGGATCAGCAACCACTGCCACGATCCGCTTTTTGTCCGGAACTGGCACTCTGCTTCGAAAATTTTACTCCGCTGCATGACATGGTTTGCCATGCTTGCCTGCAGTAGGCGGAGATGTTCAGGGCGGATCAGGCGTTGCCATGTATCGATCCTATTGTCGAGTTCC
>ERZ1034361.1140-NODE-1140-length-14957-cov-4.352218_pt1 | contig 14957 bp, 20 predicted proteins | sample MGYA00520617_ERZ1034361 | MGnify/ENA primary metagenome ERZ1034361 (study PRJEB33736, sample SAMEA104284507) | Azolla filiculoides | biome: Urban; feature: Water surface; material: Ditch water | place: Netherlands | collected 2015-10-28 | depth 0-0.1 m ... | reverse complement strand
ATGCAGCGATCAAAGATGGCTTTCTCGAATGGGTCGAACCCAACCAGCATTTACGCCCAACGCTTCAGGGACGCCGCTTCTTGAACGTATTACTTCAACGCTTCTTGTAAGTCACTTACGACGGAACACCAGATCCCAGACACCATGCCCTAACTTGAGGCCTCGCGCCTCGAATTTGGTCAGCGGCCGATAAGCCGGGCGCTCGGCATAAGATGCTGCCGTGTTTTCCAGGAGCGGTTCCGCACTCAACACCTCAAGCATCTGCTCGGCATAATTTTCCCAATCCGTCGCGCAATGGATCGTGCCGCCCGGCTTGAGTCGAGAAACCAGCATACGAACGAATTCCGGCTGGATCAAACGGCGCTTGTGATGACGCGCCTTGTGCCAGGGATCGGGGAAAAATACGAGTACACCATCCAGAGAATCCGGGGCAATCATTTCGTTCACGACATCCACGGCATCGTGAGACATTAAACGCAAATTCGTCAGGCTGTCCTGTTCGATCAGCTTCAGTAAATTACCCACTCCCGGGCGGTGTACTTCAATGCCGAGATAATCATTTTGTGGATGATTTTTAGCAATCTCCGCCGTAGCGCCACCCATACCAAAGCCAATTTCCAGATAACGTGGCGCCTGACGACCAAAGCACTGATTCCAATCCGTTAACGTTGGCGTGTATTCCACGCCCCAACGGGGCCAGCCATTTTTAATGGCTGATGCCTGTCCTTCTGTGAGGCGCCCTTCACGGCGTACAAAGCTGCGAATCCGGCGAAAATGCTCGGGCAGGTCACTCAACACGGTTTTGCTTTTTTCATTCATTCGGTTTCTTCCGTTGCTGCTGCCTCTTGTGGCTTTGGGGCAAGTTTACGTTTCGGATTCAGATAATTCGGATCGCGCACTTCGATGAGTGATTCGCGATAACGCTGCTGTAAATTCATGTTCGGCAGCGCCAGAGTTTCCGGCAAATTAGGACAAACTTCGTCTAGCGTCGCCTGCGACAGATCCAACGAGGTCTTCAAACGCATCGCCTCGGCGACACGCGCTTGTAATCGGTCAGTATCCAATGGAATACGGTAATGAATTGCCAAAGTATCTGTCATTGCCGTCAACGTAGGCTGATTGCTCTGCAACCAAGTTGCATAGCTCTTACTGGCTTCTGGAAAATCAGCGCAGGCTTTTCCGAGCAGCGTTGTCGCATTACCCACACCAAAAACCCGCTGCGTGCTCACCAACTCGGGGTTATCAAACACATAGGCATGATGACGCTGCTCTTGCTGACCATCCTGCGCCGCTACCGTGACCGACAAACTCAACAGTAGCACCCACAGACAGCCACGCATTTTCTGCATCAATTAATTACGACCGATAAGGCCCGTTGTTGGCGAACTCGGGTCGGCACTATAAAACTTACGTGGCATACGACCTGCCACATAGGCAGCGCGCCCCGATTCCACGGCAAGCTTCATGGCCGATGCCATCAACACCGGATCCTGCGCATGCGCGATCGCTGTATTCATCAACACACCCGCGCAACCCAGCTCCATCGCAATCGTGGCATCCGAGGCAGTACCTACGCCCGCATCAACAATCACCGGCACCTTGGCTTGGTCCAGAATCAGGCGCAAATTCCATGGATTGAGAATACCCATCCCTGAACCAATCAGAGAGGCCAGCGGCATAATTGCCACACATCCGATGTCTTCCAGCATCTTGGCCTGGATCGGGTCATCCGAGCAGTACACCATAACTTCGAAGCCCTCGCGCACAAGCACTTCCGCAGCCTTCAGCGTTTCCGGCATATTCGGAAACAGGCTCGTCTGATCTCCGAGCACTTCCAACTTACAGAGCGGATGACCATCCAGCAGCTCACGCGCAAGTCGCAGCGTACGCACAGCATCATCAGCCGTGTAGCAACCGGCCGTGTTCGGCAAAATCGTATAACGATCTGGCGTAATCACATCCAGAAGATTAGGGGCGCTGGCATCCTGACCAATATTAGTACGGCGAATCGCAACCGTCACAATCTCGGCACCCGAAGCAGCAATTGCCCGACCTGTCTCATCAAAGTCTTTGTACTTGCCTGTACCCACAAGCAAACGGGAGCGGTAAGTTTTGCTGCCAATCGTAACGGCGTTTAAAGAATCCTGGGTATGCACACTAACCTCCGCCCACGGCAACAACGATTTCGATTTGATCACCCTCAGCTAGCACTACGGCACCGTGTAAGCTGCGCGGCACAATATCACCATTGCGTTCAACCGCCACGCGACGCCCAACCAGATCAAGCTGTACCAGCAAATCACTGACCAGTACATTTTCTGCACATTGGTGCTCGGCGCCGTTGACAGTAATTTTCATAAGGCAATCCTAGGAGCCCGCACGCAGCCGGCGAGCCAAAAAACTGGAGCGGGCAAAGGGAATCGAACCCTCCTCATAAGCTTGGGAAGCTTAGGTAATGCCACTATACGATGCCCGCTTTGGCAAACAGGTCGTTATTGTAATCGAATCCAACTATAGAGGATGTCCGGCAAATGCCATAAAATGCATGCGGGATTCCTATGTACACGGCCAAATTTCTCGAAAACATCGTCAATGCCAAGCTAACCCCCTACTTGTTCGGGGCCTTGGGCTGGACGATTGCGTGGCAAATCCAGCTGCTGATCCAGCAACTCATTCCCGGGCTGGATTATGACGTTGGCGTTGCCTTAATTTTCCTGCCTGCCGGCATTAGAACACTAGCGGTCTTAGTATTCGGCTTCAGAGGCGCTGTTGGCGTATTTGGTGGATGCATTTTTTCAACCATCGATTATATGGGTCACCTGCCGGCCCTTGATGCATCAATTCTGCTGGTTATTTGTGCAATCTCGGCTTTTTCTGCCTATCTGATGATGCAGCTCGTTTGCTGGTGGCGGAAAATCGGGTCCGACCTCGAGGAACTTCAGTTCAGCGATGTGCTTTTTATTGTCTTTAGCCAAGGTCTTTTGTCCGCGACACTGCATCAGATCGTTTTTGCCAGAATGAATCTTGAGGGGACTTACAGCAATCCTTCTACCTGGGATACGTTCCGACTCTGGGCCGCCATGGCCACAGGGGACGTTGTTGGCTCAATGGTGCTGATGCTGAGTGGCATTGCCCTAGCTAATTTGGCCAGAAACCTACTCAGAGCAAGCCGGCAGGACTAGAACGACGCTAAGTCCCTGCTGTGCCGGACCATCGGCCAACATGAGTGTTGCGTTATGCAGTTCGGCGATACGTAAGGCAATTGATAACCCCAAACCCGAACCAGGCGCATCGTTCCCCGCAAGGCGAGTAAAGCGCGACATGACCCGTTGACGTTCCTCTGCAGGAATACCCGGGCCCTGATCAGAAACCACCAGCTTCACCTCGCCATCCATCTGTCGAATCGTCACCGTAACAGCCGTGCCAGCAGGTGAGTAGCGGATTGCATTGTCCACCAAGTTGCGAACCAACACCGCCAACAGCGCCGGATCACCCTTTACCGAAGCCACGCTCCCTTCGTTAAGCATGCACTCCACATTTTTAGCTAGCGCCTGTGGCGTCAGATCTGCAATAACATCCACTGCGATACGACGTAGATCACACAATACAAAACCACCGACAAGGCTCACGCTATCCAGGCGCGCCATAGTCAGCAATTGACCCAGCAAATGGGTAGCCCGATCACTGGCTTGTACCACTAGCGACAATGCGTGATCCCGCTCTGCTCTATCGGTAGCCGCAATCGCCACCTGCGCATGTGTACGGATTGCAGCCAGTGGTGTACGAATTTCATGCGCCGCATCGGCAGTGAATCGGCGTTCCTGCTCAATCGATGTTGCAACACGTTCGAGCAATCGATTCGTTTGCTCGATAATTGGTTGCAACTCACCGGGCACATCGACCAAATCAATCGGATCTAATCGCTCCGGCGAGCGCTGGCCAATAAAAATGGCCAGACGGCGGAGCGGCATAAAACGTGAGCGCATCAACAGGACCAGACTTGCTGCCAGCAAGAGCAACCCAATCGCAAATGGCGTCAGTAATTGTTTAGCCAATTCGGCACCAATCGCATGGCGCGCTTCTAGCGTTTCTGCCACCAAAATAAGGTGGCCATGTCGCGTGTCTCGCAAACTGTAAACGCGCCAGCTCCGTCCATCAATACGTCGGTCCGAAAACCCTCTTGTCTGATCTGTTAGCGCATCTTTAGGTGCCGATGTTGATCTTGCTAGTAGCCGGCCTTTTTCTGTCCAGATCTGGAAAGCCACTTTACGGGCGTAACGATGTGAAGGCAGTTCATCGGGAATTTCGTCTGAACCATCACTACTCAACACGGCAAGTAACGCGGCTGTTTGTGCCAAGTGCGCATCAAACAATTCATCGCCTTCAGAAACAGCGTTGTGCCACGCGCTGATACTTAATGCCACCCAAATCAGCGCAACGAGACCCAGCGTCCCTGACAGCAACTGAAGTTGCAAACTTCCAGAGCCCTTACGGGCTCTTTGCCACCAATGCTTCAGCTTCATTTCGGCATGATGTAGCCAACACCACGAACGGTTTTAATGACCTCTGTGGCTGTTTTACGGCGCAGATGGTGCACATGCACTTCCAGTGCATTCGATTCCACCTCCTCGCCCCAGGGATAGATCTTCGATTCCAACTGTGCTCGGGTTAGAACGCGTCCTGCATTCAGCATCAGCTCATGCAACAGATCAAACTCACGCGGCGACAGCTCGACTTCTTTCTGTTCATAGCGCACATCCCGTGATGCCGGATCGAGTGTTAACTCACCCACTTGCATAATGGGTGCCGCTGCGCCCGCTGCTCGACGAATCAACGCCCGCAAACGCGCAGCCAATTCACCCAGATCGCATGGCTTCACCATGTAGTCATCGGCACCGGAGTCAAGACCATCAATCACATCCTGTGCAGTATCGCGTGCCGTTAGAACCAATACTGGCAATTTTTGCTCATTCGCACGCACACGCTTTAATACCTCGAGCCCATCCAACTTAGGCAAACCGAGATCAAGCACCACCGCGCTAAAAGTTTCGTGGCGCAAAGTTTGCCACGCCGATTCACCATCTTTAACCCACTCCGGATGAAAACCAGCCTGACGCAACCCCACCTGCAAGCCTTCGCCCAGCATTGGGTCATCTTCCACAATCAAAATACGCATCGTTTTATCCTCTGATGGGAACAGTATGCCGTAGACAATGACTCAAGGCATTAGCCAAGGCAGCTGCCCGCTCAACAATGCCCACAAAAAGGTGATCAACCCCGCTAGCAACAACACCCCGACAACCCACTGCGGATAGCGGATTGCTTCGACTGCCGCACCTCGCTTATGTCCATTAATCATAGCGCGCACAAGATTCTCTCGATGCAACACGCTGGAAATCAGCACACCACCGATATGAATACCAATGATGAGCAGCAACACGTTGACAATGCCTTCATGGAGTTCGCCGATCCAGTCACCATAGTCATTAAAACTCGCCCATCCGGTGAGCACAGTGAGTAGACCCAAACCCAATATACCGACAATAGCCAACGCACCGGCCGGGTTATGCCCCGTGAAATGTTCAGGAGTTCTACTCAGTAGCGAGCGCAAATACGCCAATATATGACGAGGGCCGCGCACAAATTGGCTAAACCGGGCATATCGACTGCCGACAACGCCCCAGAACAACCGGAACAAAAGAAGCGCACCAAAGATGTAGCCTGCAGTTACGTGCCAAAGCTGCCAGCGCTCTGACTCGCTAGTCAGGTAGGCAACCACAAAGCACAGCACCAGAATCCAATGGAAGATCCGGGTGGGAATATCCCAGACCAGGATGCGCGTCTGCACCGGCTCGTCTGGTAACTGTTGTGCCATTTCTGTCATATTAGTTACCGCGACGCCAACCTGTTGGCACCTTTAGCGTTTGCTCGCTGTAATCACCCTGTACCGCCTTGGTATGACATTGGGCGCAATCACTAAAACTTTTGCCCTTGGGTGCCGCTGCACCATGCTCTTTTACAAACCAGTGTGTTTTTGTAATGCGTGCGGTTGAGTCTGTCGGCGCCAGCTTGTCTTTCCATCCCGCATTGTTCACCAGATATGACAAGATAGTCCGGCTAGCCGGCACATCAACGCTGGCATCAGTTCCGTAGTGATTTTTGAGGCCATTGATCTGAATTTCCCACCCGGCCTGCGTCATGCGCTGCGGCGGATAAGGCACGTGGCAACTGCCACATTCCTCGGTGTAATACGCCGGATATGGGCCGTAATTGTGATCGCCGGCAGTGGCCGTAGCCGCCACACCAGCGAATAGCGTTGCAGCAAGGAATCGGGTCGAAATTTTCATGTGACGCACTCTCAAGATTTGACCGACAACAGATAGGTCAACAGATTACCCTTTTCTTCGGGTGTGCATTCGCGTTTGAGCACATCATTACAATTGCGCTTGAACCACTTGTTCACTTTGGCAGCGTCGGTGAATCGAGACGGGTTGGCATTCGGCGATAGCGGCTGAATTACTTTGCCTGTAACCGCATGCTTACCCTCTGCTGAAGGGTTGTCTGTATGACAGCTGGAACAGCTCCAATCGCCGCCATGTTTGTTTTTATAAAACGCTTCACCTGTCTTGGCAGAAAACCCTTTGAATGCCGGATTTTGTGCTTTGGATTCCTGAGCAAAGGTATCCAGAAAATTCTGCGGTGTATCGGCGTGCGCCGGAAGCGTGCCGGCAGACAACAGCAGTGTTACCAACCCGCCAAGAAATGGCTTCATAAAGTTGTGTAGGCGCATAATGTACTCCTTGGTTTCTAGCGGCTATTGTGCCGCATGCGCATTACGGAATCCTTAATTGGCCACAAAATCTACATGGGTTTAAACGGAGCTCCAGATGAATACGTATTTACGTGCACTCCTAGCCACGATTTGCACCATCGCTCTACTGCAAAGCACCTTGTTAGCAGCTGAGCCTGCGCTACCCACCGTCACCCAGGTTGATCTCGAGCGCTACGCCGGCCGCTGGTATGAGATTTCGCGCCTCCCGATGTGGTTTGAGCGTAAATGTACCGGCAATATCACGGCTACTTACACGCCTCGCGAAGATAAACGGATCGATGTTGTTAATCGTTGCGCCACTAGCGATGGGTTTATCTCGGCCAAAGGCATTGCTGAAGTACCCAACCCTGCAGAGCCCGGCCAATTGCGCGTTCGCTTTGCACCCGATTGGCTGGCCTGGATTCCGGTTGTCTGGGGAGATTACTGGATCATAGCGCTAGACCCCGAGTATCGCTGGGTGATGGTAGGTGCGCCTAACCGTACCTACCTATGGATACTCGCTCGTACGCCTGCACTCGACCCGCAGGTCATTAACACGCTAAAACAGCAGGCGTCATCGCTCGGATTCGCCGTGAATGAGATGATTAATGTGACGAATGAAACCCAGGAGTAACTAGAGCGTCTCCAGTGTTTGCAAACGGACGATCGCCCATTCATTGATTGCCGTTTGCTCCACTTCGGGTATGCGGTCTAAATTCTTGTAGGCCATGGCCATGCGCGGATTCCGCCGTAGCCACGATGCGTGTTGCATCAGAAAATACCAGTACAGCGTTGTATAGGGGCAGGCCTTCGGGCCTGTACGTACTTCAGGCTTATAAATGCACTGCTTGCAGCTATTGCTCATGCGCTTAATGTAGGCGCCGGAAGCAATATAGGGTTTGCTGGTCATGCGCGGTCCCAAGGCAAACAGTGCCATCCCCAAGGTATTAGGTTCTTCTACCCAATCTACGGCATCGACATAAACCGCGAGATACCAATCAGCCACCTGACGCGGGTTCAAGCCAGCCAGCAAGGCAAAGTTACCCGTCACCATTAACCGTTGGATGTGGTGGGCATAACCATTCGACAAAGTCTGTTGAATCGCCTCTTTCAAACACGCCGCTTGGGTTTTTCCCGACCAGTACCAGGCTGGCAATGGGCGCTTTGCATCCAGAAAATTAGTGTTTGGCCATTGCTCACCGTAACGCCAGTAAACGCCTCGCACAAATTCGCGCCACCCCAGAATCTGCCGGATAAATCCTTCTACCGACGACAACGGGGCAGCGCCCGATGCCAAGGCCGCCTCCGCCCGTGCGATGACAACACGCGGATCAAGCAGCTTGAGATTCAGCGCGGCAGAAATCAACGAATGCCAGAGGAAAGCCTCGCCCTGCCACATCGCATCCTGCCAGCGACCAAACTCAGGCAATCGGTGTGTAATAAAATTATCCAGCGCAAGCAGTGCTTCTTCTGGCGTTACCGGCCAACCAAAAGACTCGAGAGATCCCGGATGGTCAGGGAAATAACGGGTGACATCGGCACAGGCTTCCTGTGTCAATGCGTCCGGAGTGAACCGTCTCGGAGCTGGCACAGGTGGCGGTCCGCCCGCGCCAAAGCCATTCCGATTCTCTGCGTCAAAATTCCACTGGCCGCCAATCGGTTGGCCATCCTGCATGAGAACACCCGTACGTTGTCTCATCCAGCGGTAGAAGAACTCCATCCGCAAACTGTCTTTGCCCGCTTTGTCACTACGCGCCGCCCACTGATTAAACTCGTCTAAGCTACATAAAAAGTGGGGATCTGGAGAAACGCATAGCGGGAGATTGAGCGCATTGGCGCAAGCCTGCAGCGATGCCAGAACCCGCTGATCCCCCGGCTCCATCAGGCAAAGGGTGGCGATCTCCGGATATTGGACTACAAAGGCTTGTACAGCCGACGCCAGAGAGCTGTAATCATGCGTGCCGATACGCCAGTAATTGACGGCTCTCCCCAGAGACTCCTGATGCGCGGCAAAGTGCCGCATAGCTGAAAAGAACAGCGCGGAGCGCGCTTTATGACTCCAGACATGCGTGGACTCATCCGGCACTTCGACCATCAACACAAAATCATTTGCGCTTGCTTGTGCCAGCAAAGGGTGTGGGTCGGGGTGCAACTGATCCCCAAGCACCAGAAACAATCTTGGCTTCTGGTGTGCTGCCATCAGTTACTGACTCAAACCGGCGTAATCGCCATCATGAAAAACTAGCGGCACAGGTGATGGGTCTGCCGCAAAGCGGCGGACCTTGCCCAGATACAGCCGATGATCACCGCCATCGAGCTGCTGAAAGTTATCAACTTCAAACCAGGCACAACAGCCTGCCAGCAATGGCACACCGCTCAGACCGGGCGCCCAGGAAACTGCTTCAAACGGGTTGTCCAGCGATGAAGCAAATAGATTCGATACTTCGGCCTGCGCCTGCGAAAGGATATTGATCGCATAGCAACGCGTTGTCTCGAAGGTCTGTAAATGACGGGAACTCAATTGCAGACTCCACACCACTAATGGCGGCTCTAATGAAACCGTGTTGAACGAGCTCACCGTCAAGCCGATCGCCAATCCGTTTGCGTCTAAAGCCGTAATTACCGCAACACCCGTAGGGAAACGACCGAGAGCCATACGCAAATCGCGTTGTGCATCACCCGTTGAGCCAGCCTGCTCAAAAGGGAAGGGTTCTGGATTGTCAGTCTCTGGAGACCGCGTCATTCGGGTCATACCGGTTTACGATCTAATACGTTAGGATGGGCGCTGATTATACCGCTCCCCCTGCCGATAACGACCAGATGCCCGATGCGCAAGACAGCCACAGTCACTACCGATCTTAGTTCGGTAACAACCAATACAGCCGCGTTGACCCAATTCACCCCGGCACTGGTTCGTTGGCAAAAAAAGCATGGTCGCCATGACCTACCCTGGCAACAGACGACGGACCCTTACCGGATCTGGCTGTCGGAAATCATGCTGCAGCAAACGCAGGTGCAAACGGTTATTCCCTATTACGCCCGCTTTTTGGCGCGTTTTCCCACAGTAAAAGCCCTCGCCAATGCCGACATCAACGATGTGCTCACCCTGTGGGCCGGCCTGGGTTATTACGCCCGCGCACGAAACCTGCATGCCTGCGCTCAGGCAATCGCGACGGATTACCAAGAAAAGTTTCCGAATGATCCGGTGCTTCTGGAGAAGCTCCCTGGTATCGGCCGTTCAACCGCTGCAGCGATCTGCGCCTTTGCTTTTGGGCATCGTGCGGCCATTCTGGACGGCAATGTCAAACGGGTTTTCTGCCGTGTCTTTGGTGTTGAAGGCGTACCAACGACATCAGCCGTGGATAAACAGCTCTGGCAGTTGGCGGATAGCCTGCTTCCCAAAAAGGAAATCGAAGCCTACACACAGGGCCTCATGGATCTGGGTGCCACCTGCTGTACCCGGACCAAAACACGCTGTGACGTCTGCCCCATGGCGCATTTCTGCGATGCACTGCGCACGGGCCGTGTTGCTGAGCTCCCGCACCGCAAAGTGAAAGCCAGCCTACCTGTCCGCACCAGCAAAGTCTGGTTAATCCGCGATGCCGATCATGTGTGGCTGGAACGCCGTCAGGCATGTGGCATCTGGGGTGGGTTGCTCAGCCTACCCGAGGCCGACAGCGTGCAACTGCCTGCGAGCGCCATCGCTCTACCCAGCAAAAGTGTTCGACATAAATTCACACACTTCGAGCTACAGGCCGAAGTAGCACGTTACGTGATTAAAAACACCACGGAACCCACCGCCCTGAATCGGCATCGCGAACTGGACGCTTATCCGCTGAATGCCGCTGAAGAGTTGGCGTTACCTACGCCCTGGCGCAAACTTCTCGTCGCCGAGGCCGCAGAAGGTTAAGACCTAAACCTTGCCGCCCCAGCGTTTGCCTAAGGCGTGCGGCACGCGCAGCTGATCAAGTATGCGCGCCACAATAAAATCCACCATATCTGCCACGCTCTGCGGGTGCTCATAAAAGCCTGGCGATGGCGGCACAATCACGGCACCGGCACGCGCCAGACGCAGCATGTTTTCCAGATGAATCACAGAGAAGGGCGTCTCTCGCGGCACCATAATCAAAGGGCGACGCTCCTTGAGCACTACATCTGCCGCCCGTTCAATCAGGTTATCGGCCAAGCCGGCGGCAATACTGGCTAAGGTGCCCATAGAACAGGGGCACACCACCATGGCATCCGGCGGATTAGAACCCGACGCAACGGGAGAGAACCACGCATCACGTCCATATACGAGCAACTTGCCCGAGCGATCAGGAAACTGTTTTTGTAGCAACTGCAACGCTTCGTCCGGAGATGAAGGCAACCGCAAATCCAACTCCTGTTGAGCAACCACCTGTGCCGCCTGCGAATAAATCAACTCGACGGTTACGCCAGCCGACAGCAAAGCGTCGAGCAAACGTAAGCCATAGGGCAAGCCAGATGCGCCCGTCCAGGCCAAGCAAACACGCTGCGGCGCTGCTGCGGGGTGGTTAATTAATTCAGTCATGGCTGACTATTGTGCGGCAGATTTTGATTGCTGGCTACGCCATGGGCATTCGGCTGCATCAGCCAGGCAACGATTAACCCATTGAGCGTGCCAAACAATAAAGCCGCGCCGAAAAACACCGGTGCCAAGACCCAGACACCGGGGCTCGGCACCAGCCATGAGCGAACGATTAATAGCTGCGTCAGCATATGCGCTAGCGCCGCCAGGATCGACAAAGTGACTGGGCCAAACCAGCCTGATTGCCGCCGCACCAACGGCTGCAACATAAACAAAATAACCAGCGAGGCCAGCGCACCCCCCAGCGATAAAACAAAGCCCGGCGCAAGAAACTGACCCACCAGCAAACTTACAGCTAGAACACGCAACAGCGTCACCCAGGCAGCCGTCGTCCAGTCATAGCGCAGCAACACCAATAGCGTAACGATATTAGCCAACCCGGGTTTAACGCCCGGCAATGGGCTGGGCACGGCCGATTCCACCAAGGCAATCGCGATCGCTGCGGCAGTCAGCCGCGCGATTCGGTGGTCATCAGGAGTTAGGATGAGTCGATGCAACATGTCAGTAAGCCATCGATTCGTAGGCAGGCTGGCCGCCCGTCAGTGTCAGGCTGATGTGATTCGGTGCACACAATGCCATCTCACCGGGACGTGTCAGCCAACCCTGACGCACACAATACTGACGCGGCCCCGGATCGCTCACCACGCGGGCACGCCCGGATTCGATACTAATCATGGTGGTGCCCAATGGGCCCACCACCGACACCGTTCGATCCTCATTCAGAGGGTATGCGGCAACCAACACACCGTCACGTCGCACTTGTGCCTGAGCTGCAGGCCCCGACTGCCACAGCGATAGCGTCAACACTGCCCAGCCAGCAATGCCGGCCAGCAATACCAACACATCACCGGGTCGCAGTAGTTTTATTATTTTTTGCTTCGGGAACCAGTTCACGGTGCCGCACCAGAACATCCGGACGATTGGCAAACTGCGTGGCCAACCATTCCGTCATCCAGACAGAACGATGTTGCCCACCCGTACAGCCGATCGCCACTGTCAGATAAGAACGATTGTCGTGCCCATATTTGGGTAACCAATCCGTCACAAAACGGGCGATATCATCGCGCAATTTAATAGCGTCAGGCTGGGCTTCGAGAAACGCAGCGACCGGCGCATCCTTACCTGTAAGTGGGCGCAACACCGGATCGTAATGAGGATTGGGCAGGCACCGCACATCAAACATAAGGTCAGCATCCCGCGGCACGCCATGTTTGAAACCAAAAGATTCAAAGACCAGTGTTAACCCATCCTGGCTATCAACTTTCAGAAATTCGCGAATCCAGGCGCGCAACACAGCCGGCTTCAAATGGCTGCTATCCAGACGATGCCCCATCTCGGCCACAGGTTCCAGCAACGCCCGCTCATGGCGCAATGCCTCAGCCAGTGTCATTGTTTCACTGGTCAGCGGGTGGGCGCGACGTGTTTCTGAAAACCTTTGCAACAAGGTCTCGTCACTGGCATCTAAAAACAGAACGCTCACACGGGCATCGCGTCGCAAATCCTCCAGAGCCTTCGGCAACGCCTCAAGCGATGGTCCGCTGCGCACGTCTACCGCAACGCCAATCCGCGTATAGCCATCACGGCGCAAATGTCCCACCAGCACCGGCAACATATCGGCAGGCAAGTTATCGACGCAGTAATACCCGGCATCCTCCAACACTGCGAGAGCGATTGATTTACCTGAGCCGGAAAGGCCACTGATAACGACAAGTTCCATGGGGTTCAGTATAGCTGGGGAATGCGCCATAATGGTGGCACAACGTTCAACATCGAGGCGCTGCCTCAGGTGCACCATGAAACTGCTTGACCTGCCTTTTCTGGCGGAAATAACCGCCATTCGACGTGATATCCATGCCCATCCCGAGTTGGCCTTTGAAGAATGCCGCACTGCTGATGTGGTCGCTAAGGCACTAGAAAGCTATGGCATTGAAGTCCATCGAGGTTTGGCGGGTACGGGTGTTGTCGGCGTCATCAAAGCGGGCTCCGGCAAACGGATGATTGGCTTGCGCGCCGACATGGACGCACTGCCCATGCCGGAACTAAATGAATTTCCGCACCGTTCACGCCATGCCGGAAAGATGCATGCCTGTGGCCACGATGGTCATACCGCCATGCTGCTCGGCGCCGCACGCTATCTTGCGGAACATCGAGATTTTGATGGCACGGTGGTCTTGATATTCCAGCCCGCTGAAGAGGGTGAAGGTGGTGCCCGTGTCATGATCGAACAAGGGCTCTTCAAGCAGTTCCCGGTCGATGCTGTTTTCGGATTACACAACTGGCCGGGGCTACCCGTGGGCCAGATGGCCGTGATGCCTGGACCCGTTATGGCCGGCACCTGCGGCCTGGAAATTCTGATTCGTGGTCATGGTTGTCATGCCGCTATGCCACACCAGGGCGTCGATACGATTCTCGTCGGCACGCAGATTGTGCAAGCCCTGCAAAGCGTGATCTCACGCAACCTGCACCCCTGTGACGCCGGCGTTATTTCAGTAACCCAGTTTCATGCGGGCGATGCCTGGAATGTCATTCCGGAAGACGCCGTATTGCGCGGCACGATCCGTACCTTCAAGCCGGAAGTACAGCAACTGGTCGAGCACCGGATTCAGGAAATCTGCAATGGTATTGCCGCCACCTATGGCGCACAGATCGAAGTCCGCTATGAGCACCGCTATCCGCCTACCGTGAATAGCGCCCCTGAGGCGCACTTCTGTCAGGAAGTCGCCTCTCATCTGCTCGGCGCCGAAAATGTCATCAAGAACGAGTTGCCCTCAATGGGTGCCGAAGACTTTGCCTACATGCTGCTGGAGAAACCGGGTTGCTATGTCTGGCTCGGTAATGGGCCGGGTGAGGGCGGTTGTACGTTGCACAATCCGCACTATGACTTTAACGATGAAATTACTGCACTGGGCATTTCATACTGGGTCTCACTGACCCAAGATTTCCTGGCTAACGCCCGGTAAGGTGCGTTCGTTTAGAGGCCCGCGCGCAAATCTGCCGTAGAAACCGAAACGCGCTGTTGCTTCTGCATGAATTCGAGCAGCACAAAGCTGCGCTGCTCGCCATCTGCAATTTCAAAAACGCCTTCTAGGCCGAGCAAAGGGCCGCTGACCACACGAACATTATCGCCAGATTCAAAGAGCGATTTCTTGATGTCTTGCGTCCGCTCACGCACAGCATCCATCACCTCGTCAGATACCACCGCGTAGGCCTGTCCGAAACGCACTAGCCCTGCAACGCCGAGCGTGGAACGGATCGGCCCCCAGTTATCGTTGCCTTCTTCCAGATGCAGAAACAGATAGCGGGGAAACAGCGGTTCCATCTTTTTCAATAGCTTGCCACGCTGTAAACGCTCGACTTCCATTAACGGCAAATAGGTCTCATAGCCCTGACGGACGAGGTTTTCCAACGCCCGCGCTTCATTGCGGGGTTTGCTTTGAACGAGGTACCAAGCGCGCGCCATAATCAATGCATTTTAACCATACACTTTTTATATTCGCCAACCCATTGATTTACTTGACGTAGCGCCCTCAGACCCGT
>ERZ1034361.1137-NODE-1137-length-14985-cov-4.130064_pt1 | contig 14985 bp, 14 predicted proteins | sample MGYA00520617_ERZ1034361 | MGnify/ENA primary metagenome ERZ1034361 (study PRJEB33736, sample SAMEA104284507) | Azolla filiculoides | biome: Urban; feature: Water surface; material: Ditch water | place: Netherlands | collected 2015-10-28 | depth 0-0.1 m ... | reverse complement strand
ACACAACCGCAGATTTTGGTATCTACCACCATCCACTAGACATCCCTGAGCTACTTGTTAAGAGCCGAGTTCTGGCGCTGGAACAAGCACTACCAGCTAATGGCAATGATCGACCAACCGTTCAAAAGTTGTAATTATCAAAACCCTCTTGACGTTTCGTTTTTGATTTATTAGATCAAATATGTCAGCTTTAAGCGTCGCATTGTGTTGGTGAAAACTTCTACGGACTTGCCATAGCCAACCCAATAGTCCTTGTAACATTACAAGGCCACGGTTCGGGCTGATAGGTCACCAAAGACTTGTCTCATGGAGAGAGACGGAAAAAAACTACACTCCCTCGGAAACGAGCCGTTCGATCAAGCTTTGGAATACTGACTTAACCCGTGAGATACATAAAACGGGGTGCCACTAGAATGGAAAGACAAAGTGGCAAGCGTGGGGGCTTACTGGTTGGCGCGCGTCTTGTTGTTGTGGATAAGCACAATAAAGCCAACCCTGCGATGCGGACTTATCATCACCATCGCCAGGATAGATGAGGCAATCTATGTCTGAGGAGCCCAACCTGAAAAACTCCGGTTTTTTGGGTTGGGGGGCCATGCAGGAATCGTGTGGCAAGTCCCTTGGTATAAGAAAGATCATCTATCAAGAAAGCAATCCTTGGGGAAAGATAGACTCCGTCTAATACAGCCCATCGGAACACCTACACTTTGGAAGTGATTAGTCATCAGATCACCATTAAGGCGTAGATCTTGAAAAATATGCTCTTGGATATCTGCTGTGAAGAGATCCGCGTAGAGACCACAACACAACCCCATAACAAGCCATTCGAGTTGAAGAATTGGTCCAGATTTCTGGTCAATACAAATCTTGAGAAGAGCAAACGCAACCAACGACATAACTGGCAATGTTGAAATCTGGTCATCAGAAAGTCCAGAAGGACCTGCACTTATTAGTTCACGATCACCGTCATCATTTATTTCATAAATATCATTGCTCGAGCTAGCATCAACGATGCTGTAGAAGCTATCAATACGCGTCTCAATGGCTGGATGGATAGAACCAGTAAGCATTCCTTTAGCACCAACACCAGTACAGATTGACTGAATATAGCGCTTCAGGTCATCCAAATCAGGAACTGCGTCGTCAGAGAACAAGTTAAGCATCAAATCATAGAAATCTTGCTCCATGCTTTGAAAAAGACCAGTTTGCCAATTTTGAGCAGCACACAACGCTCGGCAAGATTTGATATCGCCACTCAAAACAGCCCAAAGAGGAATCTGGTAGAAGCCTTCATCATAAACAGACTTAGATCCTGGAACATACGCATCGAATAGAGACAATGTGGCTAGCGTAGGCGTGCACTCACCTAACTCATAAGATCGATCATAAAAATGGTGAGGAAGACCGCGATTAAAGTTTGGCCCAGGCTGTTTGTTTTCGGAAATAAGCCAGTTTTCAAAAGCTAGCTTAATGTCCGGAATACCCTTAATGCCCTCATCAGAAATACAAAAGAATCGGATGATCTGATTCAGTGTATAGACATGCATTGATCGGTTAATCGCGCTTGGCCTTGTCGACTCAAGAAGATACGCAAACCAAGTCCTCGTTCTTAGCTTAGCAAGTGACAGATCAACCTTAAAGTCATCATTAACTCTTACTCTAGAGCTTGATTTGATTAGGGGCACACCTTTGAGATTGTCATTTCTTGGCAGAGGCCGTCTCGTTTTGCTTTTCTCGGCAAGCTGCTTCGCCTTATTCGCCTTATCGGCTTCCAGAAGAACTGAAACACGTCTTCCACCTTGATGGGTGAAACCCATCGGAAGAGATGCCACCCCGAAAATGCTGAGTAACGATGGGGATGCTATAGGCGGTGTTTTACTTGCTTTTGCTGCTTTTCTTAGCGCTTTCTGCTCTTCATTCAGAACTTTCTTGAGGGTTTCTTCCTCTTGCTTAATGAGCGCGGCATTTACTTTCGAAAACAAATGAATTTCATGCGAAGTGACTTCAGAACCCTGCTGAACCATCTCCAATCGCTTTTTTAATATCGGAACGATAGCCGAATGTCTTTCGATGTCTTCATCACGAAACTTCTGTTTGCCTTTATTGCCACTGTTCCGTGAGGCTCGAACCCCCCGCTTCTTCTGATCACGCTGGAATTTTCGGATCGCCTTTTCACTCAGATCTGAGATTTCAAGTGGCTTCTTTTGGGTCATGGTCTAAATCACGATTGAAGTCTAAAAAAACAATTTTTCATTTGTCAATCTTATTTCGAATTAAAACGAACCTCTTTTGAGTTCGTTCGTTGTAACGCAAACGCTATACAAGAATTTTGAAATGGCTTCCTGATGGCTCCCATCAACAGTTGATAAAGAAATCGAACATAACACAGGAGCTAATCATGCGAAATATCAAAGCACAAGAAGTAAACAAGACAATTCAAAAAACAAGCAAGGGCAACTTCATACAAAACGCCGCATACCTGCGAGCCCGATTTTTCCTCAAAGGCACTACCACGGAAGAAACCGTTGAACGGTATGGGTCTTACAAACATGCTCGTGACGAAGCTCGGACAGCCACTGCAAAAATCATTAAACACACTCGCCGCTGCAACTACAGGATTGCTGGTTTCATAAAAGAAGTCATTGACCTCTTAGCCAACAACAAGAAAGGACGAGCCCGTCAAATCATCGAACAAACACCGCCAGAGGTTTTAAGAGTCGTCATCGAATCACTAACCAATTACGAGAAGAGGACAGGCCAGCCAATCGGTCGAATTCTCTCAATCCGTCCAGACATTGAGCGAGACGAACAAGGCTACTTCGTCAAAAAGGTAGTCCTTGTAGACAACCCCAAGAAAATCACTCGTATCTATAAGGGGAACGATTACAACGATGCCTTCTAAAAAGGAAGGTTAGTAACAAGTAATACAGACGGGGTGGTTCTTACCGTCTACATCAGCAAGAAAGTCTGTTGGTGGAACAACACTGTGGCACGGGGTCATTGTGATTGTTAAGAACTCAGAAATCCGAGGATGCGCCAACGATTCTGGCATTACTAAACCAGTCAATTTTAGGAGAACCCTATGACAAAAAATAATAAAGCAGTTCGTATTACAACAGCACGTTTCATTGTTGAAGATGACCTTGAAATCGAATTTCTAATGAAGTTTGTGGACGAATTCATGACTCCGATCTATATGGAATACACATCACAAGAGCTCGCTTCAGAGGCGATTGAAGATTCCATAATGGACATGTTTGAGCGAATTAGCGAAATCGAAACACCTTCAGTCGTCCAAATTGAAATCGAACGACCGATAGAGCTTCGGGGCTTTCCGAAGCCAGGTAAAAAGACCAAAGCTCGCCGTCAGTATTTTGAAACAACCTGTGAGACAACCGTAACCGTTAAGCCACTTAACGGACATGCTCTGGGTCTGTATCAGTCAGGTCAGAAGGAAGCAGCAATCCTAGAAGTATTCCCAACAAAGAAGGGAGCCTAATATGGAACAGATACATCAAAACGAAGTAACAGCCTATAACTCACTACATCACTGGAGCCGTTATGAAGAAGACGCCGAGTTCTTGCAACCAAAAGCAGGGTTGAGCTACCAATATGACTCGAGAAACGATACCCACTACTCATATATATCGTCATTCGACCTGTCACTGCTTATAAGCGATACTCATTCAGGTGAGTATGTAGACCCGTACTATTTGCTTCACTTTTGCGACGGAGATCTTCCGAGCCTGAAAAAGCTATTCACGAGGAAGGCAACGATACTACCCGTCGAGTTAGAAGACTTGTCATATGTTGCAATGACCCAACGATACTCAATCGGAAACAGAAAGATTGGAGACCTGATATTCAGCCAACTATTCAAGGGCGGTTATCAGATTGAGGACATTATCGAGGAGCTGACAAGCGGAGCTTATCCAGATATCGAAGAAGGGGATTATCCACACTTACGGAGGTCGCTGAGAGCACTTGAAAAAACAGCTACAAAGGACATTCTTCCAACACCCTGACATATGTATTCTTAGTTGGAGAGTGACATGCCAAGCTTTTCCGCTTCGCACTAAAAACCCCATAGTTCCCACTGTGGGGTTTTTTCTTTGGTGGCCTTGACGCAGCGATTTGGTTTGTTACATGTACTACGAGATACAGAAAAACCGAACAGCAAGGTTAACGCTTCCCCCGTAGGGGCAGCACTTGTTAGGGTTGGTTCCCCTAATACCCAGTTTTCTGTCAGCGTCACGCTGATCGTCTCAAAAGAATAAGAACAGGAGACCCAATGAACGCACTAACCCCCAAAATCAAGAATGGCCAGTCTGGTGACGACGGCAATCACTTCCTTCGCACCGAGCGCCTATATGTTCAGGTAAACCCGAACGAACTGGCCACAATCAAAGCACACGCTAAAAACAATGGCTACAACACCACGGCCCAATATGTCAGGCAACAGGCTATATCGGCTGGCATCACCGATAACCCAGTGACGCTTAAACGCCATTATCTGGAATGCGAGTTCCAGCTTTCCAAGATTGGCAACAACATTAACCAGATTGCTCGAATTGCTAACCGAGAGCAGAAGCTGGACCGCGACATTCTCCGTACGCTAAAGACCATTGAAAAGGATGCCCTCCTCCTTCTGGTCGAAGCTCAGAAGAAAGTCGAGGGCATCGTATGATTGTCCGTTTCTTCAAAACTGGCCTGTCCCGTGGCGAGGCACCCGTCAATTACCTACTTCGGGAAGAAGACCATAAGGGAGATTCACGCTATTCCCGACCTGAGATCCTTGAGGGAAATCCCGATCTGACTATACGGCTCATTAATGATTGCTCGAGAGTTCATAAATACGCATCCGGGGTCCTTGCGTTTCGGCCCGAGGAACAGGTCAGCCCGAAAGAGCTGTCAGGCATTCTGGATCGGTTCAGGGAAGTGATCGCGCCGGGAATCAGCCCCGAGCAGTATCAATGTCTCTTTGTGCTTCACAAAGACCCTATGGACGCTAAAACAGGAAACCACCCCTTCCATGTCCATTTTGTGATCCCCATGACCTTTCTGGCGGGTGAAACCCATAACGGCAAATCTCTGGCTGGGAAACGTTTCAACCCACACCCACCAGGCCAGAAGTCACAGGAGATCATGTCCCTGTTTGCGGCCACGGTGAATCACGATCATGGCTGGAAGCAGGTGGTTGAAGATCCCATGCGTCTGGGCATTGATAGTTTCTGGCGAAAGATTGACGGTCAATCCAATCTACGCAAGATCGATTTACTGGGTAAAGAACTGACCCAACGGGTTCAGGCTGGTTCACTTCGTAACCGCAATGAACTGGTCAGCTTTATCGAAAACGACCTTGGCTGTGAAATTACGCGGAAATCGGACACCTATATCAGTGTCCGACTCCCTCATATGAAAAAGGCGATCCGCCTCAAGGGCAAGCTCTTTGAAGCGGCCACAGACTATGCGAGAGAGTTTTCAACACACTCGCTTTCAAATTCCCGGACCATGAGCACGCTCACCGTCCCTGAATACGAGCAGGCAAAGACAAGGCTCAACCAACTACTGGAAGAGCGTAAACCTGTTCTTTTGGGCTATCGCCCAAAACCATCAACAACAACGACAAAGGAGACTAACGATGGAAGACAACAACCAAGCAACAGACCCCCAAAATACCCAAGACGCGTTACTGGAAAGAATAGCCAAGCTGGAAGAAATGGTTCTGAACCTAGTGGCTCATTTCAGCCAGAAGACCGACGCAACCAATGGGAGCGTCATGGAACTGAAAAACACCCTGAACCTGTGGTCTCCCATATTCCAAGGAATGGCAGCACGGATCAAAGCCATCGAGGATCGATTGGGCGGGGATTCAACCAGCGGCTCACAGGAAGCAGCCCAAGACCCCAACCCGAACCCCAAAACCCCACCCAGCAATCTATCAGGCAGTCAGAGTCCAGAGGAGGTAGTGGACTACCAGCCACGATCCATGTCGAAAATAGAGCAGGCAATAGCCAAAACCAGAGCCAATGCGTTTCCCCATCTCAACAGACCAACCCTCTCTCGGGGTTCGTCTCCCGAGCAGTAACTGCGGCTGATCTGGAAGAGGAGATCCGTAAGCTGGGTATCGCGCTGAACTATGCCTCTTACGAAGGGCAGTCAGCGATTCAGAACCAGATTAATGTGCTGGTTGGCAAAAAAGAGCATCTGCCGAGGCCTAAATAAAGTCTGCTAACTACCCGAAGCAGACATACAGCGGAACATGGCTCCACTAATCAACGATAGCAATCCGATCACATCACGACGGCCCAGTCTATAGGCTAAATTGAGGTAATTTTACTTATAAATTAAATCTTGCTGTAATCACTTTCGCCTTTATCTTGATAACTGCTATGGCCTTAGCACCCTTGGGAATAGTGAAATTACCTTTCACCTCCAATTTCCCTCCATTAGGCAGAAGCTCATAATCTTTTTTATCTGATCCAATTAAGACTGTCAGCTTTGCGGTTCCACCGTCTATAGGTAGCGGTTTACCGTGGTCCGTCAAATACAGCGATAGGCTATCAGGCTTTGCAACCAATTCAACATCAATGTCCTTAGCCTCTACTATGACACCGCCATGCATTGGTTTTAATTCATGGCCAGCTCCAGCTTGAACTAAGCCAGTAAAACTAATGAGCAAGGTTGCAATCACCATCATTGATTTCATATAAACCCCTTTAAATTAAAATACTTCGTTAGTTTTCATATTGCTCAAGGCTATTTCAGATGCTTTTTTCCCGTAAAGCCAAAACATGGCTGGCGTTAAAAAAGTATCCAATAAGGTAGAGCTGATGAGCCCGGAGAAAATAACAACTGCTACTGGATGCAATATCTCTGTACCAGGACGCTCTGCTTCAAATAACAATGGTGCCAAGGCAAAAGCTGTGACCAAAGCTGTCATTAGTACAGGACTTAAGCGCTCAATTGATCCGCGAATAATCATTGCCAGACTAAACGATTCACCTTCTGACTGCATCAAATTTAGGTAATGGCTAATTTTTAAGATTCCGTTACGCACAGATATTCCTGCTAGCGTGATAAATCCTATTAATGCAGCAATCGAGAGTGGCTGGCCTGAAATCCACAAACCAATCACTGCTCCGACCATAGCCAATGGAATGTTAGACATAATCATTAAAGATAAGCGTATGGACTTATAGCGATTATTTAAAACCGCAAACATCAAAAGAAATGATCCAATTGATAGCAAACCAATTACTTTAGATGCCTCTTCTTGCGCTTTAAATTGACCATCTAAAGTAATAAAGTAACCCTCTGGAAGAGTCTGATTAGAAATAACAGCTCTAATGTCAGCCACGATATCCGACAGGGCACGCTTGGAGGCATTAGCCGATAAGACAATTCTTCGCTTACCGCCGTCTCTGCTAATTTGATTTGGGCCATCCCCATCCTCAATGCTAGCAATTTTTGAGAGTGGAATTTTTCCATTTGGCGTATCAATCAAGATATCAGCAAGACCTTCTAAATTTCTTGCTGAGTCTGGTAACTTGATCACTAAGGCAAACCGTCGATTACCCTCAATAATTTGCGAGAGTCTCTCCCCTTCAACCATGCCCTGCAAGGTGGCCATAATCTGAGATGTTGAAACTCCGTATTGCGCTGCTTTATCGTAATCAATTCGGACCTTAATTTGTGGTGCTAAAACCTGCTTTTCTATTTCTAGATCAACTAAGCCTTCAATGCCCGCTAATTTGGATCTCAAAAGATCGGCTTGGCTACGCAGCACGTCTAAATCATCGCCAAAGATCTTAATTGCAATTTGCGACCGAACCCCTGAAAGCATGTGATCTATTCGATGTGAGATTGGCTGACCGATCGCAATTGCAGCGGGTAAGTTAACTAATCTTGACCTGATATCTGCCTGTATCTCAGCCATGGAGCGGTCTAAATCTCCCGCAGGCTTTAAACCAACATCTAACTCGCTCACATGTACACCTTCCGCATGCTCGTCCAATTCTGCGCGGCCACTCCTGCGTCCAACATAAGTCACTTCAGGAACCTGCCTGACTAACTTTTCTGCTTGGCTAGCTACGCCTGCCGATTCAGAGAGAGAGACACCAGGATTTAAACGCAGTCCGATCAGTAAAGTCCCTTCGTTAAAGGGCGGTAAAAATGAGCTCGCCATAAAGGGAACACTGGCAGCAGCGACTATGACGGATGCAAAAGCATACATCAGAGGCTTTTTAGGCGCCGCTAACAACCTTGATAACTGAACCTCATAATGGCTTTTAAGCCAAGTGACAATCTTTGTATCGTGATCCCTCAGGGACTGCATTGAGGGCAGCAGATAAAAGCAGAGTACTGGCGTGATAGTGACTGAAACTAAAAGTGATGCAAGAGTGGAGACTATAAATGCAATACCCAAAGGAACAAATAGTCGCCCCTCTATACCTGGTAATGCAAATAATGGGATGAATACCAAAACGATGATGGCTGTAGCGTAGATAATTCCGGTTCTTACCTCAAGCGATGCGGCTCTCACAATCGCTAGTGGACTTAATTGGTCTAAAGATGCTTTATCTAGATTTACTCTAAGGCGACGAATTACGTTTTCCACATCAACTACTGCATCATCAACCAGGCCGCCGATTGCAATGGCTAGGCCTCCTAAGGTCATCGTATTAATTGATAAACCAAAGTACTTAAAAACCAGGGCAGTTAAGAGAATTGAAACTGGAATTGCTGTTAATGAGATGAGGACCGGGCGAATTGTTCCTAAAAAGAAATACAGCACTACAGCAACAAAGATTGATGCGCCAATGAGCTTACCCTCTAAAGTGCTAATGGATGCATCAATAAAGCTCGCCTGCCTAAATGTTACTTTTGGAGCTTCCATGCCAGTTGGCAAGCCCTGCTTTAATTCTGCAATAGCTGATTCAATCTTTTTTGTAAGCGCTACCGTATCTGCTGAAGGTTGTTTTTGTACACCTAGAATGACTGCTGGCCCACCTTCATAACCGGCATCACCTCGCTTAACTGCTGGTGCAAAAGTAATATCTGCAACTTGTCTTAAAAGTATTGTTTGTCCATTGCGGTTTGATACGGCAATGTTCTTTAAGTCTTCAAGGCTAGAAGTTCGCCCTATATGACGAATAAGATACTCACGATTATTGGACTCAAGAAATCCACCAGACGTATTTGCAGAGTAGCCCCGCAATGCATCTTCAATCTGCAATATGCTAAGGCCTAGCTCCGCCATACGACGAGTATTCGGTTGTACTTGAAACTGCCTGACTTGCCCGCCAATAGGAATGACTTGCGCTACCCCGGGGATAGCCATCAATCTGGGTCGCAAAACCCAATCAGCATACTCGCGAACCTGCATGGATGAAATCTTAGATTCATCAATCGGAATGGCAATTTGCATGATCTCACCCATGATTGAACTAATGGGCCCCATGCGCGAAACAATGCCATCCGGAATTGCTCCGTCCATAGATGAGAGTCTTTCTGAAACCATTTGTCTGGCGCGATAGATGTCTACAGACCAGTCAAAAGTAACGTATATGAAAGAAAGGCCGGCGCTAGATACTGAGCGAATGGCTTCTACTCCTGGTAAACCGTTCATGGCCGTTTCGAGTGGGAATGTAATGAGTTGTTCAACTTCTTCTGAAGCCATTCCGCCAGCCTCAGTCATGATGGTGACAGTAGGCTTATTCAGATCGGGAAAGACATCCACAGGCATCTTGCTTAAGGTGTACGCACCATAGACCATAGATATAGCACTGAGCAAAATCACTATCATGCGATTTTTTAAGCTGAAATCTAATAACCAAGTAAACATGTCTTAGTCCTTAACGAATTTGATTGATGAGTGATGCCCCATCAGTAATGACTCGTTCACCATCTTTAATACCGCTAGTGATAACAATGTTCTGACCATCTAAAGGCTCATATACAACTGTTCTTGGCTCAAATATTTCTGGGGACTTTTTAATCCAGACAATTGTTTGGTTCGAGCTACTTTTGACTAATGATTTTGAAGGCGCCTTTACTCCAGTGACCTTGCTATCGGTATTTACGAATACTCGAATGGGCTGGCCTATGGGTAAAAATTGGAGATCGTCCGATTTAGCAGAAAAAGTAAGAGGCAAGGCTTGCTCTCTGAGGGTCTGTCCACCACCGAGATACTTGAGCTCAATCACTTTGCCATTGACATCCACCTTGCCATCAGCAATGTTCTTACTCAGACTTGCATCGTAGGCAAGCGCTTCTATTAATAGCTTAGATGGATTAACGACTTCAAAGATTAGATCTCTTGCTTGCACTACTTGGCCAGATACGACACCCGTAGTAGAAATAATTCCGCTGACTGGGGCTCTTAATTCTTCATTAGCAACCGCGGCTTCTGCCTCTTCAATAGTCTTACGTGGAACCGTATCGCTCAGATCTCGCAAACGCTTTAGTCGACTTTCCGCAAGTGATCTTGATTTTCCTGGGCCAGCCTCTGGCGTTACATACGCCAAGACATCGCCTTTACTAACCTTCTGTCCGGGCAATGGAAAACCAGCTGGTCCCGGCGTAATACGGCCAGCAACAATCGCCTGCACCTTACCGCCAAAGTTAGGATCCATGATGACTTTTCCAGCTAAATCATAGGTTTTGGCATATTCGCCGAACTGGCCAGGAGTTGTCATCACGTGTAACTGGCGTTGCGCAGGCTTGGGAATAAAAAGACTGCCGTCCGACTGTCTTTTCGGGGCGTCGCCTTGAACTTGGGATACTTCCGGCTCGCCATGACCCGGCCCAGCATGAACCTTAAAAGCAAATAGCGCCACAGATAAACCAATAAGGATAATGGGGCGAAATACAAAATCTCTCTGTTTGCGATTCATACCCGCTCCTGGATTTGTTTGATTAATTTTTTTGTATGCGTCATCAACACCTCTTTCTTGCGATAAGAAAAATAGGCAATTGCCATCAAGAGGCTGAAATAAAGCAAGATCTTTATTGCTGATTTCCAAGTGATCAATGAGGAGCGCTCAAAGGAACTTAGATCGATAGTGGCTGCTAGTATGTCGGTAACATCATCATCATTAATCGTGATGGTGATCGCAGTAGGCTGATCTTTAATTTTATTTTTTAGGCGAAAGAGATACTCTCCATCGCCATGAGGCTCTGAACTAATTTTAGAGCCCTCAAGCTCAATTTCAACCTTAGCTCCTTTGACCAATTCATTGGAGGAGTAGCGATCTAGGTAGAGTGTGATTTCCTTACCATTGATCACTCCTACCGCCTCATAGAGATCAGATTCAGCATAAAAGCGAGGTAATGCTTGAGCTTGTGTCGTGGTAGGTTTTTCCTCCCCATGACCAGGGCCTGCATAAGCTGCCGATGCAATTGTCAGAGATAGCGCAATTAACAGTTTTGACGCCAACTGACTATATTTGTTCAATAAATTCATAGTTAAAGTGACCTTACTCTGGTAACAGGCCAAGGGCCTGTCGTAAATTTGAAACTGAGACTGCGTAATTGATTTTTGCAATCGCAGCCTGTCTATTTGCATCCACTGCTTCTAGCTCAATACGTAGTCTTGTGGGCAAATCGGTTTCACCAAAGCGAAATGATTTGTCAAAAAATTGACGTGTTTCATTGGCTAAGTTAGACCTCTTATCTGCGGCGCCAAGCTTCATTTTTGCCGACTTCACTAAAGCCACATTTGATTCCACATTACTTAATGCAGACTCTCGCTCATAGGACAATCGAACCTCTGAATCGACCATCTCAGCAGTAGCACTGGCCAATCTATTGGTATTGCGAGCATCAGAGCCAAAAGGAATTCTTAACCCAACAGCAACTGATTGCTGATAGGGAACGCCATAGACTTCACGGCCCTTAGTAGTCCATATTTGCAATTGTGGGGAAGCCCGAGTTTGAGACTTTGCTAAGTCAAGCGCTTTTTTAGCAACCTCTAACTGATCTACAAGGGCTGCAACGATTGGCAAACTAGAATCTAGTCCTGACAGGTTTTCAGGAACCTTAGGTAACGGTTCAATATTTTTAGCAATGTCACCGAATTGAATTTTCTTGAGATACTCACTTCCCAATAAAGAACGCACCCTTTGCTCAGCATTAATGACGTTGGCCTGCGCTTCGACCAAAAAAGCTTCTGATGATGCGAGGGCGCCATTGGCCTGATGAAGATCTGCGCGAGATAAGTCTCCAGCCTTAAATCTCTTTTCAACATCAAGAGCTAAGCTCTTTGCATTCTCATTTCTGCGTAGCGCTAAATCAGACTCAATTTTTGATTTCTGGTAATTCCAATAGGCATCCCTTACTTCAGCTGCAATTCTCAATTGGGATAGATAGTATTGAGACAAAAGCTTTTTATATTCAGCATCCGCTAAATTAATTGAGCTTGACCGCTCATTCCATAACCACAGGGGGATATCTAAACCCAGTATGGTTTCACTAGCGCCTTGATTGCTGTTAGTTCTATCGGTCTTTTGCGACACTTCCACCGAAGCTGGGCTTACCAAAAGGCTGCTAGCAATTTTTTGCTTAGCAAGCGCGGCCTCTACTCGATACTGATAGGACTTATAGTCAGGTTGGCGCTCCCATGAAGATTCATAGAAGGACTTTAAGGCCGACTCGGCTTTGCGCTCGCCAATAGCGCTAGCTAATGGCGATCCCAATATAAAAACCAATCCAGTAAATTGAATGACGCAGCGACGAACTACGCCCGAATACTCTCGCAACATAAAAACTCCATTTGTTTGTTCAAAACAGAGTTAGCGAGAGGAGAAGAATTAGGTTAAAGCTCTCGCTAACTTAGGCGAGAGCGAACCAATTGGGTTTTTCAGGAGGGGGAGGAGAAATATTGACTAAAAACTCCACTCGAGCATCTTCATAATGAAAGATGGTAGTGGCAATTGAAATGGTAAAAGTGGAATGCAATGCTGGAGAATGCGCCAAATGACAGACCCCACAATCAGAATCGTAGCTTGTAGAATCGCTAGCTGAGGCAATACTGACTGGCTTCTCATGCTCGTGATGTGAAACATGAGAAGCTGCTGCCTGCTCTTCTTGGCAGTAAGCAGAAACAGTAGCATAGGATGTTTGTATCGATAAAGCTAGCAGGGCCAGAATTATCAGGATTTTTCTCATTGGCTAATTACAGCATATTTCTTAGTATTTTGCATTATGAGCTTTCTCACAAACGCTTAATGGATTAGCTTTGGATAAAGATGTTACCGACAGCTCATACCAGTAAAACACCTACGCAGGACGATTTTAGTGTTTCTTGATGTCCCTAGGCAGAATCGATCAAAGCTTAAGATGCCCGACTCTGTATCTAGACTGTGGTTTTAAACAACATGCCACTAGGTCCTACTAAATGGTTGAAAAGCGATAATTGCCATACCAATTAAGGCGACTATTGCCCCAACTACATCCCACCTTGTCAGTTCAATTCCTTCAACTAGTCTAAGCCATATCAGAGCAACGACAATATATATACCGCCATACGCCGCATAAGTTCTACCTGCGGCGGTAGGGTGAAGGGTTAGCAACCACGCAAATAATAGTAGAGATACTATCGCTGGCAAAAACAACCAAGCAGGCTTATCTTGTCTCAATACAAGCCATGGAAGATAACAACCAATAATCTCGGCTACAGCCGTAATAGCAAATAGTCCTGTGAGTTTTATAAATTCCAAATTACCCTCTTTTAGCTTTACTTCAAACGCAGTATACGAATAGCACCGCTTAATACTAAGAATCCGATAACTAGTCCAATGACCCAATCTGGATAGGGGCTATTGAGCCAAACCACCAATACACCAGCAACAATAACTCCTAGATTTGCCAAAACATCATTGGCGGAGAAGATATAACTGGCTCGCATATGAACGCCATCATTCTTGCGTTTAGATATTAGATATAGGCAGGTGACATTAACCGTCAAAGCAAGTAGCGAAATCCAAATCATGGCATTGGGTTCAGGCATTGTCCCAATGTAAATTTGATAACCCGTACGCCAAAAAGCAAGAGCAGTTAAAAGTAATTCAACCACACCAGCTAATTTAGCGGCTTTGAGCTTATGCTGTGCGGCTTTACCAACGGCATATAAAGCCACCACATAGACTGCGGCATCGGCAAACATATCCAAAGCATCAGCAATAAGCCCTGCCGATTGGGCAATCCAGCCCGCAATAATCTCAACAAAGAACATCAATCCGTTTAATGCCAAGAGCCAAATTAAGACTTTTCGCTCTTGAGCATCTTTGGCGGCATCCAATTGAATTGGCTTAATTTCAAAGTCTTCTAATACTTGGCTGCTTTCAATCTTTGCCCCAAAACCTAAGGGAACTAATTTATCGAGAACCACATTAGGCTCTTCGCTATGACAAATGATTAATTTTCGATTGGGAATATCAAAATCCATCGTGTGTATTGATAATGAGCCCAATGCCATGCGGATCATCTGCTCTTCCGATGGACAATCCATAGCAGGCACGATGAATATGGTTTTAGAGATTGAGGGATTGAGATGATTTGACATTAAATCAGTAATGTAGCGTAATTTTTGAGGATCATGAGGACAGACCGCTTTTGGCCGATATCGGTCATTGGAGATCAACCGAAAATTGGATCTGGCACTGGAAATTTAAAATAAGGACTAATCTTTGCTAAAAAAGCATTTGAAATCTTGGTGATTTCTTGAAACTCTTTTGCTGAGTTTACAAATTTACCTTTTTTACGATAATCATGTAAGCGATCTATTTCCTGTATAGACATTCCTAATTTATATCCTTTATAATCAGTGATATAATTTGGATTAAATGGATAAATCGTATCTTTTTTTGTTGATTGAATACTTTTTAAACTATCAATTTCATTTTGAACCAACAACCAAACTTTATCTTCTTTATTTATTTCTGTTACTGTAAAATAATTTCCAAAAAATAAATAACCTAATTG
>ERZ1034361.1135-NODE-1135-length-14997-cov-3.228284_pt1 | contig 14997 bp, 26 predicted proteins | sample MGYA00520617_ERZ1034361 | MGnify/ENA primary metagenome ERZ1034361 (study PRJEB33736, sample SAMEA104284507) | Azolla filiculoides | biome: Urban; feature: Water surface; material: Ditch water | place: Netherlands | collected 2015-10-28 | depth 0-0.1 m ... | reverse complement strand
CGTAAGAAGAAAGAAGAAGTAGTTTCTGCTGAATAATTTCTCACTTACTCAATCAATATTATAACGTTATTTTCTTTATGGAATCAGTATTCAATGTCATTCAAAAATTCGTAGTTACGAATAAGAGTACAGACGCAGAACTCAATGGAGTTTACACATGTGTAGTTGATCCTCGTGCAACGAAGATTGATATTAAAAAAGCCTTTGAGAAGATTTATGCAGTTAAGGTTGCAAAGGTGAATATTATTAAGACCTATGAAAAGTTTCATAATACAAAGAAATGACCTGCTATGAAACGATCACCAAAGAAAAAAGCAATGGTATCTCTCGCCGGAGCAGATAGAATTAATGACTTTCAGAAAGTTCAATAATTATTCATACTACCAATTTAACTCAACTATTTATGGCAATCAAGAAATACAAGCCCACCACTCCATCTCGTCGTTTCATGACAGGGCTTTCATTTGATCAAATTACAACAAATGAACCACACAAGCCTCTTACAACTTATATGAAGGCTCGTGCAGGTCGCAATAGTGCAGGTCGAATATCAGTTCGACATAAAGGAGGAGGACACAAAAAACTCTATCGTTTAGTTGATTTTCACTTTACTGATAAACTCAATATTCCTGCTCGTGTAGAAACAGTAGAATATGATCCATATCGTACTGGATTTATTGCTCTTGTATGTTACATGGATGGAGAACGCAGATATATTCTTGCACATAAAGAAATGAAAGTAGGTGATACTATCATTACTGCAGAAACTGCAAAACCAGTAGTAGGAAATCGCATGCTTATTGGAAATATTCCAGTTGGACTCTTTATCTACAATGTAGAAATGATTGTTGGACAAGGGGCGAGCACAATTCGTTCTGCAGGAACATTTGCCACTGTTCTTTCACAAGAAGGTGATTACACACAAGTGAAAATGCCTTCTGGAGAAATTCGATTGGTTCATAAGAAGTGTTTTGCGACTATCGGTGTTGTTTCTAATGAAGACTGGAATCAGATTACCATTGGTAAGGCTGGTCGTTCTCGTTGGCTCGGTATTCGTCCTACCGTTCTTGGTTCATCTATGAATGCGGTAGATCATCCACACGGATGAGGTGAAGGACATCAATCTGTTGGTCAACGAAAAGGTCCAAAAACTCCACAAGGAAAAGCAGCTCGAGGAGTGAAGACACGAAATCGAAAATATACAGATCGTTGGATTCTTCGTACTCGTGCCGGAAAACTTCTTGGCTAATAATTCATTTCACTTATCTTTCAACTTTTAACTATTCGATTATGACCCGAAGTCTTAAGAAATGACCTTACATATATGACCGCCTTTTAAAAAAAGTACAAACTTTGACTGAAAGTGGTAAAAAAACGGTTATAAAAACTTGGTCACGTGATTGTACTATTGCTCCAGAGTTTGTAGGACATACATTCGGTGTTCACAATGGAAAGCAACATATTCCAGTATTTGTTACTGAGGATATGGTTGGACATAAGCTTGGAGAATTCTCTTTTACTCGCCGATTCACTGGTCATTCTGGTAATAAATAATCATCCCTTTTCCTTTTCTTGTTATGAAAGCAAATGTTACTAATGTTCGCATCTCTCCTAAGAAGCTCAATGTTATCGCCTATATCGTTCGCGGTATGGATGTTAAAAACGCATTGGATACACTTCGTTTTATGCCAAAGAAGTGAGCTGACATTATTTATAAAGTGGTAGCAAGTGCAGTTGCAAATGCTACACATAATGATGCTCAAGAGCTTGCAAATCTTACTATTAGTTCAATAGTAGTAAATAAAGGACTTGTCTATCGTAGACATAATCCTATTTCACGAGGTCGAGCACATGCCATCTTGAAACGCACTTCACATGTAAATGTTGAACTTGCTGTAAAATAATTTTTTTAACTCCTTCTTTTCATACGATTATGTGACACAAAGTTAGTCCACTCGCCTTCCGTATAGGGTATATCAAAACTTGGAGAACTACTGGATATTACGACCGTAAGGAGTATGCTCAGTCTGTTGCTGAAGATCTTCAAGTTCGTAAGTTAACACTTATTCACTTTAAGGGTATTCCTCTTGGTAATCTTTTTATTAATCACTCTGGTGATAAGAATGTTACAGTTGTAGTTTTTACTTCACGAACAGCTCTTGCCCTCGGAAAAGATGATGAAAACTTACATGCATTGAGAAATAAACTTCAAACACGTTTTCCTGGATATACATTCCAAGTAGAAGTGAAGGAGGTAAAAAAACCAGAACTCTCAGCATCTATCGTTGCTGACTCTATTGCTCGTCAGCTTGAAAAGAAAATGCCATATCGTCGAGTTATTAAGAATGCAATTGCAAAAACACTTGAAAAGGGTGGTCTTGGTATTAAGGTAAAACTTGGAGGTCGATTGAACGGTGCAGAAATTGCTCGTCGTGAAACTTACAAGGAAGGAGCTATCCCTTCTCAAACCATTCGTTCCGATATTGATTATGCAACAGAACGAGCAGAAACCATTGCTGGGACTGTTGGAATCAAGGTTTGGATCTATAAAGGTGATGTATTTAAAAAATAAAATTTGATTTTTACAATTTTTCCCTATAATTCCTAACATAAATTTCCATGTTACAACCAAATAAGACCAAATATCGTAAAGCACACCGCTGAGTGATTAAGGGTCTTGCTACCCGAGGATCGACTATTAGTTTTGGAGACTATGCTTTAAAAACAACTGAAGCTGGTTACATAACTTCTCGTCAGATTGAATCAGCTCGTAAAGCAATTGTCCGTTTTCTCAAGAAAGGAGGTCAGATGTGGATTCGTATTTTCCCAGACAAACCATATACGAAGAAGCCTCTTGAAGTTCCTATGGGTTGAGGAAAGGGTAACGTAGAAATGTATCGAGCTCCTGTAAAACCTGGACGTATCATTTTTGAACTCAAAGATGTTACACCAGAAGTTGCAAGAGAAGCTTTTACGCTCGCTTCACATAAACTTCCGGTAAAATCAAAAATTCTTCTTTCAAAAATTGATTTCTAATTACCATACTTTCCCTCATTATTCATCTCTATTTTGATTATTATGCCACGAACTAAGAAAACAACATCCTCTCCTGTAAAAGATTTGGAAGTTCTTGAAAGTCTTGATGCGAACGAACTTCGTATAGAGATTGAGAATGCACGCAAAGAACTCTTTATTCTTCGCATGAAACATACTATGGGTGAACTTAAACAACCTCATACTATTCGAACATATCGTAAGTATGTTGCGCAAGCATCAACCATCCTTTCTCTTAAATAATATTCTCTTTCGTTTTTTCTCTTATGCGTACAAAGACCGGTGTAGTAACCAGTACAAAAATGCAAAAAACTATCACAGTTACTGTGAATACTTATAAGACGCATCCAAAATATAAAAAGCGTTACCAGTATTCAGTGAAGTTTTATGCTCATGATGAACAAGGACTTGCAAAGCTTGGTGATACTGTCACTATTAGCGAAACTCGCCCGCTTTCAAAAATGAAGCGTTGGATTCTTATTGAAGATTCTATCGTTTCTGCTCCTTCTAGTAAATAATTCTCCTCTCTTTTCTTCTTATGATACAAACAGAAAGCAGACTCGCAGTCGTGGACAATACAGGAGCCAAAGAGGTTCTTTGTATTAAGGTTCTTGGAGGTTCCAAGCGTCGCTATGCTGGTGTCGGTGATATCATCGTCGTTTCAGTTAAACGCGCACTTCCAAATGGAAATATTAAAAAGAAAACAGTATGCAAAGCTGTTATCGTTCGTACTGCTCGTGAGGTTCGTCGTGATGATGGATCATACGTTCGCTCTGATGATAATGCATGTGTAATTATCGATGATAAACGTGAACCAAAAGGTACTCGTATCTTCGGTCCTGTGTTTCGTGAATTGAAGGCTAAGGGATATCAAAAGATTATCTCTCTTGCTCCCGAAGTAGTTTAGTTTCTTATTTCTCCATTGTTATGAAAATCCATAAGGATGATTCCATCATCGTTATAGCAGGAAAAGATAAAGGAAAGAAGGCAAAAGTTCTTCGAGCCTTTCCTGCTGATAATAAAGTATTAGTTGAAGGAGTGAACATCGTTACTCGCCATGTAAAAAAGCAAGGAACAACTCCAGGTCAAATCGTTAAATTCGAAAAGCCAATTACTGTTTCAAATGTAATGCTTCTTGATCCAAAATCAGGTGAACCAACTCGTGTTGGTTACAAGATAGAGGGCGGTAAGAAAGTTCGTGTTGCAAAGAAGTCAGGTACTGTTCTCTAGTTTTATTTTTCTTCTCATTTTGAGATTATGTCATTTAAAGAAAATTACGTTAAGCATATTCTTCCAGAGCTCCAAAAAGAGCTAGGTATTGAAAATCCAATGCAACTTCCACGTATTGAGAAGATCGTTCTTAATATGGGTATCGGTACATATGTTGCTGCTGGAAATAAAGATTTTTCAAGTCTCAGAAGTGATTTAGCTCTTATTGCTGGACAACTTCCACGCATTGCTCATTCTCGAAAGGCTATCTCTAACTTCAAACTCCGTAAAGGAATGCCAGTTGGTATGATGGTTACACTTCGTGGTGAAAGAATGTACCATTTCCTTGAAAAGCTTATTACAGTTATTCTTCCTCGAGTTCGTGATTTCCGTGGTATTTCTGGACGTTCCTTTGATGCTGCTGGAAACTTCAACTTTGGTATAAAGGAACATACTATTTTCCCTGAAGTACCTCAACTTGATGTTGTAAAACCTCATGGTCTACAAATTACTGTTAAATTCAAAACAGAAACTAAAGATCACTCAAAGGCACTTCTTGATAAACTTGGTTTTCCTTTCTCTCGTTAATTTTTTCTTTTTATGGCTAGAAAAGCACTCGTTCTTAAATCACAAGGCGCACTCGAAAAAGCAGCTCGCGCACGTACTGCAGGGAAGAAGGTAAAATTCCCAACTCGTCTCTATCATCGATGTTCTCTCTGTGGTCGACCTCAGGGATATATCGGAAAGTTTGACCTTTGTCGCATCTGTGTTCGTGAAAAGGCAAATGCAGGAGAGCTCATGTGAGTTCGTAAATCAAGCTGGTAATCTTTACTTTCGTTTTTCAATTTTAGGTTATGATAATCGATCCAATCGCAGATCTTCTTACTCGAATCCGTAATGGATATCATGCACGTCTTCATACTGTTGAAGTACCATTTTCATGAATGAAAGAAGAAATTCTCCGTATTCTCAAGAAGAATCAGTATATCGTTGAATATTCACAGAGTGATGATAAAAGATCATTTACTGTGACTCTTCAAGATGTGCGAAAAACAAAATACGTTCCATCTTTTCGTCGTATTAGTCGACCAGGTCAACGTATTTATGTAAAAGCTACTGAGATAAAAAAGTCCCGTAATGGATATGGAATCTTTATTCTCTCTACTCCAAAGTGAATCGTTACTGGATATGAGGCTCACTCGCTTCGTGTAGGTGGAGAGCTTCTTTGTGAAGTTTACTAGTCATTAATTACTGTTTTTAACTTATGTCTCGAATTGGAAAACTTCCTGTTACCCTCATTGCAGGCGTAACAGCTGAAATCTCAAAAGATTCTATTACCGTTAAGGGTGCTAAGGGAACTCTCTCTTTTCCTATATATGACGGTGTATCTATTGTTCAGGATGGAGATACTCTCAAAATAGAAATCGCTAATACTGAAGATGCTCAACAAAAAGCTTTTTGGGGACTTACTCGAGCTTGTGTAGCTAATATGGTAAAGGGGGTTTCTGAAGGTTATATTAAATCTCTTGAGATTGTTTGAGTTGGTTATAAGTTTGAAGTAAAATGACCAAATAAACTTGAACTTGCTCTTGGTTTTTCACACAAAGTCCATGTGGATGTGCCAGTAGGTATTACCGTTGAACCAGATAAGGATGATAAGAACAAGATTCATCTTCGTTCTCATGATAAACAACTTATTTGATATTTCGCAGCCTATATTCGATCATTGAAGAAGCCTGAACCATACAAGGGAAAAGGTATCCGTTATGTTTGAGAACATATCCGCCGTAAAGCTGGTAAGACAGCTGGTAAATAATTTTTATCCTCAATTAATCTCACTTTTTGTATATGTTGGAAAAAGTTGCTAAAAGACATCGTCGTGCTGCTCGAGTTCGTGCACGTATTCAAGGTACATCGAATAAGCCTCGTTTGAGTGTTTTTCGTTCAAATCTTCATATTACTGTTCAGCTCATCGATGATCTTACTGGTAAAACCCTCTGTTCTGCAAGTGATATGGCTGAGTCAAAAGGTACAAAAACTGAACGTGCCATTACAGTTGGGAAGGGGGTTGCTGAAAAAGCACTTGCTCTTGGTATAACTGCTTGTGTTTTTGATCGTGGTTGATATCTTTTCCATGGACGTGTTAAGGCTCTTGCTGAAGGTGCCCGTGAAGCTGGTCTTCAATTCTAATTTTTATTCGCTTTTTTCTCATTGTTTATGTCAGAAAACGTACAAACAGTTGATAGTAATCCTGAAACTCCTATTGAAGTTACTACTTGAGAAACATCTCAAGAAACTACTCCAAATACTTCTTCAGAAGATAAGGGGAATCGAGGTGGTCGTAATAATGACCGTCGAGGAGGTGGTGGTCGCCGCGAAAATCGTGGTATGCGCGAAGAAGAAAAAGAATTTCGTGAAGAACTTCTTGCTATTGATCGTGTAACTCGTGTAACGGCAGGTTGACGTCAACTTCGTTTTCGTGCTTCAGTGGTAATTGGTGATGGAAAAGGCCGAGTTGGTCTTTGAATTGGGAAGTCAGGAGAAGTACAATCAGCTATTGAAAAAGCTGTTCGTGATGCAAAAAAGAATCTTATTAAGCTTCCTATTGTAAATGGAACTATTCCTCATGATGTTTCTGCAACATTCAAATCATCATCTCTTTTCATTCATCCTGCATCTCCAGGTACTGGTATTATCGCTGGTTGATCCGTTCGTAAGATATTTGCCGTTTCTGGAATTAAGGATATTATTGCTAAACAACATGGTGCGCCAAATAGAATTACAAATGCTCGTGTTACTATGAAGGCATTGACAAGTCTCAAGCCATTAAATCTTGTTGTTCGTTTTGATTCAAAGGGTACTACTGCTGACGTTATCACTTCAGAAAAAAAAGAAAATAAACCAAAAACTTCAGACACAAAGAATCGTTCTCCTAAAAAGCCAACTGTATAATCTCTCTACCTTGTAACTCTCATATCTTATGGTTAGTATAAGAACTCTTGCTCCTACTCCAGGATCAAAAACTGCACGTGTACGTAAATGACGGGGTGTAAACTCTGGTTCAGGAGGTCGTTGTGGTGTTGGAATGAAATGACAAAATTCTCGAACTGGTACTGGTAAACGGTATCCTACATTCGAAGGGGGACAAACTCCACTTTTCCGTCGAACTCCTAAAAAACGTGGTTTTACTGCATTTGCACCAAAAGAATTTGTAATTGTAAATCTTTCATCTCTTGATGCTCTTGCTAAGAAGGGATTTGTTGAAATCGATTATGCAGTTCTTTATGAAAAGCGTATTATTCGTGAAAAAGGTAAGCTTTTAAAGATTCTTGGAAACGGAACAATCACTGAGAAGATTACTATTCTTGCTGATGCCATCTCAGGAAGTGCTCGAGATAAAATCGAGAAGGCAGGAGGAACTGTTAATATTGCATAAAGAAGTCCTTCGAAAGAAGGATTTTTTTGCGTTTCATTGCCTTTTCTATATTATTACGGTTATTATAATTACTCCCTATATTTTTATATATGATACTGAAACATCTTGAGAAAATCTGGACAACTGAACATATTAGAAAAAAAATTCTCGTTACCCTCGGTATCGTTGTAGTTTATAAATTACTTGCTACTATTCCAGTTCCAGGTGTTAAGGTTGGCCTTTTGGATGCATTTACTCAAAATCTCCAACAAAACCAACAACTCGCTTTTTTCGGTGCCCTTATGTGAGGAGGTCTTGAAAACTTCTCTATAGTACTTATGGGATTAGCTCCTTATATCAATGCAACGATTATTATTCAACTTCTTGCTGTCATTATTCCTTCTCTTGAAGCTTTAAAAAAAGAAGGTGAACAAGGACAGAAGAAATTAAATAACTACACACGATGGCTTTCTGTTCCTTTAGCACTTGCTCAAAGTTATGGAATGATCCTCCTTTTAAATACATTGATTGGAACATCTGGTTCTAGTATTATTGATACTACTAACTTTTGGGGAGTTGTTTTTCCTGCAATGATAACTATAACGGCTGGTACTATGATTCTGCTTTGGCTTGGCGATCTTATTAATGAATGAGGCATAGGGAATGGAACTTCAATTATTATCTTCGCATGAGTTCTTGCATGAGTTCCACAACATATTATGAGTTATGTGTCTACTGATAGTTATGGACTTTTAGCTGCATTGACTGCTTTGACACTTTGAGTTATCTATATTATCATTCGTTTTACTGAAGGATATAGAAAAGTTCCTCTTATTTATACTCGCACTGGACGTGAAGAACGTTCTCACTTTCCCATCCGGATTAATCAGGCAGGAATGGTTCCTATTATCTTTGCAGTTTCTATTGTTACTTTTCCTTCACTTATTTGACAAATCTTACAAAAGAAGGCAACAGGTACATCAGCTCAAATCGGCGAGTGGTTAGCGACCAATCTTTCTATGAATAATCCTGGTTGGATATATATTGCAGTTTATTTTCTCCTTGTTCTCGGTTTTTCATATTTCTATATCTCCATCACTTTCAATACTGATGAAGTAGCTGAAAGTATTCAAAAAAGAGGAGGTTATATTCCTTGAGTTCGTCCAGGAAAGGAAACGGCACAGTATTTAGCAAAAATTTCTGATCATTTAAATTTATTTGGTGGTTCATTTCTTGCACTTATTGCTGTATTTCCATACGCTATTACAAAAATTGCTCCATTGGTTGGTATTCCTGTATGAGGAAATGGCAATATAGATTTTCTAATTTCTGGTTCTGGACTCATTATCGTTGTTTGAGTAGTGCTTGATATTCTTCGTCGTATTGATACTGATCTAAAGAGTTTTGATTATAAGAAGTTCTATTAATATTAGAGTATTCCTTTAAAAAAGAGAGTGACAAACACTCTCTTTTTTATATACTCCACAGGTATTTTCTATTTCTTTTTTCTTTATGCGTTTTTGTGTTTGGGATACTGAAACAACTGGCTTTCCAGTTCGTGATGGAACACTTGATCAACAGCCCTATATTGTGCAATTTGCTGCTATTGTTGGGAATATTAATGCTTCAGGAATTTCTTCTGAAGTTGAGCGACACGATATTCTTATAAAACCAAGGATTTCTATTCCTTTTGCAGCATCACAGGTGCATGGAATCTATGATAGAGATGTTGAAAATCAACCCTATATTGAATCATCTATTGATGTTATCCTGAAGGTTCTTAATTCTTCTGATATAGTGGTTGGACATAATATTGAATTTGATGAATGAGTCTTGTGACATGAGCTTGCTCGATTATGAAGACATGGGGAATATACTCCAATGAAATCAATTTGTACCATGCGTTCATCTACTGATTACTGTAAGCTTCAATGAAGGGGTTTTTCTTTCAAACCACCGAAACTTTCTGAGCTCCATAGATTTCTTTTTGATGAATGGTTTGATGGTGCTCACAATGCCATGGTAGATGTTGAAGCTACTACTCGCTCCTTTGTTGAATTGGTAAAAAGATGAGTGATTCAACTTGAAGAAAATGCTGTTATGCGACTTTTCTAAAGTTTGCTTATATACATTATTTATATATAATGTCTAATAATAATCTTATTAGACATTTTTGTTCAGGTTGAACTTTTGCTTTCTCTTGAAAAATCTGGTACGATAAGAGGGTATTATTATAATTTTGTGTATATGTCTTTCTTTTGACCAAACAAATCTACTCTTGAAACGGCTACTTGGGTTTTACGCGATCGTCTTGGAATTCCTCAAAAATCTGAAACCCCAGGTTTCCCAACACAACTTCCACGCACGGAAAAAGAATTTAATGATCTTTTGAAAGATGCACAAACCGTTGTGGCTGAAAATAAGTGAAAACATCTTCAAGGGGATATTGAAGAATTTGAATCACTCTTAACGAAATATCGTTCTCAATACGCTGATACGGTTGCCAATACAAAAACAACCGTTGCAGCAGCTCAACAAGGAGGGTCTTTACCATCAAAACCTCAATTAACTCCTGATTCAACACAATCGAAAGAGTATATTAATATTCTTGATGAAAAAACATTATCAGAACAGAAGAAAGAATTTACTTCTCTTTTTTCAGAAATGTCTCCAGAAAAATTTGAGAAATCCCTTCTTTGGATAGAAAAGATGATTGAAATGGTTCCTGCTCAAAAGCAAACATTGGCTCGTTGAGTTGCTGGTGCCTTGCTACTCAATCGTCTTCAGGATTTTGGATATTTTGCTTCCATAGATCGATGATGAAAAATCCAAGTTGAATCAATGGGTCAAAAAGACCGTTTGGAGGTGGAGAATAAGTTAAATGCTGCGATTACAACAAAGAAGCTTTCCTTGGATACGATTCGTACGGGAATTCTTTATATGAATGAAAGTTTTCGTTCGTATGCTTCAAGTGTTATTGTAGATTGAAAAGCAGCACCAGATCAAACCCCAGATAACTACAAAAAATATCTCGAAACAAAATCAAAACAAAATCCACTTACCCCTTCTGAAAGAACATTTTTAGTATCAAATGCAAAAGGGGCATTTCGTGGATTTTCTATGATTGAACCGATTACTCAAACACAAGACCTCTCGAAAATTGGAAAATTTATCGAAAGTAATCCTGGTCTTCTTACTCGTGTAGAGAAGCAGGCAGATGCAATTATTACTACTGATGCGAAAGATACTTCTTCGAAAGAATGATCTACTTTGAATGCATGAGCAACACAGGTTGGAAGTGCGGTGTGACAGGTAGCAGGATTTGCTGGTAAATCGATCGCTGGTTGAATTGGCATGATTTCAACTGTTATGGCAGAGGCTACGAAAGAAGCTGGACCTATTTGAGGACTTGCAGTTCTTATTGCACTTATTGTTGCGCTCTTTAAATTTCCAAAGGAAGTTCTTATTGGAACACTTGGGCTTTGAATGGCTTCTCAGGCAGAAGCAAATGGACTTTTCTGAAAGGCGGCAGAAGCAGGAAAATGAGCGGTTGATAGACTTAAGTGAGCTGGAAATGATTCTACAGCAAAGCCAAAACCAACTCCTTCCAATGAAGTAACTGAATCATCTGATTCAACCCGAGATGAATCTATTTTTGACAAACATATCCGAGCAGCACTTGGAAAGCCAACATGAGACATAGAGTGAGAGAAAGCAATATTTGGAAAAATCGGAGATAATTCCTCATTTGCGAGTGTTTATGATTTTATCAATGGAGGAAAGAATGAGAAGTTATCGAGTCTTTTGAATGATGAACAAAAAGGAACCCTTAAAAAGTATTTTACGTATATCGAAAATAATACTCAAGATGGACTCAAAGATACTCTTGCAGCATTACGTAGTAAGGATGGATTTGCTGGACTCACTTTTAAGGAGGTAAATGAGAAACTTATGAATCTTCATAGTCAGGTGAAAAAAGCTTGAGAGGAGATGGTTGCTGCTACTCAACTTCCTGGAACAACCCCTGAACAAAGTGCTTCCATAGAGGAAATGAATAAGACACTCCAGAATGCAGCAAAATCGGGAAATGAATCTGATACTCGAGGATTATTAGCTATATGGGATTGGATTAAGGAAAATCCCGGAGCTATTCTTGGATATGCATGAATGGCAGCTATTGCTTATTGGATTGTAAAGAAAATGAAAATGCTTTCACTTCCACTTGCAGCTGGTAAATATCTTTGGACTCATAAAGGATCACCAGTATCTGCGCTTGAAAAATGATGGGAAGCTGCTCGTTGAGGAGTCTCACGTATTGCTGATGGTGTACAGACAGGATTAGCTACGCCTCGGGCTGATATGAAAGAGATGTCAGCACTGAAAACTCATCTTGAAACAAAGCTTCCAAATAGTGGTGCTTTCCTTGATGAATTTCAATCAAAAATTACTTCTGTACAAGGTGAAAAAATTGGAAGTGCAAAATATTTGAAGGCCGAAAATGAGCTTCGAGCATTTCTTTCCAGTCTTCCAGATGAAACCATCAAACACATACGAGACTTTCGTGTAGACAAGAGCTTAAATATTACCCCTGCGGAACGTCGTTTTGCGGAACGATTCTTAGAGGCAGTTGAGGATGCAAAGAAGGCTACGAAAGTAGGTTGGCTCGCACGACATATTGCAACGCTATTTAAAAAAATATAATATGGGAAATATGTGAGAAAACCCAACAAGTATTCAAGATCATCTCGAAAAAAAAGGATTAATTCTTCAACAGAGTGAAAAGCCTGTTAAGAATAGCATATTTTATGCAGATGCTATGAGTCGATGAATGTCAATAAGCCAACATGAACAGATTGCTGAAAAAATTATACCTATCCTGGCTGATGCAGAAGATGCTATCTGAAAAACCTCAGAAGATATTATTTATGAACGAGCAAGAAAACAAATTGATGCCCTCATGCTTACGGTACGCGTCGGAATATCAAATCCAGAAACCATTCGATTTCGTTCACAGCTTTTAGAGGTTGCACATTTAGATCCGGATCCTAAGAAAAATAATATGATATGACAGGTTCTTCTTGCTGTCATTGATGAATTTGTTATCACTCTTTGAGATTTATGAGTTGATATTTATAAATCGGTTGATAAAAATGGGATGGAATCCCTCCTAAAAGAGATAAAAGATACTATATTCTCCTGAGAAACATGGAAGTGAATTATTCAAGAAATGGGATCATGACTCACATCACTTATAACTGATTGGAGTGGTGGTGAGGATATGGTCTACCGAAAAATTCGACAATCAGTTATTGCTCTTGGACTTGCTATGATTGTAAAAAAAATAGCAACCAAATTTGCTAAAAAAGCTTTAAAAACATCTGTGAAAGCCTGAATCCAGGCAACTCCATTACCAAATCACTAATTTATTTTTATGAAATCTTTTTCTCCAAAATACTTTCATCGTCAATCTGGAATTGATACTCCAAGTATTACTCCAGAAACATCAACTACCTCCCTTCGTGATGAATCGATTCGTCGACTCCAAGAACGGTGGATGGCATTTGATAAGTCAGTCCCGTCATATGGAAAAATGCATCCTGACTTTCAGGGTACAAAAGAAGAATATGAATCATCTATTCTACTTTTAAAATGAGTAAAAAATGACACTGAACTTAAAAAAGATACGAACATTATTGGAAAAATTGATGCGAATATTGGAAAATTAAATACCTTTCTCGCTCAAAAATCTAAAAAAGATTATGAAGATGCCTATGTTCAAAATCTGGCATCGTTTCGTGATGAACTTGCTAGTCTCCGTCAGGATATAAGTGGAAAACCTACAGAGGCTTCAGTACCTCCATCATCTGAATCTTCCGATGATGAAAATCCAATTGATGCTATTAAGAAACATGGTATGACCATGGGGTGAGTGACTGCAGCAGGTGCTATATTGGCAAAATCGATGCATTCTCTTTCATCAGCGAATACACTGGAAGAGAAGGTAAGCGCATTTGATAAGATAAAGGATAAATTTACCAAGATGTGGGATTTTGTGGCGGAACTTTTTGAAAAGCTTTTTTCAGGAGATTTTAAGGGATTACTTGCTATGTTTAAACCAAAACCAAAAGAAGAAAAAGAAGGTCAGAAAAATCCAGAATCTGAAAAGGATGAAAAAAAAGAAGATATAGCCTATATGGCAGGTAAGAAGGCTATTATGGCATTCTTTGTAAATAAAGGTGATGATAAGAATATAGAAGCTGTTTTTGATAATGAAACATTCAAAAAGAAGCCTTATGGTATTCTAATGAAAGAGTATTTAGCATATGTAGAGGCAGTGAAACAATGAAAAACATATCCACTTGGTCAGAAACTTGGTATTCAAATAGACGGAACTATCATAACGGATCAGAATATATACAAAGCTCTTTCAGGTATTTTTTGAGGAAAATATAGCGAAATGATGCAAAAAGCCTATATGCGTAATAATGATCTTAAGAGCGTTAATGATCTTCAAAAAATCCCACTTGATCGATTTATTATTAGTCTCTCATCAGATTTTTCTATTCTTCATTCTGTTCAATGAATAGATCCTTCCAATCTAGATGATTTTTCACAAAAATTTGGCTTTAATGTTGGCGATAAGGACAATGATTGAAATATATGAGTATATGGAGAATTATGAATCCGTGCAAAAAAACATTTTAGTGTTCCGATGCTTACATATCTTATGCTTAATCAATGAGATATACTTTTTCAGTCAAAAGCTACCAATTTAGAGACTTTCAAAAATGAAAAACATACTCCAGAAAGTGTACAAGAAATGGAGAAATTTCTTACTTTTGCTGAGGATTTTCGAACTCTTCTTACTACGAATGAACAAGTGAATCTCGGATTATGAGATGAATTTCGAGCCTTAATACAAGGAAAGACTTCATGATTAACTTATTCTGGACTTGCACGGTTATATGTTATTATGAATGGGCGTACTGACTTTGCTCAAATGAGCGCCATAGAAAAATTATGAGTATATGCTGGGGTTGCTGCTGTAGCTGGACAAGATTCACTGACTTGAGGGAAACTTCTTGGTCGATTTATGGATAAAATTTCTGAGAATGATGTTACAATACCAACAGAAGTAAAAGATTTATCAAACACGATTATTGGAAAAGCGACTGATAAAGTTTGAAATGCCATATGGTCATGAGTGAAGTGAATTGCTTGATTTGCAACAGAGCGCCCACTTACTTCTCTTTGAATTCTTGTTTTATGATTCGGTTTACCTCTCATTTGAAAGAAGCAAAGTGTATTTGATATGATGC
>ERZ1034361.1134-NODE-1134-length-14998-cov-5.804370_pt1 | contig 14998 bp, 13 predicted proteins | sample MGYA00520617_ERZ1034361 | MGnify/ENA primary metagenome ERZ1034361 (study PRJEB33736, sample SAMEA104284507) | Azolla filiculoides | biome: Urban; feature: Water surface; material: Ditch water | place: Netherlands | collected 2015-10-28 | depth 0-0.1 m ... | reverse complement strand
AGATCAACGCCAGAACCATCGGCTTTGACGCGAACCTTGACGTTGTAATCAACGACGCGTTTTACGGGTACGAGAATCTTCACCTGCATCTCCTTTTGGATTCAACTTTTTTGAATTACTGCCGCCTGTTTGACAGGCGATCACTCAAACAGCACAATGACCATACTGTGTCGTATGGAAAAGCATACGGTAGCGTATGGAAAACAAACCTGTCAAGCCCTTGATTAAATCCTCATCAGCCAAACCTCGCAAGAGCGCCGCCGTGGCGCGCACCCAACTCGACCCGGAACGCTGGGTGGACGAGGCGATCGACGTGCTCGCCCGCGAAGGGGTTACCGGCCTGCGCGTCGAGGTGCTGGCCAAGCGATGCGGTGTGACCAAGGGCAGTTTCTACTGGCATTTCAAGGACAGGCAGGCGCTGCTCGATGCCGTGCTCGAACAATGGAAAATCGGCCGTATCCGCGACATCGAAAAAACCACCTCGGTCACGGCCGGCAACGAAAGCCAGCAGCTGCACTACGCCATTGAAGTGTATGGCGCCAGCCGGAACCGCAAGGGCATGGCGATCGAACTGGCCGTGCGTGACTGGGCGCGCCATGATACGCGGGCAGCAGCCATCGTCGAATCGGTCGACCTCTATCGGCTCGAATGTACGCGCAAGCTGTTCGTCGCAGCCGGCATGTCGGACGCCGAAGCCAAAAGCCGCAGCCTGTTGCTGTATGCCTGCGTCTTTGGCTTGTCGCTGATGCACTACACGCAGTTCGACGACAATCTGGCCGATCTCAAACAGCGTATCGCCGAACGCATCATTGCCAGCTAGCCGGAGCAGGCGCCGGCGTTCAGACCCTGTTCCCAGGTCCGCAAATCGGCGGCCAATTGCTCGACCGTTGCCGACAAGGCCGCCACCCCGCCACGCGCATCATGGCTGCCCGCTGTTTTCCGGATGTCCAGATCGAGCTGGGCGATCTGGCGACGGCTGCGATCGAGCAGGATCGCCCGCCCCCTGAGGACGCCTTCGCTGCGCTCCGGAGTGGCGAAGACCTGGCTGAATTCAGTGATTTCGAGGCGGAGCAGACAAGGGCTGTGGCCCTGCCCGGCAACCGAATAATCGAGCTGCTGCATCAAGCGCTGCTGGATCATCTGGGCGGGAGGACCGGCCCAGCGCGCGCGCGCGTATTCACGCAGGCGGGCGGCATCGACATAGGCCAGCCGATAGTCGATGCCCAAGGTATCGAACCACAAGGGCGCCCGGACTTCCAGCGCCAGCGAGGGCCGACGCGGCGAGGCGAGCAGACTGGCCGGAGCCGGACCGAAATCATAGACGGCCAGGGCAATATCGCCACCGCGCTTGCCACCGGTGAAACAGGCCGATAACAGCGCGCACAAGAAGAGGGTCAGCAGCCAGCGCATGCTATTTCTCCCCGACCGGACTAAAGCCCGCCTCGCCCGGACCAGGCGCCAGTGCGGGTGCGCCGAAGACCAGTCCCTGCGGCGAGTCTTCCAGCACCCGAAGGACGCGGCTCAATTGGCGTGAGGTAAGCGAGAAGTCGGTGGCCAGTTCATTCAGGCGGGGCATCAACGCCGCCGTACCGCCGGCCGAGGCATCGCCGATGGCGACATCGAGCTTGTCGGTCGCCACCTGCATCTTGCCGATCAGGACGCGGGTATCGGCGAGCAAGGGCTGAACTTCGCCAGCCGCTTGCGACAGGTTGCGGATATTGCGGTCGTCGAGCAGTTTCTTGACCTGCACCAGCGTCGTGTTGAGGTTTTCGAGGACCGGCTTCATGTGACCGGAAGCCGCTTCGAGATTGATCAGGGTCGCCTTGAGGTGCGTCCGGTTTTCGTCATCGAGGATGGCGTTGGCGCTGATCATCATCTGGCGCGCCTGCTTGAGTGTCGCCATGCCGGTCTCACCGAGTTCTTCGAGCAAGGACGGAATCATCGTGATACGCGGCGGATGTTCGTCGTTGGGCGCCAGCGCGTCGCCGTCCTTGCCGGTTTCGAGCAGGAGGATATGGGCCAGACCGGTGACGCCCTGATAGTTCAGTTTGGCCACCGTCCCCTTGGTCAGCGGCACGTCGTCATTGACCGAGATGGTGATCAGGATATTGCTGTAATCCTCGGGATCAAGACGAATGTCACTGACCTTGCCGACCCGGATACCGCGATAACGAACCTGGGCCTGTGGATTGAGTCCGCCAATATTTTGCTTGGTGACGACGATGTACTGATGTTCCGATTCATCGCCGCCGTTCAGCCAATAGAGGGCGAGCAAGGCCGCCGCCCCGAGGAGGAGGGCAAACAGACCGGCAGCGAAGGCGTATGACTTGTTTTCCATGAGTGCGATTAAAGCAGTTTCCGGCGATCGGCGCCAAAAAAGCCGGTGACGAAGGGGTGATCGACGGTCATTACCTCGGCTTTCGGGCCAAAGGCGATGATGTGCTGATCAGCCAGGACGGCAACATGGGTCGCCAGCCCGGCCAGGGTGTTGAGATCGTGGGTGACCATGACGACTGTCAGCCCGAGTTCGCGCTGCAGATCGCCGACGAGTTCGACGAAATTCTGGCTGCGGTCGGGGTCGAGACCGGCCGTCGGCTCATCAAGCAGCAACAGTTCAGGCTCCAGGGCCAGGGCGCGGGCCAGGGCGACGCGCTTGACCATGCCGCCTGACAACTCGGCCGGCATCAGTTTGCCGTGATCGGGCTCCAGCCCGACCATCGCCAGCTTGAGATGCACCAGCCGGCGTATCCAGTCCGCATCCAGACAGCGCAACTCGCGCAAGGGGAAGGCAATGTTGTCGAACACCGATAATGCCGAAAACAGGGCACCGTGTTGAAACAACATACCGAGACGGCGACGCAGATTGCGCTGCGTCTCGATATCCGGGTCGTTGAGATCAACACCAAAAAGTCGGACGCTGCCGGAGTCCGGGCGAAGCAGGCCGAGGATTTCGCGCAAAAGCGTGGTTTTGCCGCTGCCAGAGCCTCCCAGCAAGCCGACGATCTGGCCCGCTTCAACCCGCAGGGAAAGATCACGATGGACCGCTTTGCCGCGATAGCTGGCACAAACACCATCCAAGGCGATGACCGGCGGCTGGCTCATAGTTGCGGCACACCAATCTGCCGGGTAAAGACGGCGAAAATGGCATCGAACAGTATGACCGTGGTAATCGCCGTCACCACGGCGCTGGTCGTGTTGGCCGAAAGACTTTCGGTATTCGGTTTGACGTGCAGACCAAAGTGACAGGCAACGATGGCGATGACAAAGCCGAAAACAACGCCCTTGCTCAAACCGATGATCAGATTGGCCACCGGCACGGCGCGCGGCAGATTGTCGAGAAAATAGATCAGGGACAGATCGAGCTGAAGCAGCGCGGCGAGCATGCCACCGAAAAGCGCCACCGCCGAAGTCCACAGCACGAGCAGGGGCATGGCCACCGTCAAACCGATAATCTTCGGCAAAACCACACGGATACTGCGCGATATGCCCATCGTCGATAGCACATCGATTTCTTCGGTCACCCGCATCACGCCGATCTGCGCCGTCATGGCCGAACCGGATCGCCCGGCCACCAGCACGGCAACGAGCACCGGCCCCAGTTCACGAATGATCGAGATGCCGAGAATATTGACGATGAAAAGGTCGGCACCAAAGCTCTTCAATTGCAGCGCCGAGAGATAGCTGATTGTTACGCCGATCAGGAAGCCGACCATGGCCGTAACCGCCAGCGCCTGCGCCCCCGCCTTGTAAACGTTGGCCGTACATTCCTTCCACGGCACATCCTGCGGATGACGGGCGAGATAGGCCAGATCGAGCAGCAACTGGCCAAATAGGGCGACCATCCCGCGCAGGTTGCCACCCGCCTTGAGAACCAGCGCACCGATCATTTCAGGGAAGGGCACCCTGGGCCTGGCTGGCTCGTGGAGCTCTTGCGGCAACCCGGCTACCCGGAGCAGGGCTTGCCGATGCAGATCGCTGATTACCAGGGCACTTGGCCAGGCACCACCCCACGAACGCCAGAGCAGTACGGCAGCAGCGCTATCCAGGCGCGTCACGGCGGCCAGGTCCCAATGCTCGACGCCCGCCGGGCAGGTCGCCAGGCGAGCCTGCAAAACCGGCAGTTGCGGCAGCATTTCAGCCAGTGTCCAGCAACCGGACAGTACCACCCTCCCCGGCTCGACCTGCAAGCTCGGGGAGTCGCTCACGCGATTTTCCTCGTGGACTTTGAGCGGAGCGTGTATTCGCGTCCGAGTTGTTTCCAGACGGTGGCTTCTTCACCAAAAGCCGCCGCCGTCCATGGATTGGCGGCCAGCCAGTCGGCTGGCAATTCGATGATGAAACCGTTTTCGCTACGACTCGCCCGCCAGGCCGGAATCGCCCGATCATCGCGCGTGCGGTGCAAGAGCACGGCCAGACGCAGGCAGAAAATGAGATCCCAGGCGCTGTCATGGGCCGGAATCGCCCCCAGCTTTTCGAGCTTGCCGCGATGGCCGAGTACCAGCATGGCCAGTCGTGCCTGATCCTTCTTGGAGAATCCGGGCATGTCGGCATAGGTCAGGATGTAAGCACCGTGCTTGTGATAAGCGTTGTGCGCGACGGAAATGCCAATTTCATGGACCCGGCAGGCCCAGGACAGGAACTGCACATCCGCCTCGCTCGGCGCCCCACCCGACAGTTGGGTGAGCGCCGACAGCGCACTGGCTTCGACCCGCTCGACCTGGTCGCCTTCGACCTGATAGCGACGCCGGAACTGGGCCACGGTCGAATCACGCATATCGTGCTGATGGAAGCGACCGAGCAGATCGTAGAGCACACCCAGTCGCAAGGCACCTTCGGCATAGGTCATGCGCTCGATATCGAGTTCTTCGAAAATCGCCGACATGATGGCCACGCCGCCCGGAAACACCGGCAGACGGTCACCCTTGACACCCGGCAGGTCGAGCGCTTCGGCCGAACCGGCCTTGACGAGCAGGTTGCACAGCGTCTCCAGCCCGACCCGCGTGATGCCGCTTTCGCCGTTGGGATTGAGGCCGTTGAGTTCCAGCACATCGGCAATCGCCCGGGCTGAACCGGATGAACCGATGGCTTCCTTCCAGCCCAGACGCTGGTAATCGGCGGCGATCAGCTCGATTTCCTTGGCCGCCGCGACCTGCGCCTCGCGCAGGCGCTTGCGGTCGATACGGCGATCCGGAAAAAAGCGCAGCGTGTAGCTGACGCAGCCCATGTACAGCGATTCCATGAGCTGCGGCTCGTGCCGTTTGCCGATGATGAATTCAGTCGAGCCACCGCCAATGTCGATGACCAGACGCTTGTGGGCCGCCGAGGGCAAGGAGTGCGAGGCGCCGATGTAGATCAGCCGGGCTTCTTCGCGACCGGCAATGACCTCGATGGGAAAGCCGAGCGCTTCCTCGGCCTTGGGCAGGAACTCAAAAGCGTTCTTGGCAACGCGCAAGGTATTGGTCGCCACGGCGCGCACTGCACCCTTGTCCAGGCCGCCCAGTCTTTCGCCAAAACGGCGCAAGGCATCGAGCGCGCGTTCCTGGGCCGGGCCATCAAGGTGCTTGTCCGGTAGCAGGCCGGAGGCCAGGCGTACCGGCTCCTTCATGGAGTCCAGCGTATAAATCTGGTTGTCGACCACGCGCCCGACCTGCAGACGGAAGCTGTTGGAGCCCAGATCGACGGCGGCGACGGTTTCGTAAATCATTTTTTGCAATGCACAGGATGCTTGAACTGGCCGGCATTCTACCACTCGCCCCCGAACCCCATTATTTCCGCCATGCAATAAAAAGCCCGCCGACTTGCATCGGCGGGCTTTGGCGAACGACAGGGCCGCTTAGCTGGCCAGCGCGTTCTTGATCTGCTCCAGCGTGGACGGATCGTCGATGGTCGTCAGATCGCCCGGATCGCGGCCTTCGGCCAGTGCCTGCAGCGAACGGCGCAGCATCTTGCCGGAACGGGTCTTGGGCAGGCCAGTCACGAAGTGCACGCGGGCCGGGCGGCCAATGGCGCCGAGAATGCTGTCGACCGTGCCAAAGACTTCCTTCTCCAGCGCCTTGACCAGCTCTGGCGTAGCAACCTTGGAAGCATCCTTGACGACGGCGAAAGCCATCGGTACCTGGCCCTTGAGCTTGTCTTCGACACCGACCACGGCCACTTCGGCAATCGCCGGGTGGTTCTGGATGGCTTCCTCGATTTCACGGGTGCCCAGACGGTGACCGGCGACGTTGATGACGTCGTCGGTGCGGCCCAGAATCGTGAAGTACCCGTCGTCGTCCTTGATCGCCCAGTCGTAGGAGGAATAAACCAGCGGCTCCTTGAACAGGGTGAAATAGGTGCTGACGAAACGGTCGTCCTGACCCCAGACGGTGGACAGGCAGCCCGGCGGCAGCGGCGGGATGACGGCGGCGATACCCTTTTCATTGGCACCGCAGACGGAACCATCTTCACGGAAGATCTGCAGGTTGTAGCCGTAGACCGGGAAGGACGGCGAACCGTACTTGATCGGCGTCTGCTCGACACCCGGCAGCGCAGCCAGCATGGGCCAGCCGGTTTCGGTCTGCCAGTAGTTGTCGATGACCGGCTTTTGCAGTTCGGTCATGAACCACTCGTGGGTCGGCTGGTCGAGCGGCTCGCCGGCCATGAAGATGTGCTTGAGCGAGGACAGGTCGTACTTGTGCATGAAGGCCGGGTCCTGCTTCTTCAGCACGCGGGCAGCCGTCGGCGCCGAGAACATGACGGAGACCTTGTACTTCTCGACGATCTGCCACCAGATGCCGGCATCCGGACGCAGCGGCGTGCCTTCGTACATGACCGTGGCCATGCCGGCAATCAGCGGGCCGTAGATGATGTAGGAGTGACCGACCACCCAGCCGATGTCGGAGGTGGAGAAGAAGGTTTCGCCCTCGCCGCCACAGTAGATGTGCTTCATCGACGAAGCCAGCGCCACGGCGTAGCCGCCGGTATCGCGCTGCACGCCCTTCGGTTTGCCGGTGGTGCCGGAGGTGTAGAGAATGTAGGACGGCTCGGACGATTCCAGCCATTCGCACGGCACCTTGGCATCCATGAACTTGGCGCGCTCGGTGGCGTAGTCGACATCACGACCGGCCACCTTGTTGAAGGCCTTGTCGAGACCACGGTCGATCATCAGCACCTTGGCCGGCTTGTGTTCGGCCAGATCGATGGCTTCATCGAGCAGGTGCTTGTAGGGAACAGCCTTGCCGCCACGCATGCCGGCGTCGGAAGAAACGATCAGCACCGGCTTGGCATCGTCGATGCGGGTCGCCAGCGAGCCGGAAGCAAAGCCACCGAAAACCACCGAGTGAATGGCACCGATACGGGTCGCGGCGAGAATGGCGAAGGTCGCCTGAGCAACCATCGGCATGTAAATCAGGACGCGATCGCCCTTCTTGACGCCGAGGCTCTGGTAAATCGCCGCCATGCGCTCGATTTCACGCTGCAGCTCGGCAAAGCTGTAAACCGTTTCCTCGTCCGTTTCGGTCGAGATGAAGATCAGCGCCCGGTCATTCGGCCGCTTGGCCGCATGACGGTCAACCGCATTGTGACAAAGGTTGGTCTTGCCGCCGACGAACCATTTGGCAAATGGGGGACGGGAATAGTCGCACACCTGGGTGAACGGCTCTTTCCAATCCACAAGCTGGGCCTGCTCGGTCCAGAACTCGTTCGGCTTTTCAATCGAATACTGGTGAAACTCCTTGTACGTCGCCATAAAATTCCCTCTAGCTAGGTTTTCCTGCACCACACAATACGGAACGGACTAGTTTTTTTGAGATTTCCGTTCACTCAAAAGACGCTCTATCTCTGCCACCGGCAGAGTCAGACCAAATTCCTGATTCATCAATTGCAACAATGGCAATAGCCGCTCGGTCAGCGACGGCAGATGCGGAAGAACCTGCGCTTGCCGGTTTGCCGCCAGCAATTCCAGGGCATGGACAATGGAAATCGGCCGCGACGCGGGCAATATCCCGCCTGACTCGGTCCTGTTTCCCCCTGCCCGCATGGCGGCATGCATCCGCTCGCCGGCCAGGTCAAGCAAGGCCCCGGCCGAGGTCACCAGATCCGACGGTGCGCTGGCCAGGCCAATGCTGACCGTCAACGCCACAGCCTGCCCATGCACCGACAAACGCGCCACCTCGACCGCCTCGCGAACACGTTCGGCAAAGGTCGCGCAAAAGGCGGGGGCCGTACCCGGAGAGACCACCGCGTACTGACCGGCGCCGAAATGTCCGAGACTGTCTTCCTGGCGCATCTTGGCGGCCAGCATCTTGGCAAAGCGATTGCCGACTTCCTCGGCAACCGGAACACCAAGGCGTTCGCCCATCTGCTCGAAACCATCGAAACCGAGGACCATCACGCTGATATCAATGCCGTGCCGAGTGGCATGCGACATCGCCTGTGCCGCCTGCAATTCAAGATATTTCCGGGTAAACAGACCGCTCACCGGATCGTGCACCATGTGCTCGCGTTCGGCGTCGATGTGCTCCTGCGCACGGGACAGGGCAAGCTGACTATTCAGGCGGGTCAACAACTCGGAGCAACCCGCACCCTTTGTGACAAAATCAGACACGCCGAGTGCCCTTGCCTTGGCGCGCTCTTCCTCGGTTTCCTCGCCGGAGACGAGGATGAAAGGCAGTTGCTGCAATCGCCTGAGCTTTGAGGTACGAACGCGCTCAAGCAATTCGAAGCCGTTCAGCTTGGGCATCTGCAGGTCGGAAATAACGGCCTGAATGGTGTGATCGAGGATCAGCGTCTGCCATGCCGCCTCGCCGTCGCTCTCCTCACGGACTTCGTATTGCCCCTTGAGATGATGGATGAGCGAAATCCTGACTACCCGCGAGTCATCAACCACCAGAATGTGTGGCAGGTCGGCCACGTCAGCCTCCGGCAATTTCCACCACGACGCGCCCCTTGGCCTTTCCGGCAACATAGTCAGCGAAAGTAGACGGCAGGTCGTCGAACGGAATCCGGCGTGCCATAGCAGCCAGATGCGGCGGCCGCAAATCACCCGCCAGACGTTGCCAGACGCCGCGCCGATAGGGTTCGCGGATATAGCCCGAATCGACGCCGAGCAGGGAAACGCCACGCAGGATGAAAGGGGCCACCGTCGTGTTCAGGGACATGCTCGCCGCCAGCCCGATACTGGCAATGGTGCCGCCCTGCTCCATGGTGCTGGCAATCCAGGCCAGGACATCTCCCCCGAGATTGTCCACAGCCCCGGCCCAGCGTGCCCGATCGAGCGGCCTGATTTTTGACAGGTCCAGGCTCTGACGCAGCATGACTTCGGCCGCCCCCAGGCTGCGCAAGTACTCGGCCTCGCTCTCCTTGCCGGTCAGCGCCACGACGTGATAACCGATCCGCGCCAGCATATCGACCGCCAGGCTGCCGACGCCGCCGGTGGCACCGGTCACGATGACCGGCCCCTTGCCGGGGCGCAAGCCGTTCTCTTCCATGCGGACAATGGCGAGCGCCGCAGTAAATCCCGCTGTGCCCAGCGCCATCGCATCATGGAGTGACAAGCCTGCCGGCAATGGAACCACCCAGTCACCCGGCACCCGCGCGACTTCGGCATAGCCGCCGTGATGCGCCACGCCGATATCAAAACTGGTGGCAATCACCTGATCGCCCGGATTGAAGCGCGCATCACCGCTCTCGATGACCGTCCCGGAAAGGTCAATGCCGCCCACACAGGGGAAGCGCCGAATGATCTTGCCCGCGCCGGTCGCCGCCAGTGCGTCCTTGTAATTGATACTCGAATAGGCAACCTTGATCGTGACCGTCCCGGCATCAAGCTGTCCTTCGTCCATCCGGACAAAGCCACTGCTCACCTTGCCATCGCATTCTTCAATCAACAATGCCTTGAAGGAATCCATCGTTCACCTCGCGCCTCGGGAGAGAAATTGTATTCATAATTATGGCCAATGAACATAGCCCATGCTGGTGATTTTTCCATAAGCTTTACAGCCGCCCCCTTTTGAAATATATTCCGCGGCTATGCATAAAGTATTGGTTTCCCTTCTTCTTGCCTCCTCGCTGCTCTTCGGCGGGATCGCTGCGCCGTCGGCAGCCGAGTCGATTCGCAAGCCGGAAGAGCAGCAATCTTTTTTTGAACGTTACACCAACGCCGCTCAGGATGTCATTCTGCAGGGCCTCAAACTGGTTGGCGTTCGCTATCGGTGGGGCGGCAACGACGAAAGCAGCGGCCTTGACTGCAGCGGTTTCGTCCGTCTCGTCTTCAAGGACAGTGTCGGCACCAGCCTGCCGCGCACGGCGCGCGAAATGAGCGACGTTGGCCAGGTGGTTGACGCCAGCCAGTTGAAGCCGGGCGATCTGGTGTTTTTCAACACCATGCGCCGTACCTTCTCACATGTGGGCATTTATCTCGGCGACAATCATTTCCTGCACGCGCCGCGCGCTGGCGCCGAAGTTCGTGTCGAAAACATGGATAGCAGCTACTGGATGGCCCGCTACAACGGGGCACGACGGATACTCGAAGGAAACTGATCCCGAAGGCAACCGACGAAAGCGGCTTGAAGCCGCTTTTTTTACGTACAAAGACGATAATCATTCTCATTTACAAACCATCCAACGCTCGCTAAACTGGAATCATTCTCATCCATAGCCGGAGTTCCCGCATGAAGCTGATGCCCGCCCTAATCGCTGCCGCGATCCTCGCAATGCTGAATCCGGCATTTGCCGAGGAAAAAATTCTCAACCTGTATTCGGCCCGCCATTACCAGACAGACGAAGCGCTCTACGCCGATTTCACGCAGCAGACCGGGATCAGGATCAACCGCATCGAAGGCAAGGAAGACGAGCTGCTCGAGCGGATCAAAAACGAAGGTGCCAACAGTCCGGCTGATATCTTCCTGACCGTCGATGCGGCCCGGCTGGCCAAAGCTCACGAGCTCGGGCTGTTTTCGCCGGTGTCCTCGAAGCTGCTCGAATCGCGTATCCCTGCCCACCTGCGTACCGAGGACTGGTTTTCGTTTTCGACACGGGCCCGCGTCATCGTTTTCAATAAACGCTCGGTCAAGCCCGAAGATATCCAGAATTACGCCGACCTCGCCAACCCCAGGCTGAAGGGCAAGCTCTGCTCGCGTTCTGGCTCCCACCCTTACAACCTGTCGCTGATGGCATCGATCATCGCCCACCAGGGCGAAGCCAGGGCCGAAGAACTGGCGCGTGGCATGGTGGCCAATTTTGCCCGCTCGCCCAAGGGCGGCGACACCGACCAGATCAAGGCCGTCGCCGCCGGCGAATGCGGCGTGACCATTTCCAATACCTATTATGTCGCTCGCTTGCTGCGCTCGACCAAGCCGGACGAGTTGAAACTGATGGACAATGTCGGCATCGTCTGGCCGGACCAGGGTGGCAATGGCGCCCACATCAATGTTTCCGGTGGCGGCATACTGAAGACGGCGCCACACCGCGCGGCGGCCGTCCAATTCCTCGAATACCTGGCCTCCGATCAGGCCCAGCGCTATTTTGCCGATGGCAACAACGAATGGCCTGCCGTCGATAGCGTCAAAGTACTGAATCCGGGTCTGGAAGCCATGGGCAAATTCAAGGCAGACAAACTGCCGGTCAAGAATCTGGCCATGTATCAAACCAAGGCACAGATAATATTTGACCGGGCTGGCTTCAAATAGCAGCAATTTTCGCCAATGCTCCCGGTATTGCCTATAATTTCGGGGTACCCGGGAACGACTGGATCATGACTACTGACGGACTCACGCCAAACGAGCTGATTGAAGCGATACGCGCCAGTAGCGTGAGCGGTATCATCAAGGCGCTGGGCAATGGCAACGATATAGAACTTCCCGACATGCACGGCTTCAGCGGCCTGCCGCTACGCACTGCCTGCTTTGTCGGCAATCCGTCGATTGTTCGGGAGTTGCTGCGCCACGGTGCCAATCCGAATGCGGTGGCCTGTGACGGCCCCGGCGCACCGCTGAGACTGGCCCTGAGAAAGGGCCACCAGGATATCGTCGAGCAGTTGCTGGAAGCCGGCGCAGTGTTTCCCGACGGTTTCGAAATACCCTATGAAGCGGTATCCACACCGGTGACCAAGGCCTCGCCCTCGACACGCACGCCGGACAACAAAGTCATCGAATGGACATCGCCCGACGCGCCACTGCCTGGCGACGATGCCGATGCGCCAGGTCCATTCGGCACCGAAACCCGCCTGCTGAGCATGGACCTGCTTTTTCTGGAAGAAAACGAAATCCCGCTTGCCCCAACACCAGCGACCAAAAACCGCTGAACCCGGCCAGACCGACGCCCTAACGCCGGCGCGCCGCGGTGATCTGCCGCGACAGCGCAATCAGTGGCAGCAAGCCGACTGCCACGATGGCGAGTGATGCCGTCGACGCTTCGGCCAGACGCTCATCCGAGGCCAGTGTGTAGGCCTGCGTCGCCAGCGTATCGAAATTGAAGGGGCGCATCACCAGCGTGGCCGGCAACTCCTTCATGACATCGACAAAAACCAGCAAGCCCGCCGTCAGCAGGCTGCCGCGCAGCATCGGCACATGCACGCGGCGCAAGGTTTCACCTTGCCCGAGGCCGAGGCTGCGTGCTGCGTCATCCATGCTCGGGGTAATCTTGGCCAGACTGGATTCAACCGTGTGCAGCGCGACGGCCAGAAAACGCACCAGATAGGCGTAGATCAGCGCGGCGATGCCGCCGGTCAGAAGCAGGCCGGGATTATGCCCCAGCCATTGCTCCCATTGCCCGGCCAGCCAGTTGTCGAGGCGGGTCACGGGAATCAGTACGCCAACGGCGATGACCGCACCCGGCACCGCGTAGCCGAGGCCGACCAGGCGGTTCAGGCCGCTCGCCAATGTCGATTTTGACAGGCGTGCGCCATAAGCCATGAGCAGCGCGAGCAGCACGCCAACGACAGCCGTCGCCCCGGCCAGCACAAAACTGTTGCGGGCAAGCATGAGAAAACGCTCGCCGAATTGCGCATCGCCCTCGGCCAAAGCCATTTTCAGCAACAGGATCGCCGGCAGGATGAAGCCCAGCAACAGGGGTAGTGCACAGGCCAGTGTCGCCAGCCAGGCGGCCGGCCCACGCAGAGCGGCGCCAGCCATCGGCCGGTTGCGCCCCGTCGTGTTGTGATAGCGCGCCCGACCCCGCGAGCTGCGCTCGGCCATCAAGAGGATGAGCACGAAGGCAAGCAGCATGGCCGCCAGCTGCGCCGCAGCGACCCGGTCGCCGAGCGAGAACCAGGCGCGGTATATCCCGGTGGTGAAGGTATTGACCGCGAAATAGGCCACCGTGCCGTAGTCGGCCAGCGTTTCCATAAGGGCCAGCGCAATGCCGGCGACGATGGCCGGCCGGGCCAGCGGCAGGGAGACGGCAAAGAATCCCCGCCACGGCCCCATCCCCAGGGTCCGCGCCGCCTCCAGCATGCCGCTGGCGCGTTCGAGAAAAGCCGTGCGGGCAAGCAGGTAAACATAGGGATAGAGGACGCTGACGAACATCAGCATGGCACCGGGCAAAGTCCGGATATCGGGAAACCAGTAATCGCCGCTCTGCCAGCCGAAGGTATCGCGCAGCAGGGTCTGCACCGGGCCGACGAATTGCAGGAAGTCGGTATAGACATAGGCCATGACATAAGCCGGGACGGCCAGCGGCAGCACCATGGCCCACTCGAAAAAGCGCCGGCCGGGGAATTCGTGCATGGCGGTCAGCCAGGCGGTTGCCACGCCAACGATGCCGACGCCGCAACCGACGCCGATGCACAGCCAGAGCGAGTTGCTGATGTACTCTGAGAGAACGGTGTCGGCCAGATGCACCCAGGTGGCGCTGGTGCCGCCGACAAACAGATTCAGCCCGACGCTGGCCACCGGCAAGCCTGCCAGCAGGGCGACGACAACTCCGACCATCAACAGGGGGGAATAATGGGCTGTGCGCATGCTTGTGAAGGCGAATTATAATCGACGCCATGGCTCAACTTGAACTCAAAAGCATCGTCCAGCGCTACGGCACGCAGACTATCGTCGATGGCGTGAACTTCCAGCTCGAAGCCGGCAGCATCGCCTGCCTGCTCGGCCCCTCAGGCTGCGGCAAGACGACCCTGTTGCGCTGCATCGCCGGTTTCGAGGACATCGCCGGCGGCGAAATCCGCCTGCACGGCAAAATCGTCAGCCAGGCCGGCCAGCGCGTGGCGCCGGAAAAACGCCGGATCGGCATGGTGTTTCAGGACTACGCGCTGTTCCCGCACCTTTCCATCGAGGCCAATGTCGCTTTCGGCCTCGGCCACAATCCAGGCGAGGAAGCCCATCTGCGCGTCCGTCAGTTGCTCGCGACAGTCGGCCTGCACGGCCAGGGCAGCAAATTTCCGCACGAACTGTCGGGCGGCCAGCAGCAGCGCGTGGCCCTGGCCCGCGCCCTGGCCCCCCGACCTGAACTGATCCTGCTCGACGAGCCCTTTTCCAACCTCGACGTCGGGCTGCGCGAGCGCCTGTCGGCCGAGGTCCGCGACATTCTCAAGCGCGAGGGATCGACGGCGATCATGGTCACCCATGACCAGCATGAAGCCTTCGCCATGGCCGACGAAATCGGCATCATGTACGAGGGCCGCATCCAGCAGTGGGACGTGCCGTACAACCTGTACCACCGCCCGGCCAACCGCTTTGTCGCCGACTTCATCGGCCAGGGCGTGCTGGTGACCGGCACGGTCGGCGACAACAACAGTGTGCGCATGGAACTGGGTACGCTGATTTCCGACACGCCGGTCGAGTGCAATGAAACCTGCACGGCCTGCGACAACGGCTGCAAGGTGGACGTGCTGCTGCGGCCGGACGACATCGTTCATGACGATACCAGCGTCGTGCAGGCCGAGGTGCTGCACAAGGCTTTCCGTGGCGCCGACATTCTGTACACGCTGCGCCTGGGCAGCGGCACGCAGGTGCTGTCGCTGGTGCCGTCGCACCACAACCATGCGCTGGGCGAAAAAATCGGTATCCGGCTGGTG
>ERZ1034361.1132-NODE-1132-length-15048-cov-3.592145_pt1 | contig 15048 bp, 15 predicted proteins | sample MGYA00520617_ERZ1034361 | MGnify/ENA primary metagenome ERZ1034361 (study PRJEB33736, sample SAMEA104284507) | Azolla filiculoides | biome: Urban; feature: Water surface; material: Ditch water | place: Netherlands | collected 2015-10-28 | depth 0-0.1 m ... | reverse complement strand
GCACCAGCATCAATGTCTGAACCAAGGCGTACATGGCGGGCGTTGAATGCGCTGACGTGGGCAACCACGACATGTCGGCACCCCACACCATGCCCCAAAGCGAAACGATGGTGAACCAGGCAGACCACATGGCCGCCCGGGGGCTGAACAGCCAGCCGATCATCATCAGTAGCACGGGCAATGCAATGACGGCTGGGGTGAGCACACCAGCAACGAAGAAACACAGCAGCAAGGTCACGACCAGCCCACCCACACCCAGCACCTGCTTGGCTGGCTCGACGCCTTTGACCACCAGCACACGCCACGTTGTCAGCGCCAGCAACACCGCAGCGAAGGGCGCCAGCAACCGCCACGGCTGTTCGGGCATGGTCCACTGGACGATGGCGGCAAGCGCCAGCGCGCCCGGCTCGGGTCTGGGCCTGACGATCGCCCGCATGCTGGCCGAGCTGATGGGCGGCGAGCTCAGCGCGCAAAGCGAACCCGGCCGCGGCACCACCTTCCGCCTGCGCCTGTTCCTGCCCGAGCTGCATGCCCGGCCGACCGGCACCGTGCGGGTCAGCGGGCCAGTGACAACTTCGGCTGCCGACGCCACCGGCTACGCAGGACCGCGCCGGCAGCTGCTGGTGGTCGACAACGAGGAGGCCGACCGCCAGCTGCTGGCGCGCTGGCTCGAGCCGCTCGGCTTCGCGGTCAGCCTGGCGACCCAGGGCGAGGACGCGCTGGCCCAGCTGCAGGCGGGCCTGCGGCCCGACGCGATCTTCATGGACCTGGCGATGCCGGGCATGGATGGCTGGGAGACGCTGCGCCAGATCCAGGCGCTCAAGCTGCAGCCGGCGCCGGCGCTGGCGATCGTCTCGGCCAATGCCTTCGACCGCGGCCTGGACAACGACATCGGCCTGCCACCCGAAGACTTCCTGGTCAAGCCGGTGCGGCGGCTGGACCTGCTGGACTGGCTGCGGCGCCGACTCGACCTGCAGTGGCAGCGCAAGACCGAGACCGAGGCAGGCACCGGTGCCGATCCGGCCGCGAGCCAGGGACCGGTTGCCGCCAGCGCCGGTCCGCTGACAACCCCGGCCGGCCGGGGGCTGCCTGCCGAGGCGGCCGACAGCCTGCTCGAGCTGGCCCGGCTGGGCTACTACCGCGGCTTCGTCCAGCGTGCCAGCGCGCTGCAGGCCAGCCACCCCGAATGCGCGGACTGGCTGACACAACTGCAGGCGCTGGCGCGCGAATTCCGCTTCGAGACCATCGTCGCCGCGCTGCAGCCGCAGGCGGCAGGAGACCCCCTGTGCACCCCGATACCCTGAACGCCGACCCGGACGACGCCGTCGTGCTGCTGGTCGATGACATGCCCGACAACATCGCGCCGCTGCACGACGCGCTCGATGCCGCCGGCTACACCGTGCTGGTCGCGCTCGACGGCCAGTCCGCGCTCGCGCGCGCCGCCCAGGCCAGGCCCGACGTGATCCTGCTCGATGCGCTGATGCCCGGCATCGACGGCTTCGAGGTGGCGCGCCGGCTCAAGGCCGACCCCGAGCTGGCGCAGATCCCGATCCTGTTCATGACCGGACTGACCGAGACCGAGCATCTGGTCAAGGCGCTGGCGGCCGGCGGGGTCGACTATGTGACCAAGCCGGTCAAGCCGCTGGAAGTCATGGCGCGCATGGGGGTGCACCTGCGCGCGGCGCGTCAGGCCCGACTCGGCGCGCTCGAACGCCAGCAGGCGCGCAACGCGCTCGACGCCTTCGGCTACGCCACCATCACGGTGCGCGCGCGCGACGGCCGGCTGATGTGGCAGACCCCGCTGGCGCGCGAACTGCTGCGGCGCCATTGCAACACCGAGTCCCCCGTCACGCCCGAACCGGTGCTGCAATGGCTGCGCCGCCACCTGCCCGAGGCGCAACGCCAGCTCGAACCGCCGCGCCTGCACCTGGACCAGGGCCGGCAGCGGCTGACCTTCCGGCTGCACCGCCGCCTCGGCGAGGAAGAATGCTCGGACGACAGCCCCGAGGGCGAATGGCTGATCGTGATGGAGGAAAGCTCGGACGGCAGCGCGATCGAGGCCCTCGGCAGCGCCTTCGGCCTGACCGCGCGCGAGGCCGAGGTGCTGTACTGGGTCGCGCAGGGCAAGATCAACCGCGACATCGCCGACATCCTGGGCGCCAGCCCGGCCACCGTCAAGAAGCACCTCGAGCGCATCCACGTCAAGCTCGGGGTCGAGACCCGGACCGCTGCCGCGGCGATGGCGGTGAACCGGGTGCGGGCGCTGCAGCGCCCGGGCTGAGCGCCAGACCAGGGTGGGCCAGCCCCCCGGGCTCAGGCGGCCAGACTCAGCGCTCGCTGCGCGCCGCGAGGTAGATGCCGACCAGCAGCAGCCCGAAGCCGACCGACTGCAGCGGCGCCAGGGTTTCGCCGAAGAACAGATAGGCCATCAGGGCGCAGCCGACCGGCTCGCCCAGCGTCACCACGGCGACGAAGGCCGGCGAGACATGCTTGAGGGCCCAGTTGTAGCTGGTGTGGCCGACCAGTTGCGGCCCGAGCGCCATGCCGACCAGCGCCAGCCAGCCCAGCGAGCTGAAGTCCAGCAGCGGCTGGTCCAGCGCGGCCGTGGCGCCGAACAGGAACAGCGCGGCAATGCCGTAGGCCAGCCAGATGTAGAGCGTCAGCGTCAGGCTGGCGCGCAGGCGGCGGCCGATCATCAGGTAGGCCGAGAAGCACCAGGAGCCGACGATGGCCAGGCCGTTGCCGAGCATCGGGTTGGCGCCGCTGCCCGCCTGCTGGCTGTCCGAGATGAAGATCAGCAACGAGCCCAGCAGCGACAGGCCAATGCCGGCCAGCAGGAAACGGTTCGGCAGCTCGCGGAACAGCAGGAACGAGGCGATGCCGATCCAGAGCGGATTGGTCGTCACCAGCGAGGCCGACGAGGCGACCGAGGTGTATTCGAGCGAGGTGATCCAGGTGCCGAAATGCGCGGCCAGACACAGGCCGGCCGCCAGCGCCAGCCCGAGCTGGCGCCGCGTCAGCAGCGGACCCGAGCCCTGGCGCCGCAAGGCGCCGGCACGGCCGAGCCAGGGCAGCAGCACCAGCGGCGTGACCAGCAGCGCGGCCAGTCCGAGCCGCCAGGCGGCCACGGCCAGCGACGGGATCTGCGCCGCCTGGGCATAGCGGGCCAGGATGGCGCCGAAGGAGATGGCCAGCAGCCCGACGCCGAGCACGACGAAGGGCAGGCCGCGCGGCACCGGACGCTCGGACGAACTCAATGCCCGGCCTCCAGGTAGGCGGCGCGCACCTCGGGGCTGGCCAGCAGCTCGGCGCCGCTGCCCGACAGCACCACCTCGCCATGCTGCAGCACATAGCCGCGATGGGCGACGCGCAGCGCGTGGTGCGCGTTCTGCTCGACCAGCAGGATGGTCATGCCGTAGTCGCGGTTGAGCTCGCGGATGATCTCGAACACGCGGCGGATGTAGATCGGCGCCAGGCCGAGCGAGGGCTCGTCGAGCATCAGCAGCTTGGGCCGGCCCATCAGCGCGCGCGCGATCGCCAGCATCTGCTGCTCGCCGCCCGACAGCGTGCCGGCGCGCTGCGTCAGGCGTTGCTCGAGGATCGGGAACATCGCGAACATGCGCTGGATGTCGGCATCGAAGTTGGCCGGATCGGCAAAGGTGGCGCCGATCTGGATGTTCTCGAGCACCGTCATGCGCGGGAAGATCCGGCGGCCCTCGGGCACCAGCGCGATGCCGCGCCGGCTGACCTCGTGCGGGCTCAGCCGCGTGATGTCCTCGCCCTCGAACACGATGCGGCCGGCACTGGCGCGCGGCGCGCCGAACAGCGTCATCATCAGCGTCGACTTGCCGGCGCCGTTGGCACCGATCAGGGTCACGACCTCGCCGGTCGCCACCTCGAGGTCGAGGCCCTTGAGGGCATGGATATGGCCGTAATGGGTATGCACCCCCGACAGTTTCAACAAGCTCATGCCGCGACCTCCTCGGAGTCGTCTTCGCCCAGATAGGCCTTGATCACCTGCGGGTTGTTCTGGATCTCGATCGGGGTCCCCTCGGCGATCTTGCAACCGTAGTTCAGCACCACGATGTGGTCGGAGACCTTCATCACCACGCTCATGTCGTGCTCGATCAGCAGCACCGACACGCCCTCCTCGCGCGAGAGCTGCAGCAGCAGCTGGTTGAGCTCGGCCGATTCGCGCGGGTTCAGGCCGGCGGCGGGTTCGTCGAGGCACAGCAGCACCGGGTTGACGCAGAGCGCGCGCGCGATCTCGATCCGGCGCTGGGTGCCATAGGGCAGTTCACCGGCCGGGGTATCAGCCAGCGCCAGCAGACCGAGCCGCTCGAGCCAGTTCATCGCCTTTTCCAGCGCGGCGGTTTCGGCGCGGCGGTAGGACGGCAGGCCGAGCAGGCCGGCGATCGAGAACACCGACGCCCCCTGCAGCGGGTTGTGCTGGGCCACGATCAGGTTCTCCAGCACCGTCATCTTCGGGAACAGACGGATGTTCTGGAAGGTCCGCACCACCTGGGCATCGCGCGCGACGCAGTGGCTGGGCAGCGACTCGAGCCGGATCTCGCCCGCGACCGGATGCTGCAGCCGCACGCTGCCCTCGGTCGGCTTGTAGAAGCCGGTGATGCAGTTGAACAGCGTGGTCTTGCCGGCGCCGTTGGGACCGATGATCGAGGTCACCTGGCGCGCCGGCGCGGCGAAGGACAGGTCGCCGATGGCGGTCAGGCCGCCAAAGCGCATGGTCAGATGATCGACTTGCAGAATGGGGCTCATGCGGCCTCCCGTTTCGACTGGCGGATGAAGGACGAAGGTGCCTTGAGCGTCGGCTCGCGGTGCGACAGCAGGCCGCCCGGCTTCCAGACCATGATCAGGATCATCGCGGCGCCGAAGATCAGCATGCGGTATTCGGCGAAATCGCGGCCGACCTCGGGAATCAGCACCAGCACCAGCGAGGCCAGCACGACCCCGAGCTGGCTGCCCATGCCGCCGAGCACCACGATGGCCAGGATGATCGCCGACTCCGAGAACACGAAGGACTCGGGCGAGATGAAGCCCTGGCGCGCGGCGAAGAACACGCCGGCGAAGCCGCCCAGCATCGCGCCGAGCGCGAAGGCCGACAGCTTGACGTTGGTCACGTTCATGCCGAGCGCCTTGCAGGCGATCTCGTCCTCGCGCATGGCTTCCCAGGCGCGGCCGATCGGCAGCTTGCGCATCCGGCTGACGAACAGGTTGGTCAGCAGCGCCAGCGCCAGGATCAGGCAGTACAGGAAGACCACGCGCTGCTCGGGCAGGTACTCGAGGCCGAAGAAGCTCGAGAAGGTGGCCGGCCCGTCGTCGCTCGGCGGCTTGAACGGCAGCCCGAAGAAGGTCGGGCGCGGGATCGACGAGATGCCGTTGGGCCCGCCGGACAGGTCGGTCCAGTTGACCAGGATGATGCGGATGATCTCGCCGAAACCCAGGGTCACGATCGCGAGGTAGTCGCCGCGCAGGCGCAGCGTGGGCCAGCCCAGCAGCAGGCCGAAGGCGGCAGCCGCGCCACCGGCGACCGGCAGCGCCTCCCAGAAGCCCCAGCCGAACTGGGTCGACAGCAGCGCATAGCTGTAGGCGCCGACCGCGTAGAAGGCGACATAGCCGAGGTCGAGCAGGCCCGCCAGGCCGACCACCACGTTCAGGCCCCAGCCCAGCATGATGTAGATCAGCACCGTGGTGGCGGTGTCGATGACGTAGCGGTTGCCACCCCAGAACAGCGGCAGCGCCAGCGACAGGCCGAGCAGGCCCCAGCCCAGCGCCTTCAGCAGCACCGGACGGCGGCTCGAGACGGGCGCGCTGCCGAGCCTGGCCTTGGTGCGCTGACGCGCGCGCAGCCGGTCACCGAGCGCGGCGAACAGCAGCCGACCCAGGAAGGCCAGCAGGATGAACAGGCCGAGCGCGGCCCAGCGCGTCCTGACTTCGAGCATGCCGCCGGCATCGACCGTGGTCAGTCCTATCATCGGAATGCCCAGCACGAGGGCCACGAAGGCCACGCCGCCGGCGTCTTTCAGGCGCTCGGACCAGGTCGGCGCGTGCGAGGTCTGGATCACAGCAGTCATTAGACTTTCTCCACTTCAGGCCGCCCGAGCAGACCGCTGGGACGGAACATCAAAACCAGGATCAGGATCGCGAAGGTGGCGACGTCCTTGTATTCGGGCGAGAGGTAGGCGGCCCAGAACGCCTCGAGCAGGCCGATGATCAGCCCGCCCAGCATCGCGCCCGGCAGCGAGCCGACACCGCCTAGCACCGCGGCGGTGAAGGCCTTGATGCCGGCAACGAAGCCGATGTAGAAATCGACCACGCCGTAATAGACCGTGACCAGCACGCCGGCGACTGCCGCCAGCGCTGCGCCGATCATGAAGGTCAGCGAGATCGTCCGGTCGACGTTGATGCCGAGCAGCGCCGTCATGGTGCGGTCCTGCTCGCAGGCGCGTTGCTGGCGGCCAAACGAGGTGCGCGTGATCAGGTAGGTGAAGCCCAGCATCAGTGCCAGCGTCACGACGATGATCAGCATCTGGCTGTACGAGAACGACACCGTGACACCGTCATGCGTGAACAGGTCGAGGCCGCCGGTCAGCAGCGGCGGAATCGGCTTGACGCGCGCGCCCTGGGTGACCTGCACCATGTTCTGCAAAAAGATCGACATGCCGATGGCCGAGATCAGCGGCGCCAGCCGGGGCGCGCCGCGCAGCGGGCGGTAGGCGATGCGCTCGACGCTCCAGCCGTAGGCCGAGGTCAGCACGATCGCGACCACCAGCACGATCAGCAGCGCCAGCGGCACCGAACTGATGCCGAGCGAGGCCAGCAGGGTGAAGCTGGTCACCGCGATGAAGGCCGACACCATGTAGATGTCACCATGGGCAAAGTTGATCATGCCGATGATGCCGTACACCATGGTGTAGCCGATGGCGATCAGGCCGTAGACCGAGCCGAGGGCCAGTCCGTTGATGAGTTGTTGGAAGGCATGGGCAAGCATGTTCCGGATCCTCCTGCAATGAGGCAATGAAACCGGGCCCGGAAAGTCCCGGGCCCGGCAGCCCCGCCGGCATCAAGGCGATGCGCGGGGGGCCTGTGAGAGAAAAACGGTCAGATCCGGTGCCGGTGGCACGGAGGCTGGATCACTTGACGTAGTCGTACTTGCCGTCTTTCCACTGGTAGACGACAAAGGCCGGCGCCTTGCTGTTGCCCTTGGCATCGAAGGACATCTTGCCGAGCACGGTGTCGAAGCTGCCGTTGTGCAGGTTCTTCTCGAGATCGGCGAACTTGACGCTGTTGGCATTCTTGGCCGCCTGCTCGAACAGCTGGAAGGCGGCGTAGGCGTACAGCACATAGCCTTCGGGCTCGACCTTGGCATCGCGGAACTTCTTGACGATCGGGGCGGCGGCCGGGTTCTTGCGCGCATCCGGGCCGAAGGTGAACAGCACGTTGTTCGAGGCCTTGCCGGCGGCGGTCACCAGCTCGGTGTTGGACATGGTGTCGCCGCCCATGACGGTCAGGTCGAGCTTGGCCTGCTCGGCCTGGCGCAGGATCAGCGCGACTTCGGTGTGGTAGCCGCCAAAGGCCATCACCTCGACGCCGGCCTGCTTGAGCTTGGCGATCAGGCCCGAGTAGTCCTTCTCGCCGGCGGTGATCGACTCGCGCAGCGCGGGCTTGCTGCCCTTGGCGCTCATGGCCTTGGCGATCTCGTCGGCCAGGCCCTTACCGTAGGCGCTCTTGTCGTCGATGACGGCGATCTTCTTGCCCTTGAAATGGTCGACCAGGTAGGCGCCGGCAACCTGACCCTGCTGGTCGTCACGGCCGGCGATCGCGAACACGTTCTTCAGGCCGCGGTCGGTGACCTTGGGGTTGGTCGAGACCGTGGCCATCAGGATGTTGGACTCCAGATAGACCTCGGACGCCGGAATGGTGGACGACGAGCACCAGTGGCCGTGCATGAAGGCGATCTTCTTGTTGACCATCTGGTTGGCGACCGCCACCGCCTGCTTGGGGTCGCAGGCGTCGTCGCCGACTTCGAGCACCAGCTTCTGGCCCAGCACGCCGCCGCGGGCGTTGATGTCGGCGATCGCCATCTCGGCGCCCTTCCTGATCTGGTCGCCGGCCGAGGCGTACTGGCCCGACATCGGACCGGCAATGGCGACCACCGTATCGGCGACGGCAGCTCCCGACAGGGCGGCAAACACCGCGCTAGCAATCAACGCTTTTTTCATGGCTATTTCCTTGGAATGGAGGGATCAGACGGGACTCGTGCGCGGTTCGGCGCGGTGTTCGGAGAGGTACTTCACCAGGGAGGCTCCGCCATCGAGCACATGGGCCCGCGTCAGAGTTGCCGCCCTCTCCGCATCCCGGGCGGCAAACGCATCGATGATGATGTGATGCTCGCGCTGGGTTTTCGGCAATTCGGGGGTCACGGCCAGGAGTGCACGCACGAAGCGCTCCACCTTGTCGTACAGGGAACGGATTTCCGCCAGCAGCACCGGGCGCTGGGCGTCGCCATAGAGGGCGGAATGCAGCTGCCAGTTGAGCTCGCCCCAGCGGGCCGGGTTGCTTTCGGAGCGAAAGGCCTCGAGCGCGGCACGCGCCTTTTCCAGGTTGGCGTCGCTGATGCGCGGCGCCGACAGTTCGGCGGCACGCGCCTCGAGCATGGCGCGGATCTCGACATATTCCCAAATCTCGTCGGGCGACATCGAGGCCACCATCGCACCCTTGTTGCGGATGAAGTTGACCAGACCCTCGGCCTCGAGCCGCTTGAGCGCCTCGCGCACCGGGATCTTGCTGACATGGAAATGTTCGGCCAGTTCATCCTGCTTGAGCAGGGTGCCGCAACCGAGCTGGCCCGAGACGATCGCCTCGCGCAGGGTGCCGGCCACGAAGTCCGAGGTCGACAGGCGAGCGGCCTGGGGCAGGGAAAGCCGCAGCAGCGGCGACGCATCACCGGCAAGGGAGAGGGAGCTGCTGGAATCCACAGGGCGGCCTTGTTGCTGAATCAGGGGGTTGGAAGCAAGAGAACTTCGCATATTGTCTTACCGTATACGATATACGGTAACGAGGGTTTACCCTGTTTTCATCAAGATTTCATGCGCTTGCCGCACCAGCACCCGCCTGGTGCCGGGCCCAAGCGGGTAGTCAAAGCCACTCGCTATGATCACCGGCCATGAAATCCGATCTACTGGCGCTGGCCGCCATTGCACTCTGGGGCACGCTGGCCGCCCTGGGCGTCGAACTGGCGCATGTGCCGCCTTTCCTGCTGACCGGGCTCGGGCTGCTGGCCGGCAGCCTGATCGCGCTGCCGCTGTCGCGGTTCCGCCTGCAGGCCTGGAAAGTGCCGCTGCCGACGCTGCTGGTCGGCGTCTACGGCTTGTTCGGCTTTCACTGGCTGCTGTTCCTGGCACTGCGCAATGCGCCAGCGGTCGAGGCCAACCTGATCAACTACCTGTGGCCGCTCGGCATGGTGGTGCTGGCGCCGCTGTTCCTGCCGGGCGTGCGCCTGCATGGCCGGCATGTGATCGCCGCGCTGCTGGGGTTTGCCGGCGCCGCGATCGCCATCCTCGGTCGCGGCGGCGAGGCCTCCAGCGCCGGCACGGGCTTTCAGTCCGGCTATCTGCTGGCGCTGGCATCGGCCTTTGTCTGGGCCAGCTATTCGCTGCTGACGCGCCGGGTGCCGGCCTTCCCGACCGCGGCGGTCGGCAGCTTCGCGGTGGTGTCCGGGCTGCTGTCGCTGGCCTGCCATGCCCTGCTCGAGCCCGCGACGGCGCTGAGCGCCGGCGACATGGCGCTGATTGCGCTGCTGGGGCTCGGCCCGCTCGGCGGGGCCTTCTTCCTGTGGGATGCGGCGATCAAGTGCGGCGACCCAAGGCGGATCGGCTTGCTGGCCTTCATCACGCCGCTGCTGTCGACCGCGCTGCTGCTGCTGAGCACGGGACAGGCGCTGCGCTGGAACATCGCGCTGGCGGCCGCGCTGGTGGTCGGCGCCGCCGCCTGGGGCAGCCGGCAGCCGCAGCGCTGAGGCGCGCCAGCACCAGCGCGCTGAACTCGTGGCCGAGCGGGATCGCGGCAAAGGCCAGGCTCTGCTGCTGGTCGGATGGTGGCGGCACCTTCCTTCCACTTGGCCGGGCAGACCTGGCCCGGGTGGTTGGCGACGAACTGGGCCGCCTTGAGCTTGCGCAGCGTTTCCTGGACATCGCGGGCCACGGCGTTGTCGTGCACTTCCATGGTCTTGATCACGAAGGTACCGCGCAGCGCCAGGACGGACAAACTTTGGCGCTACAGTCACCCCATGACCGACCATTTGCCCTCGCAACAAGACCCCGCATCGACCGTGCGCGACCGCCGCGTCAGTTCTTGGTGGCGCGCGCTCGCCATCCTGCTCGCGCTGCTGCTGTTCATCGGCGGCGCGACCGGCCTCAGCCTGTTCGAGCAGTTCAAGACCCAGGTCCGGCACCTGCAGGGCCAGCTGGCGGGAAAACCGCAAATCCATCAGCTCGCGGTGCTGCTCGACGCCCAGCAGCAGCCGGCCATGCTGGTGACCGTCGACCCGGTCTCGAAACTGAACCAGTTGCAGCGCCTGAACCAGGTCAGCGAAGGCCGGGAGGACGGCCTGCAGCTCTGGGCGCTGAACGGCGACCAGGCCCCGCTCTCGCTCGGTCTGATCGGGCGCCGTCAGCAGACGCCGCAACTGCCGCTCGACGCTGCCGCGCTGGCCGCGCTGGGCAGCGCGACCGAACTCGCCGTCAGCGTCGAAGGCAAGGACGGCGTGCCCGAGGGCCAGGGCCCGAGCCTGCCCTGGCTGTTCCGCGGCCCTCTGGTCGACAAGGCGCTCTGAGTACGGCAGCGCAAGCCGCGCGACAGGCTGTCCGGGCAACATGCTGGCATCAGCCTTCAAGGAGCCAACCTTGCCTGCCAGCAAAGATGAAGTCGCGGCCTTCCTGGCCGCCGAATTTCCGCAAAGCCTGTGCGTCGTCGAAGCGGTCGGCGACCGTGGCGCCACCGTTTCGCACCGGGTCGGTCCGGCCGAGCTGCGCCCGGGCGGCACGGTCTCGGGGCCGGTCCTGATGGGCGTGGCCGACGTCGCGCTCTATGTCGCGCTGCTCGGCGAGATCGGCATCGTGCCGCTGGCCGTCACGACCGACCTGAGCATCCATTTCCTGCGCAAGCCCTCGGCCGAACGCCGCATCATCGGGGTCTGCAAGCTGATCAAGGTCGGCCGCCTGCTCGCGACCGGCGAAGTCCTGCTCTACTCCGAGGGGCTGGAGGAGCCGGTGGCCCATGTGGTCGGCAGCTATGCGATACCGCAGCCGCCGCAAGCCTGACAGACAGACAGACAGACAGCAACATGCCACGAGGTCCGGGCCGGCTGGCGCTGGCGGCCGATTTGCCGGCCGCGCAGCGGACGGATGAGGCTGACAGTGCCAGCCGGCCCGGACCTCTACCTCACTGGACAGTCAGATCGCCACCAGCTGCCGGATCCCCTTCTCGGGCATCTCGGCGCCGGGGCCGCTGGCGATCACCTCGCCGCGCTCCATGACCAGGTAGCGATCGGCCAGCTCCTCGGCGAAGTCGTAGTACTGCTCGACCAGCACGATCGCCATCGGCTCGCCGTTCAGGCCTTCCTTGGCCAGCTTCTTCAGCACCTTGCCGATGTCCTTGATGATGTTGGGCTGGATGCCCTCGGTCGGCTCGTCGAGCACCAGCAGCTTAGGCGCCGCCGCCAGCGCGCGCGCGATCGCGAGCTGCTGCTGCTGGCCGCCCGACAGGTCGCCGCCGCGGCGGCCCAGCATCTGCTTGAGGACCGGGAACAGCTCGTAGAGCGCGGGCGGGATCGGCGTGCCGGCCTTCTGGGTCGCCAGGCCCATCAGCAGGTTCTCGTGCACGGTCAGGCGGCCGAAGATCTCGCGCCCCTGCGGCACGAAGCCGATGCCGGCGCGCGCGCGCTCGTAGGGCGTGGTCTTCTCGATCGCCTGGCCGTCGAGCAGGATGCGGCCGGCGCGAATCGGCACCAGGCCCATCAGCGACTTCAGCAGCGTGGTCTTGCCGACGCCGTTGCGGCCCAGCACGACCGTGATCTCGCCGGCCTTGGCCTCGAGGTCGACGCCGCGCAGGATATGCGAGCCGCCGTAATACTGGTGGATTTGTTCGATCTGCAACATGGTGATGTCCTTCAGCGGCCCAGATAGACCTCGATCACGCGCTCGTCGGCCTGCACCTGGTCCAGCGTGCCCTCGGCCAGCACGGCGCCGTCGCACAGCACGGTCACCTTCTCGCTGATGGCGCGGATGAAGCTCATGTCGTGCTCGACCACCATCAGCGAATGCTTGCCCTTGAGGGTCAGGAACAGCTCGGCGGTGCGCGCGGTCTCCTCGTCGGTCATGCCGGCCACCGGCTCGTCGAGCAGCAGCAATTTCGGCTCCTGCATCAGCAGCATGCCGATCTCGAGCCACTGCTTCTGGCCATGGCTCAGGTCACCCGAGCGGCGCCGGACGGCATCCTTCAGGTGGATGGTCTGCAGCACCTCGGACAGCCGGTCCTTCTGCTCGCCGTTGAGGCCGAAGGTCATGCTGGGCCAGACCCCCTTGTGCGTGGCCAGCGCGAGCTCGAGGTTCTCGAACACCGTCAGCTCCTCGAACACGGTCGGTTTCTGGAACTTGCGCCCGATGCCGAGGGCCGCGATCTCGGGCTCCTTGTAGCGCAGCAGGTCGATGGTCGAGCCGAAGAACACCGTACCCGAATCGGGCCGGGTCTTGCCGGTGATGATGTCCATCATCGTGGTCTTGCCGGCGCCGTTCGGACCGATGATGCAGCGCAGCTCGCCGGGCGCGATGTCGAGGTTGAGGCCGTTGATGGCCTTGAAGCCGTCGAAGCTGACCTGCACGTCCTCGAGGTAGAGGATGCGGCCGTGGGTGGTGTCGACCTCGCCGCGCACCAGCGGGCGCGAGAAGGCGGCGGCGCGGCCGCCCGAGGCGGTCTTGCCCTGCACCAGGGCCTCCTGCGCGCGCTCGTAGCGCTGCGCGCCTTGCTCCATCAGCTCGGGCGTCATGCCTGGCCTCCTTTCTTGATCCGCAGTTTCTGCACCAGGCCGACCACGCCCTGCGGCAGGTACAGCGTCACGACGATGAACAGCGCGCCCAGGCAGTAGAGCCAGAACTCGGGGAAGGTCACGGTCAGCCAGCTCTTGGCGCCGTTGACGATGAAGGCGCCGACGATCGGGCCGATCAGCGAGGCCCGGCCGCCGACCGCGGCCCAGACCGCGATCTCGATGCTGTTGGCCGCGCTCATCTCGCCCGGGTTGATGATGCCGACCTGCGGCACGTAGAGCGCGCCGGCGACCCCGCACATCACGGCCGAGATGACCCAGATCGTCAGCTTGTACGGCAGCGGGTCGTAGCCGCAGAACATCACGCGGCTCTCGGCATCGCGGATCGCCTGCAGCACGCGGCCGAACTTGCTGTTGACCAGCCAGCGCGCGAACAAATAGCAGCCCAGCAGCGTCAGCCCGGTCAGCACGAACAAGGTCATGCGCATCTGCTGCGTCGCCAGCGGCAGGCCGAACAGGCGCTTGAAGTCGGTGAAGCCGTTGTTGCCGCCGAAGCCGGTCTCGTTGCGGAAGAACAGCAGCATGGCCGCGAAGGTCAGCGCCTGGGTGATGATCGAGAAATACACCCCCTTGATCCGCGAGCGGAACGCGAAGTAGCCGAACACGAAGGCGACCAGTCCCGGCACCAGCAGCACCAGCAGCAAGGTGGCGGCGAAGCTGTCGGACAGGGCCCAGGTCCAGGGCAGTTCCTTCCAGTCCAGGAACACCATGAAGTCGGGCAGGTCGCTCTGGTAGCTGCCCTCGCGGCCGATCTGGCGCATCAGGTACATGCCCATCACATAGCCGCCGAGCGCGAAGAACAGGCCGTGGCCCAGGCTCAGGATGCCGGTATAGCCCCAGATCAGGTCCATGGCCAGCGCGCAGATGGCGTAGCACATGATGCGCCCGAGCAGTCCAACGGCGTAGTCGCTCAGGTGCAACGGACTGCCGGCCGGCACCCACAGGTTCAGCATCGGTGCCACGGCGCAGACCAGGATCAGTGCCAGCAGGAAAGCGCCCCAGCCGCTGCGGCTGAGCAGCGGTGCAGCCTGGGGAAGAATGGGTTTGGAGATGGAGGCAGTCATGGTCAGGCTTCCGCGCTGCGGCCTTTCATGGCAAAAATGCCCTGCGGTCGTTTTTGAATGAAGATGATGATGAACACCAGCACGGCGATCTTGGCCAGCACTGCGCCGGCCCAACCTTCCAGAAACTTGTTCAGGATGCCCAGACCGAGTGCGGCGTAGACGGTGCCGGCCAGCTGGCCAACGCCGCCGAGCACCACCACCATGAAGGCGTCGACGATGTAGCCCTGGCCCAGGTCGGGGCCGACGTTGCCGACCTGGCTCAAGGCGCAGCCGGCCAGTCCGGCGATGCCCGAGCCCAGCGCAAACGCGTAGGTATCGATGCGCGCGGTGTTGACGCCCATGCACGACGCAATCGGGCGGTTCTGCGTCACGCCGCGCACGAACAAGCCGAGTCGGGTGCGTCCGATCAACCAGGCCACGGCACCCAGCACCGCCAGGGCAAAACCGATGATCACCAGCCGGTTCCACGGCAGCGACAAATTGCCCAGCAACTGCACGCCACCGCTCATCCATGACGGGTTTTCGACCCCGACGTTCTGCGCGCCGAACACGCTGCGCACCAGCTGCATCAGCATCAGGCTGATGCCCCAGGTGGCCAGCAGGGTCTCCAGCGGCCGGCCGTACAGAAAGCGCAGCACGCTGCGCTCGAGCAGCGCGCCCATCAGCGCCGAGGCCAGGAAGGCCACCGGCACCGCCGCCAGCAGGTACCAGTCGAAAGCGCCGGGCGCAAAGCGCTGGAACAGGCCCTGCACCACATAGGTGGCGTAGGCCCCGATCATCATCAGCTCGCCGTGCGCCATGTTGATCACGCCCATCAGGCCGTAGGTGATGGCCAGACCCAACGCCACCAGCAACAGGATC
>ERZ1034361.1131-NODE-1131-length-15052-cov-6.052087_pt1 | contig 15052 bp, 12 predicted proteins | sample MGYA00520617_ERZ1034361 | MGnify/ENA primary metagenome ERZ1034361 (study PRJEB33736, sample SAMEA104284507) | Azolla filiculoides | biome: Urban; feature: Water surface; material: Ditch water | place: Netherlands | collected 2015-10-28 | depth 0-0.1 m ... | reverse complement strand
ATCAACAGCACCTTGTATCTCTGACGTTTGCGCCCAGAATGCTTGTACTTGATGATAGGCTTGTGAATTTTCGGGTGCTAACGCTAACCAGTGGGAGAACGCTTGTTTGTCAATGTGATTGCATTGTGTATCGCGTAATCGAGCGAGCCATTGAAGGGCTTGTTTTTGTGCATCGGAAAGGACAGGTGCGTGTTGAGAGTGCATGGGGCCTATTTAACGAGATTTGGGTGGTAAGATGGTATCTTGCAGACTCGCAATAAAACAATGTTCTAAAGCCGAGGCAAAATGACGCTCTACCGTTGATTTAGAGAGTTTCAGTAATTTCGCAATTTGAGGATAAGTCATGCCATCAAAGCGATGCAACAGAAAAACTGTACGTTCAATTACGGGTAATTCATCTAACGCTTGCAGATAACGTTGCAAACGCTGTTGATGATATAGCGTGATTTCTGGTCCTAATTGTGATGAAGGTAAACTATCAATATCGTCACAAACTTCGTGATATTTTGCAATGACTTGTTGTTTAAGATTATGGTCAATAAGTGAGTTAGATGTCACTTTGAATAAGTAAGCGCGATGATTTTCAATAGTACTTAAATCAGGATGCTGAATTAAACGCACAAAAGAGTCTTGAACCACATCTTCTGCAACGTCAACGGATCGCTGGAAGGCGTAATGCAGCAATTCTTTGTTATGTCGTCGAAATAAATGCTCCAATAAATCATTAATCATCATATCGATAACTCATTAAATTGTCCTTTATAGTGTGTAAATAGCAACTAAAAATAAACATACACTGCAAATATTGAGCCAAATATACGCATATAGAAGAAATTTCGACTATTTTTTAAATAAGCAATTGTTTACTTTATTAATTTAGCATTATGTGGTGGTGGAAAAATAGATAAAATGTTTGATTATCTGCCGCTAAACTAATAGAAAATAAGGCATATCACGCAGTTTACTAGGGCATATCACACAAAACAGGGCTGAAAAAAAAACAGCGCCAAAGCAAGAGACGACGCTGTTTTAAAAAGAAGGAATATAAGCTTTTAAACTCTCTTATGAAAAAGAATAATAAAAGCGAAAATAAGTATAATAGGAAAAGTTTATTTTGAAAATGCGGCATATTGTCGCATAAGGTTATTAGAAAATTCTGCGAAGTATATAATTACTGAATTTAAATCCATTGGAGTAATATGAATTTTTTATTTCGTTCATAAATTCCCACTTCTAAAATATGATGAAACTGTATTTAAGATGCACCATCATCCGTAAAATAATCCCACGACTTTATCGAGTGATAATGTGTTGGCTCGATATCTACTGACATTGTCTTGAAAAACACTAGCCAAACAGTTGAATTTGGCTGCATTTTTTGTTGTTATTTTTGCCGTAAAGTTTTATTTTTATAACAATTGCAAGAGGCGTAGAATGTTAGCAAAACCCATTGAGTCTTGGCTTTATTTAGGCAAAATGTCTAACATTTTTCATGTTTTACTTCCAGCCACCCCCTAATGCTTTGTAAACATTGATAGCTGATAAACGTTGTTGCTTAATCACGTCAATTAATTCAAGATTGGATTGCAATGCATTTTGTTGTGCGAGTAAGACCTCTAAATAACTGGCTCGCGCGGTTTTATAGAGTTCACTGGCCGTTTCTACTGAGTGCTTTAATACGGCATTTTGTTGATTTTTCAATACATTGATTTGTTGTAAATTATGAATGGTTAATAATTGATTCGCCACCTCAACATACGCATTCAAAACGGTTTTTTGATAATGATACATAGCTGATAACTGATTAGCTTGCGCGGTATTAAACTGCGCTTTTAACGCATTCATATTGATAATTGGAGCAACCAACGTTCCCGCTACCGAATAAGCAATAGACGCAGGTGACGAAAATAGAAACTCGGGATTAAACGCTTGAAATCCAAGACTGGCTGTTATATTAAAATTAGGATAAAAAGCCGCTTTTGCAGCCGTTAAATCAAAATGAGTAGCTTGAATTTTAAACCCCGCTTCTCGAATATCGGGGCGATTAGTTAATAATTCAGAAGGAAAGCCTGATGCAATTTGCATGGGAAGTGCATCGAAAAATATAGCTTTATTACGTTTAATGGGTTGAGGATAACTTCCCAGTAAAACGTTAATTTTATTTTCAACTTCTATAATGTGCTGCTGAACGTTTTTTTCAAGTATTTGCGTATTGAGCAATTGTGCTTGGAATTGTTGTACTGCTAATTCATTTGCTCTGCCCGCTTCTTTTTGGCGCTCAATAACATCCAAGGCTTCTTGTTGTTTTTTAATGGTTTGCTCAATCGTATCTAGCGCGTTATCGAGTGATAATAATTCTGTGTAATAACTTGCAATATCTGCCACCAATGTTGAAATAACAAAATTCGTCCCTTCAACGGATGAAAGATAAGCCGAAATAGCCGACTGGCGTTGATTGCGTAATTTCCCCCAAACATCAATTTCCCACGATGATTGCACCCCTAAATACATATCAGGTAAATTCGTTGGCACCATTTGACCGGGCGTAATTTCAGTGGTTGCATTGCCCGCGCCATCCATTGTGTATAAGCCAAAACGCTGAACACTGCCACCCACATTTAAGTTTACTTGAGGAAGTAACGCACCGTTAGCTAATTTGACACTCGAACGTGACATTTCGATTCGTTGCAAAGCGATATGCAAATCGGGATTATTTTTAACCGCTTCATCAATTAAATGTTGCAGCGGTTTATCGGTGAAATAATCTCGCCAGTTTAGATTTGCTACCGTGGGCACGTCTTTACTCTCGTCTGTTTGCGCGAAGGTGTCGGGTAATGTTTTTTCAGGGATAGATAAAGTGGTATTGAGTGAAGAGCACCCCGTTACGTCCAATAGTAAAAAGACAAACCCATAGGCAATATTACGCATCAATTTCATACTCAACGTGTCAGACTCAAAGTGTTTCGGTTAAAGCAGCTTCTTCTTTTTTGCCGCTACGATTTTTATTTTCAATGATTGTTGCAAAAATCACATATAGTCCCGGAATGACAATAACGCCAAAAATAGTGCCAAAAATCATGCCGCCCGATGCAGCAGCGCCTATGGTGTTATTACCAATTTTTCCAGCACCTGAAGCAAACATTAGCGGAATAAGCCCAGCAATAAAGGCAAACGAGGTCATTAAAATAGGCCGTAAACGTAAAACAGCCGCTTCTATTGCGCAATCAAAAGGATTTCTGCCTTGACGGTGCTTTAGCGAGGCGTATTCAATAATGAGAATGGCATTTTTACCTAAAATGCCAATTAACATAATCATTGCAATTTGTGCGTAAATATTATTTTCTAATCCCATGATCAATAAAAAAAACAACGCACCAAAAATACCCACCGGCAAAGAAAAAATCACTGCTAAGGGCATCAAAAAACTTTCATATTGCGCCGCAAGAAGTAAATAAACAAATAATAAACAAATTAAGAAAATATAAATGGCTTGATTACCCGCGTTAGCCTGATCTCTTGACGCACCCGCCCAATCATAACCAAATCCTTTTGGTAAGGTCTTTGCGGCCACGTCTTTAATGGCAGCAATTGTTTGTCCGCTGCTGTATCCCTTGGCGGGCTGCCCATTAATCATGGCTGATGTGTACATGTTATAGCGCGTAATTTGTTCTGCGCCATATATTTTTTCAATGGTTAAAAATGAGGAAAATGACACCATTTCATTACGCTCATTTTTGATCGATAATGTCATTAAATCATCTGGTTGCGCTCGGTATTGAGGCAATGCTTGTACCATGACTTTATACATTTGACCAAAACGGATAAAGTTAGTGGCATATTCACTACCAATGAGGGTTTGGAGTGTGCTCATGGCATTTTCGGCTGTAATCCCTTTTTGAGCGGCTTTATCGTTGTCGATATGGAGTAAATATTGCGGAAAATCCACATTGAATGTGGAAAATGTATTCTCTATTTCAGGGCGTTTATTGAGTGCCTCGACAAAGGTATTTGCTACTTTCTGCAAATTTTCAAGGCTCCCGCCTGTTTTATCTAATAAACGCATTTCAAACCCACTGGAATTCCCATAACCGGGAACGGATGGAGGCGTAAAGAATTCAATGCTTGCATCTTTGATATGCTCTGTTTTTTCCTCAAGACGCATCATGAGTTCTTTATCTGATAAGGTACGCGATTCCCAATTTTTCAAACTAATCAAATTCATACCATAGACCGCGCCCGTACCATCGGATAGCACACTAAAGCCTGCAAGACTTGAAACAGAATCAACCTCCTCTAAACCTGAGGCAATACGCTGAACTTCATTTACCACTTTATCGGTACGCTCAAGTGTTGCGCCTGATGGCGTGGTAATATTGGCGTAAATCGTACCTTGATCTTCTTCAGGAATAAACCCTGACGGCACAATTAGGCCAATACCCCATGCACCTAAAGAAAATAGAATCAATATTGAGCATGTCATCCATCTCCGGTTTGCAATAGCGCAAATCAACCCTTTATATCGATCTGAAAGTGCGCTATACCATTGATTGAAACCATCGAAAACCTGCTGGAGTAAGGTTGATTTTTCATCTTTGATTACATGATGATTTTTTAGAAATAACACACATAATGCTGGCGTTAATGTTAATGCTGTCACACCTGAAAGGACAATAGCAACGCCCATGGTGAGCGAAAATTGACGATAAAATATACCCGTAGGTCCTTGCATAAAGGCAACTGGTAAAAAAACCGCCGACATCACAAGCGTGATGGCCATAATAGCACCACTAATTTCGCGCATGGCTTGTTCGGTAGCTTTCTTAACCGCCATTCCCAGCGCCATCTTCGCATGAACAGCCTCAATAACCACAATGGCGTTATCCACCACGATACCGATAGCAAGCACTAAAGCAAACAGTGTAATGAGATTCAATGAGAAACCCATCAAATTCATAAAAAAGAACGTTCCCACTAAGGAAACAGGCACAGCAATAATAGGAATTAATGTTAATCGCAGATCTTGTAGGAAAATAAAGACCACCAAGGCAACAAGCAAAAATGCCTCAATTAAGGTTTTCAATACCTCATGAATGGACGCATCTAAAAATTTAGATACATCATAACTCACCGAGTAATCCATGCCGGGCGGAAAAGCATCGGCTTTAATTTCTGCCATGGTGGTTTTGATGTTTTCAATGACTTCTTTAGCGTTACTTCCAGGACGTTGCTTTAAAATGATCGCCGCAGAAGGTTTACCATTTTCTTTTGATAATACATCGTAATCCTGTGAATCAAACACCACATCCGCCACATCTCTTAATCTGAGCACATCACCTTCTAAGGTGCTTTTTAAAACAATATTTTCATAATCTTTTTCGGTATTATATTTACCTGTATATTTAAGAATATACTGTAGTGATTGCCCTTTTTGCCCTGAACTCTCACCTATTTTTCCCGGTGCAGCTTCGATATTTTGCGCTTTTAATTTCTCGATAATGTCATTGGCAGACAAATGATACATAAGCAATTTATCGGGTTTAAGCCAAACACGCATCGCATATTCTCTTGAACCCATAATGTCAGCAAATCCCACGCCTTCTATGCGTTTGAGTTCGCGCAAGACATTAATATCCGTAAAATTAAACAAAAATTTTTCATCTAGTGTTGGATCGGTACTAAATAAATTAACGTAAAGCAACATGCTGTTTTGTACTTTTTCAACAATGACGCCCGATTTAATGGCTTCTTCAGGTAGTTCATCTAATACGGACGCCACCCTGTTTTGCACATTGACAGAGGCTACTTCGGGATCTGTGCCCGCTTTAAAGATAATTTGAATAACACTTGTACCATCATTGCCAGATACAGAAGACATATAAGCCATGCCAGGTACACCATTAATGGCTCTCTCTAAGGGCGTTACCACTGCCTTTACACAGGCGTCTGCGTTCGCACCAATAAATTTTGTGGTGACATTCACTTCGGGAGGAGCGATATCGGGAAACTGGGTAATGGGTAATCGTGTTAAAGACAGCAAACCCAGTAACGTAATCATAATGGAAATAACAATAGATAATACAGGGCGATGGATAAATCTACTTGTCATCATCGTTACTCTCAAACGGTAGCATTTGTTCTAATGCAACCTCAACAGGAACTATTTTTTGCCCTGCTTTCACATTACTCACTCCCTCAAAAAGCAGTGTATCTTCTTTTGATACGCCAGATTCCACGACATAAAAATTGGGAATACGCCTTTTAGAAATGATATTTTTTTGCGTTAATATGCCACTGTTATCAACCACAAAAACATAAAGTTTGTCTTGAATTTCAAAAGTGGATTTCTGTGGAACAAGCAATGCGTTTTTAAGTTCTTTAGGCACAATAATTTTGCCATGTGATCCCTGTTTTAATGTGGCATCGGGATTGGGGAATCGTGCTCTAAATGCAATATTACCTGTTTCACGATCAAATTCACTTTCGATCATCTCTATTTTACCTTGATGATGATAAAGCGCTTGATTAGCCAGTTTTAAACTGACAATTTTTGTTTGGGTTTCACCTGATAAAACATGATTGAGATAATCCATTTCGGAGAGATTAAAATAAGCAAATACGTCATGACTATCCGAAATTGAGGTCAACATATCACCTTCGGCAATTAAACTGCCTACTTTATTTGGAATTCGATTTATCATCCCATTAAAAGGTGCTTTTATCGATAAAAAAGAAAGTTGCAATATGGCTTGTTCTTTATTCACCAACGCTTCTTGCATATCGGCTTTTAGGGCATCTGCTTTCGCTTTAATCATGTCAAGCTCAGCTTGAGAGACAATGTCCTTTTCAACTAACTTTTGCACATTGACAAATTCAACGTCTGCGGCTCGAAAGTCCGCTATCGCACTTTTATAAGCCGCATCGGCTTTTTGTACGCTTTTTTCAAATTCCAATGAATTGAGCGTAAAAAGCAATTGACCTTCCTTCACAAATTGCCCTTCATCTACGTAGGCTCTATCAATATAGCCTTTCACTTTGCTTCGTACTTCGACATACTGTACCGATTGAATTTGCGCGACATATTCGCTGTAAAGCACGGTATCTTTCACTATCGGTTTGATGGTTTGATAGGTGTCAAGTGCTTTAGCCGTCTCTTGGGGGGCATTACAGGAAACCAACAGCATTAAACAAAGTAAAAAAACGATATGTTTGCAGTGAGTATTTAAAGGGGGGCATGTCATAGCGGCGCTCATGAATTTTCACACAGTGAATATAAAATTATCGTATTCATGATAATTTATCATGATAATCAAAATCAAGAACAGAAATAAGTCCTTGATTTTGAATTGCGAATACGTTATTTCGCTCCTTTAGCCATTGATGACAATGATTTCCTTCAAATGAAAAGCCAATCAACGAAATTGTGGTATCTGGAACGGCAAAACGCGTTAGCGCATATTGAATTGCCAAATAACCCGTACTGGGAAAAAAAGTGACTGAATGGCGATCTATGCCTAATTCATTGCAACATGCGCTGTACAATTCCTCCGAAAAAGACACTATTTTTTTTTGATGAAAATTATTTCGGGTAATAATATGCTTTCGATAATCAACGCGGCCAAATACGTTATAACTCAGTGGCTTAAACCAGAATTGAACTGCTAAATGACGTGAGGGACGTGGAAACCAGATTTCTTTTAGTGTTTCAAGAGATGAGAAATGTTCTAATTTTTTATACTTTGCAAATGCTCGCCCAGGAGAAGCGAGATTTGTCACACATAAAGCATCTACTTTTGTGCCTGTATTCCCTCCATAATTTCGCATATCATTAAATCGCACAACAAAATCTGCACCATCAACCCGTTGAGAATAATCCATGTTCACATCACTATTCCCTATGATTATGATCTCTTTCAATCTCGACTCCTAAACGGCTCTTTTAATCTCACAGTAAGCGATGACAAAGCACTAATGTTTTTTGCAAAGTCGTTATTTAATGACCTAAACTCCTTTTTAAACACCTCATAATCAGCGGCATGAATCCAATTAGGTGATTGTAATGCCGATTCCAAATGGTTAATTAGGGATTGAGCATCTTGTTTTTTATAAGATCGATACGTGGTTAAATTAAACAACTCTAATAAACCTTTAAACTTAGTTGAATAAGCAATTACATCAATGTGTCGCCCACTTAATAATGCCCAGTAGGCAAAGTGGTATGAATTCGTAATAATTTTGTCAACTTGACCAAAAAACGCCATCGCTTGGGCTTGGGTCATATCATTAGTTGCGAAAATAACATCAGGAAATCGCTTCCGCAACCCCCGTAAAGAGTCTTCGACTTCAGCGCCGTGGGTATCAGGATTCGCGTTAATAATAACCCCCACACCATTGTTTTTGATCGGAAGGTCGGTGATAGCATGAAAGCAGCTTGGACAAGGTACGAATGGATAACCTAATGCCACAACGAGTGGGTCACGAGAGGAGCGAAAATGGTATTTTTGTTCAACTACAGACCTTTTGTATGTCAACTTTATCTTTTTGATTGTTTTCTTTAAAAAAGACTCGTTATCTTTTATCTCTAAGGGCCTAGATAATCCAAACCCCCAAATGATATTGATATCAGTCGATTTCATTTTTAAGCATTGATAACCAAAATCCGTAAATACACCTCCCCCAACCACCATTGCCGATGTGGGAGTTTGCGCTAAAAAATCATAATAATGCCGAGGTGAACACAAATCATCACCGAGATTGTATATATCTGGCTTTTGTTGTGTCACATAACAATGCCCCCCCTCGTCGATAAATAATAAGCCTTTTTGATAAACTGCCATGTATTCCACTCAATTTGAATTGTTTTAAATTATGGTTTATTCAATGATTTCTGATGAATCAATATCTGTTTTTTAAAAAAATCTATCGATTACGATGTAACGCAATTTATCGCTAAAAATGTAAGGCAAGCATAATTTAATTAACGCTATACAGCATTTTTAGTAACTTAACATAGTCCATCAAACGTTTAGACCTTATAGATAAACGTGAAAATTGTTTATTTTTGAAAATAGATTTTTGCATTATTAAATGACAAGTAGAAGTCATCTTAGAAAGTTGACAACACAGATTGATGAGGTACGTTACATTCCAACTTAAGCCTCTATGATAAACAAACTAGGTGAATTGAATATGAATGGTTAAGGCTCTCATGACGAGAAGATGACTCAATACGCGGACGTGAACTATCAACAATATAATGTTAGTTTTCATTTTCTTGATTGAAATCAATATGACGGTTATTGATATATGACACAATCCATTAACCTTAAAAAAGGTTAACACTTGTTAGTTTGAAACGTCATTTTGATGCGTTTGAGCAGCAAAAAACACAACATTCATGAGGAAAAATAATGAAAACGTTAAGCCAAATCGTATTATTTATTATGACAGTCGTTGCGTTGACAGCGTGTGGTGAAGCAGGCAAAGGGCCTAGCAAACCAGCCACCACGAGTTCAACTATCAGTTCTACGAACTAGAAAACACGGTCACTTGTTTTACACGGGTAGCCGTTTTTTACCCGTGTATGACCTAAATAGACTAACAGGATTTTTAGCGACTCTAATGCGTTGTTTCGCATTGCACGGCGTTAGAAGTCACCACCGATTGCAATAAATTGAGATCAATAATGTGTATAGCGCGTTGATGAACGGTGATAATCTTGTCTTTACTTAGCGCTGTTAGTTGGCGACTGATACTTTCATTGCTCAACCCTAAAAAATTCCCAATATCTTGTCGGCGCATACTTAAATTAAACGTGGTATTGGAATAGCCTAATGAGGCGTATCGCTTGGATAGCATTAATAAAAAAAGAGCCATTTTAGCTTTGGCTGATGTATGGCATAAAATGCTGAATTGTTGATGTATATCGCTGATTTCTTTGCTTAAAATACGATTTAATTGGTGTTGCAAACTTGGCATCTGAATGCAAAGTTCATTTAAACGTGTTAATGGCAACTCACACACCGAACTTGTTTCAAGTGCATTAACGTTATAACCAAACTTCCCCTCAAAAAGGGCATCAAGCCCCATAATTTCGCTAGGAAGATAAAATCCCATCGTTTGCTCAACACCTTGTTTATTTGTGATAAATCGACGAAAAGACCCTGACTTCACAGCAAAAAGGCTCTGACATTGATCATTTTGAATATACAGGGATTCTCCCGTTTGTAGTAAGCGGGTTTTTCTAATCATAATTGCTAATGTTTCAATTTCACTGGCATCAAGTCCGTTGGGCAAACATAAATCCGATAATCTACAAGTTAAACACGTCGTAGATAGTGTATGTATCATTAAGAATATCCTTTTTGAATTTTGCCAGCGCTTGTAAATACCGCAATTTAAATACAAGCTTTATAGAGAATGATAACGGTTTGATTGGGAAATACAACAGAAGACATCAATATTCTTTATTGAAAATACCTAACACGCAAACGTAAGGGATTGACTGGCACGTTAAGGAAACTTTTTGGATAAGGAGAAACTGGCTTGCTGAAAAAAATAGTATCAACTATTTTTGAATGAATGAAAGAGTGTTATTTGAAAATACAAGTGCCGTCTTATGTCATGAATAATAGGGGGTATATCACAATTTTAGACGACACTAATATTTCCTACTATCTCCGTTGGTAATTCTATCAAAGCAACTAAAATTGAAAAGAAAAATGACACTTTTTTGTAAAATTATTTCCCAGTAAAAATATTATTTACTTATTTATCAATAATTTAAAAATAAATAACCAAGCTTTTTAGTATGAAAATAATTTAGGTAAACGCACACTATGCGCAATAACCCATTTTGCACTAGGCTATTTATACACAAAGCATCACCGCTTAGGTGCTATCCGCTAGTAGGAAATCTAAAAAAGAATGACGTATTGGATGCGTGTCACTTAAATTTTTTACTTATTCGTGAATTCACTTAGTGCGAACGGTAACGTGTCACCGTATCAAAACGAAAAAATCAATGACGTGTAAACTCGACAACGCAAACCCGTTGAAGGTTAATTAATTGCCTTGAAGCGTAATCACCACTTCTCGACCACTTGGGTGATTGCGGTGTTCACATAAATAAATACCTTGCCATGTTCCCAAATTGAGCTGCCCTTTTGTAACTGGAATCATCACGCTTGAGCCGAGCATACTACTTTTGATGTGACTTGGCATATCATCGCTACCTTCGAGTGTGTGCTCGTAATAAGGTTCATTTTCGGGGACAGCACGATTAAAAAAACGCTCGAAATCTGTGCGGACTGTAGGATCTGCATTTTCATTGATGGTCAATGAGGCGGAGGTATGCTTAATAAAAACGTGCAATATCCCAATCGAGCAACTGGCTAATTCAGGTAATTGACGTACAATTTCATCGGTGACGATATGAAAGCCGCGTTGTCGCGCTTTGAGGCGAATTTCTTTTTGTACCCACATATTTTGTTATCTTTTTGTTATCTTATGGTTTAAGTCCAACCCCAAATTTTTCGCTTAATTTGGTAATGGTGTTAAGAATAAAAGTCATTTTTTTTGCTTCATTTGGGTCTTGTGGTGGTGTTATATCTATTTTTGCTTGTGCTTGTACTTTTTGCTCTCGAAGTAGACGCAATTTCGTTTCTTTGAGTGCGCGTTGTCGCTCTAATTCGTTTTTAATGCGTTCGATGGTTTTATCTTCTTGCGCGGCTTTTTCTTGTTCTTTTTTGCGCTTTTCGTGTGCTTCTTGTTTTAAACGCGCTTGTTTTTCGCTCTCTTTTTTGCGGACACGTTCGCGCTCTGCCTGTTCTTGCACATAAACCTGTTCTTCTCTTACTTGCTCTTGTGAAAAACGGTAATTTTCAAGCATGAGCCAATGATCAAAATCCGTTTGCAGTTGCTCAAGAACCGTCATGATGGTTTTTGCATTATCGAGTCGCTCAAGGCGACTTGGATAACGCCCTTCCCTCGCATCATCCTCATCCTCTGTGATCGCGTGATTGGGATGTAAACGCGCGTAATCTTCATCAGTAACGGCGTCAAGTCGGGCAAATTCTTCATTCTCACGTTTGAGATGGTTGGCAATTTCGTCTGCAATGCGTTGATACACGTCATTCCAATCACAAAAGAAAACCGCTTCATTCCAATTTGCCCAGCGATCTATACGCGACAAATAACGGCATACAATCTCGTGTTCTTGAAACACGCGCTTATGCAATTCAACAATAAATTGTGAGCGCAGCGTGCTGGAATTGAAAATATTATTTTTGCGCGTAAAGACCCGATCTCTGTCTTCACTTGAGGCTTCTTTGAGAAAAAATAAGGCTTGAAGTAAATCAAGCTGAAAATTGCGGGATTCTTCTTTGCGTCTTTCCTCGGGTAACTGCATGAACGCGAGGATGCTACCGTTTACATTTTCACGTTTGTCGTTAATGAAAAATTCTTGTTTTTCAATTTGCTTTAAAAGTAGCGTATCTTCTGAAATCACAAATGGATCAGGGCCATACATCATGCGCCACGCGTCCTGCTTTTCCGCTAATTGACGTTTAAGATGGCGATAATGCTTTTCGAGTTTGCTGAATTCTTGCTTGTAAAAATCATAATCCGCCGTGAAATAGTAACGCGCTAAATTGCGTTCTGCGATATAAAAACCGTGTTCAGCGGCGGCAATTTCATTGAGTTGGTCAAAATGCAATTGACAATACTCTGCTCCGTCTCTAAATCGACTGGCCGATTTATCACAAAAGTTAATTGAGCAGTATGACATGTGTTTTTTCCATCTATTTTTTAAAATTGATAAGCATTAAGCGTGAATAGCATAACAATTCATGCGTCAATGCGCCAACGTCGCGCCTATTTTATTTGCGCTAAAAATTTATCCAACTGATTTGCAAAGGCTTGTATATCTCGCGCTGATAATGGCGCAGGGCCTCCTGTATGCACACCATTTGAGCGTAGCGTATCCATAAAGTCACGCATATTTAGGCGCTCTTTAATATTTTCATGGCTATACATCTCACCACGCGGATTGAGCGCGTGTGCGCCTTTTGTAATCACCTCGTTTGCCAGTGGAATATCACCGGTAATCACCAAATCGCCCGCGCTGAGTTTTTCAACGATTTTAGCATCCGCCACATCAAACCCTGCGCTGACTTGTAGCATTTTAATAAAGCGCGATGGCGGAAGGTGTATTTGCTGATTCGCCACCATTGTCAGCGCAATGTGTTTACGCTCCGCTGCTTTAAATAATATCTCTTTAATGGCTTTTGGACAGGCGTCACCATCAACCCAAATGTGCATGCGTATCCTTAATTATTATATTCTTTTTCAAACGCGCTTAAATTCAGTTCAACGCCACATCCCCGCAGACCACAATAGCCGTCTGGATTCTTGGCTAAATACTGCTGATGATAATCTTCTGCGTAATAAAAGGTTGGCGCGGGCATGATTTCAGTGGTTATCGACAAATAACGCATTTTTGATAATTGTTCTTGATAATAATTTTTTACCGCTATCGCAAGTGTTTGTTGTTGCTGATTAAACGTATAAATGCCCGAGCGATATTGTGTACCAACGTCATTACCTTGTCGCATCCCTTGCGTGGGGTCGTGCGATTCAAAAAAGACTTTGAGAAGTTGTGTAAGCGTCACTCTGTTTGGATCAAAAACAATATGCACCGCCTCAGCGTGATGCGTTAACCCTGTGCAAACTTCTTTATATGTTGGGTTTTCAGTCTTTCCAGCAATGTAACCAACGGCGGTACTGTAAACGCCCTGCTGTTGCCAAAATCGTCTTTCTGCTCCCCAAAAGCATCCCAAGGCCACAATAATACGCTCCAAATGCGCAGGAAAAGGCGGTGAAATAACGTGTTGATTGACAAAATGTCGATTGTCCATTTGATTACCCTCAATTTTCTAAACCAATAAAAACTAAATCTGTCTATCGTGCGTATTCAAGCGCATAATCGCTACGACGCTTGCTTGGTGGTTTTTAGCGTATTCAAAAAAATAATAAAGCAATACGCCATTTAACTCACATGAGAAATACACAATGAAAAAAACGAATTTAGCCGCCATTATCTGTTTACTTGCTTCAACAACTAGCGTTGTTTATGCTGATATTACCCTAGAATCCACTCAAGAAGTAGAAGGTAAATGGAAATTACAATACAGCAAAAACTCGTTAACCGATAAAGAATCGATTCCAAGAGAAGACACTTGGATTTTTAAGGACAGTAAATTAACCATTCTACACATCCCGCGCGAAGGCATTTATTACGATCAACCGCCTGTGCCTTACGAAATAGAAGAAGGTAAATTAAAAGTCACGCAAGTGGGCAGTTCACGTTTTGACGCTTACACGTTGGTGGATAAAACCCCAACCAATATGACTTTAAAAGGTAAATTCGGTAATTACTACTATTTCGAGAAAAAATAATCGTTTTATGGCAACCTCCTGTCACCGTCAAAAAAGGTGATAAAAAAAGCCTCATTTCTGAGGCAGTCAGGTAGGAGGTACCTTTGATATTATGTAAAGCATATATCGCGCCAAGTTTTATTTTTGACGATTAAAAAAACCGCCTTCATAGGCGGTTTTTCTTTGACGAATTATTGAGTTTGTGCATAGTATGCGTATTTTTTTCAACATCCATTTAAAAATAGGGAGCTTCACCCGTGGCATTAAAAAAATCCGAGCTGTATTCTTCTCTCTGGCAAAGCTGCGACGAACTGCGCGGGGGAATGGATGCGTCACAATATAAAGACTATGTGCTGGCGATGCTTTTCATTAAATATGTCAGCGATAAATATGCCGGTGTGCCATTTGCGCCCATCAAAATACCCGAAGGCGCGAGTTTTAACGATATGGTCGCGCTCAAAGGCTCGCCCGATATTGGCGATAAAATTAACAAGCAGATTATCGCGCCACTCAAAGACGCGAATAAATTGGCAGAAATGGCTGATTTCGATAATGCCGACAAACTCGGTGACGGCAAAGAAAAAGTCGATCGCTTAACCAATTTGATTGCCATTTTTGA
>ERZ1034361.1130-NODE-1130-length-15057-cov-7.162016_pt1 | contig 15057 bp, 18 predicted proteins | sample MGYA00520617_ERZ1034361 | MGnify/ENA primary metagenome ERZ1034361 (study PRJEB33736, sample SAMEA104284507) | Azolla filiculoides | biome: Urban; feature: Water surface; material: Ditch water | place: Netherlands | collected 2015-10-28 | depth 0-0.1 m ... | reverse complement strand
TGTTCTTTGGTAATGCGTTTTGTACCGAATTCTTTTTGATGGCTAAATGAATCAACAGCAACTACATCGCCTTCACAGTCAACCTGCCAATACCCACCTTTAGGTTGCCATTTTGCTACAGGTTCAGCAGCAATGCGTGATTCTAAGTTAGCAATCTTTTCTTTTAATGCGGTTAACTCTTTTTGTAAATCGTTCATAGATTATTCCACCCATCAATCCAAATTGCGATAAATAAAACGGCTATCGCAGACAAAAAACCTATTATAAAATCAACCACACTTACTATCCCCGCAACTAGTACACGTCATACACCCATCCATCAGAATCAGAGATTTGGTATTACATTTGGTGCATAGCTGCATCTCAATACCTTTGGCTTCTTCTTTCTTAGCTTTAATAAACGTCTGCTGATGCTCATCAATCAGTACCTTAATGACACCGATAGACTTTAAATGCTGCTCAATCACACAGCCAATTTCGGCAACAAGCGAAGGCATATACACACCACCTCGTTTGTAGTACCCACCCTTCGGGTCAAAGACGTTTTTAAATTCTTCAACCAAAAACGAGCTGTCACCACCTTTACGCCAAACTGCTGATACCAGTCTAGTTAATGCCAACACCCATTGGAAATTCTCCATATTTTTAGAATTAATGAACATTTCATAAGGATGACGTTCTTCATATTCTGTTTCCGCATTTAAAACCATATCGTTAATAGTGATGTAAAGCGCGTGTTCAGACTGAGGTGTTTTAATTTTATAAGTACATCCACTAAGCATATCAGGACGTTTCAATGCTTCATGGATGGTTTCAAGTTCAGGTTTGGCAATTTCAGCGACTTCATCATTTTGCTTAACACTATAGCCAACAATTTTTTTATCTATTGTAAACATAAAATTCCTTATAGTTTAAAGTAAAAAACCCGCTAACACAGGTGGACGAGAACACTGTGGTAGCGGGTTAGGACGAATCCTTTAGATTAAATACACCTCGTCCGTGCAAATCTAAAAAACTCGAATCTAGTGTAACATATTACAATTTAAGGTTCAATAAAAAGCCAGTGGGATAAGACTGGCTTTTTAAAGAAAGGAGAATACTATGCAAGGTCACACCTAAACGCTTTTTTGTACGAGTGGTTCTCGATGCCCTCAATGTTTGTTAAAAAGGAATAAAAACAAACATATATGCTAACTGTTTTCTCATGTACACGCACCTGTTAGCTGGCGTGTTCGATGTGTAGACTATTCGTCACTGTCATCGCCACAGTCACAAAGCTCCGCGTATGAAAACGGTGTTTTGAGGAATTCTTTTGCCAATTTAAAGTCTAAGGATGAATTAAGTATTTCAGAAAAATTTCGATTACTAAAACAATGTAAATCAAATAGATCGTATTTTGATTTTTTGCTTTCACCCATTGGGAAACCTATATGACGCAATAAAATGATTTTGAGGTCAATATCATTTTTTGTCAAGCTCTTTTAATTGCTCAAAAACTCTATCTTGAATACGCTCTTTATTACGCAGAGCTTTTAGAATTAAATGGTCAATTGTATTGTCACCAAGGAGGTAATGCACAAAGACATTTTTACGCTGACCTTGGCGATGTAAACGTGAATTTGCTTGTTCAAATAGTTCCCAAGAAAACGTCAAACCAAACCAAACGATTGTATTACCGCCTTTTTGCAAGTTAATGCCATGGCCGGCACTTTTGGCGTGGCAGCATAAAAGCGGCACATCACCGTTATTCCACATTTTTATAGTCAAATCAGCATCTTTTTCTAAGGTAGCAACATAAGCAAATCGTTTTTGTATGGCTTCAAGATCAGCTTTAAAAGTATAAAAAATAAGTATTGGACTTTCGGTTTCTTCAATAATACTGCTTAAAGCATCAAGTTTGTTTTCATGTAAAACGTGAGCATTCTTTTGCTCATCGTAAAGAAACCCATTTGAAATCTGCTGGCATTTATTTACAAGCGTGGCAGCCGTTGGAGATTCGATACCAATGTTATTTACTTCAACCAACAACTGTTTACGCATTTCTTTGTAAATCTTTTTGGCAGGTGCTGACAACTCAACTAAAATTTCATTTTCAATCATTGTAGGTACATCGAGATAATCATCAGCTTTCATACTTAAACAAATGTCTTCAATGCGAGCTGGAATTTCAATCAGCGCACTGGGCAAAGGGTCGTAACCGTAATATCGGTTTGGAATAAACCATTTATTGCGAAAAGCAGTGATGTTTTTACCGAGTCGTTTGCCTTGGTCAAGTAAATAGATTTGTGACCATAAATCATGCACACCGTTAGCGGCTGGTGAGCCTGTCAGTATCAATGTGCGACTTAGTACAGGTAACATTGCTTTTGCGGCTTTAAAACGCATTGACGATGAATTTTTAAATAATGATGACTCATCAAAAACAACAAAGTCATATGGGAAATTATTCCGACACGCTTCACGCACAAGCCAAGGTAAATTCTCAGCATTGATAGTATGAATTTGGCATTTATTGATAGCTTCTAATCGTTGCTTTGCATTACCCATAATCCGACTTACGGTTAAATGCTGCAAATGCTCCCATTCTTTTACTTCATTGTGCCAAACCGTATTGGCGACTCGAAGCGTTGAAATGACCAATACTTTTTTAATTTCACGCTGTTCAAATAATTGGGAAATGGCAGTTAAGGTGCTGACTGTTTTACCAAGACCGCATTGTTGAAATAAACCGCAATTATTGTTATCTAAAATGAAGTCTTTGCTTTTAGTTTGATATTTATGTAGATCAGATAGTTTTAACATTCAATACTCGATTCAAGTTGATTTAAGAGAACATCAACAGCAGGTAAACTGTCAATGACGTAAACATCAATATTATAATTTCGTCTGCGCTCATGATCGGCTAATTGCCCCGCATTAGGTGTTTTCCCAGTGGCTTTACACTCAACAAACAAAACCTTATTTGGTATCGTTATCATCCTGTCGGGTTTGTTTCTACCTGACGGTGATGTGAATTTCTCACAAAGCCAATTACGTTTTTTACAGCTATCGACTAAATACTTTTCAATTTTACTTTCAAGCATAATCAATTCCCGTCAATTTGCATAATTTGATTGCTTCAGCGATATAGTATTCATAGTTTATATCGTCAGGCAGGGTGTCTGGTAATTCCATCAAAGGGAAGCATCCATCAGACTTAGCTACCTTATCACCTTTTGCATTAACTAAAGAATCGCTACTTGTCGAACACTGATAGAATCGAACTGCTTTACCAATTAATTCACCACGGAAATACGCGCCAAGTTTTACGGTACGAATACTTGTAAAGTTTCTGATGTCAGTATCATTTCGGATATAGTCTTCAATCCGAATACCTTTATTCACATAAGCAATTACGGCTTTGCTGACGATAAGCTCAGTTGGGTTTTTACTTAGTGTTGCATCACCATAAATGCCTTTTGACTTCACTTTACCGTCAGGCTTAATGGCAAAATAATTATTTACATCACGACTGTGAATGGATTTGTATTGTGTTTCTTCCATTCTAAAGCCTGTTTGCAATTCCCACCATTGCACAATCGTTTGAAATTCATCATAAGCACTGCGTTTTAATTTAACCACGATGCCATCAGTATTGGCTGAAATAACAAGCATATCATTCATATTCAATTTTTCAATCAGCATTAAAAGAGCTAATTGACCTGTTATTGTCACTTGGATAAGTAGTTCGGGTGAATATAAAACACTGTAACGACTTCCAAATTTACCAAAACTTCCATTTAACACGATTTTTTTTACTTCAGATTCGACAATGTAACGTTTCATTTCTTTTTCTAAATCGCTAGTATCAATTGTCAATTTAGAAATAGCCTTACCAATAGAGGATGCTTTCCCTTTTGCCGCTAATCGTTCAATAATAATTTTTGAATATATTTTCAAAAAGTCTTTTCCAAGTGATTTTGGAAACAAACCAAGTTGCTCAATAATTGATGGATAGTAGCTTCCAACGTCAATGTCACAAAGCATATATTCATCATCAGCATATTCGCTTTGCGCTTTCTCACACGAATGTAAACCGCCAATCCCAAATTGATAAAATCTATTTACCATATCAATATTTTGATGTAAAAAATTAAATGAAATTCTATTTTCTGAAAGCCATTCGGGAAGTTTAACCCCACCTTTTTCACTAAGACCAAATTCTTCTTCCAATATTGTTTCAAATAATGAATTTAAATAATTAGATTGAAAAGACAATATCTGTGGGTTTTGATATTTAAATTTAAAATCATCAGGGTAAGGTGTCGGTTTATATTGCTTACCAGTGATTGCTGAAATTTCTGATTTGATAATTGCTTCAGCAGTTTGAGCATCACTTTTACTTCTTACATCCACATCATATTGAGCCGTAATTTCTTCACGCAAGTCAATTCTTTGACGCACTTCATTAAATATTAATCGTGTGTTATCAACGTCATTTTCACAGTATTGACGCAAATCAGAAATTTCGCTTTCTTTGATTGTTGCGCTAGGTTCAATTGGCAAATCTTGCATCTTTTGACAATGCAAACGTCCTGCATAAATCTTTAATGACGATTTACCAATGGGGATATTGATAATATCAATATGGTCACAAGGCAGGTTATGATATTTTCTAGCTTGGTTAACAATGATGTCATCACTTAAGGCTTTTAACTGTTCGTTAGTAAAGCCATTTAAAAAGGCTTCTATCATTGGCATATCGTAAGACAAGCCGTTAAATGATACAAATGTTCGCGTTTTTGATTTTAGTGCTTTAGCAAGCATTATGCTATCAGGACGTTCATCGTTAAACATTTCCCAATAATGCACTTTACCTTCTTCATTTTTAACAAGAACAAGAAAGTAATTTTTGTAGCATTCAGTATCGATAAAGACTAGGTTTTGCATAGATTATCCCATTAAAAAAGCCGAAACGAGAATCCCCGTTTCGGCTAATACGCATTAGTTATTTAAAAAGGAAAATCATCTTCGTCATTATCAGATGATGCTTCCACTTCAAAATCATCGATACTAACAGGTGCTGCGCCAAAGCGTTCACCTTCACGGATAAATTGGATTGCTTGCAAATTGACGTTCACTTTCTTACCAAACGCATTATCCTGTACCCAAAAATCAATTTTGGCGTTAACGTAATCACCTGAAAAAATGATTTCGTCTTCTTCAACAATGTTTTGTTTTTTCTTATCAATAATAACTGGCTTACGAGTTGAAGCCGCTTTAAGATACATCTGATTCTCATAACCATCGTAATCTTGGGTATCGCCATCTTTTAGCGGCAATACAATTGACTTTGGAACTTTACCTTCTCCAAATTTATCAATAGCAGCTTGACGCGAAGCCGCTTTTAGCATTTCAATAGCTTCTTTGTGTTCGGTTTTGTCTAGCAATAGTGTTGCCGCATATTTACCAACAGTTACAGAGCCGTCAGTTTGCTTAAACGTTTCTTTTTTAAACAAATGGGCAAAAGAAAGACGAACATTTTTTAAGATAATTGGGTCAGACATATTTTAGTTCCTTATGAATTTAGTAAGTTATGGAACATCGCATTTAAGCTAGTTCGTTAGTGCTTGTCTTTCCAAGCTGTCACTAGCAACGATGTCAGCAGTATTAACCACATTATCGATAAGAATGAATTTTTGCAATCTAGTCATTGCCATTATTACGGGTCATTCCCCCGCCCATCGTTATCCGCCCTATGTTTCATTTGGGTAAGCAAAACCGAATATAAATTCGTTGCGGATGCTAAATTTGTTGATAGTTGCCGGTGCTGATCTCCGGCATTGCCGTGGCGGTTAGTTGGCCGTAATCCACTCCGAACCGTACGATGGCAAACGTGGCACTCGGATTTGCGCATCAGCCTGCGCATTAACTATCACGACTAGCGACTGTTGGGAGTTGAACCCAAATCAATCTGATTTTAACGTTAGACCTCACTGGTAGCTAACCAGCCTTCAATCGCTATGCGTGATAACTAAGCGTATCCTCATAACGACAATTACGAGGATACTAAGACCATTATATTTAACAAAAGAGCGATGCCACAATAGTTATATTTGGCGATATAACTATCAAATATTGTGACTGATTAAAGAATCGAACTTTACGATGCAACCCTAAGTCACACGCTCCCGTTAAGCATCAATCACAATATTTTATAGTGCTGTCTTTCCAGCAGTCACCGTATCTAAAATACAAAAGCCTGAAGACGGTAGGGCGTGTTATCTAAGATTAAAAACTCAAAGAGCTTGTGCAAACTGGTTTTGCATCGACCAGCTAATCTGTTAAAGCTAGTGTAATATATTACACTAGCTAAAGTCAACATTTTTATTCAAGTATATCAAAATCATCTAACGATGTTTCTAAAGCAGGGCGTTTATCGTCAGCAGGAACAATTTGAGCCTTGCCCGATATGCTATCGTAGTAAGACTTAAGCTCCTTTTTACTATCTTTATCAAGTAATTTTTCACATTGCGCAACGCTAATTGTTTCAGAAGTGACAACCTGCTCAGGCTCTAAGCCAAACTCATCGACAAGCATTTTGACAATATCCTCATCCGAGAATTTCCACTTTCTTGAATTCCGACCTGCTACTAATTTGAATCCTTCCAGCTCATCAGTTTGCACAAGATTTTTAGCCGTGTCTTCAACTGCTTTTATCCAAGACTTAAGCAGCGGCAATTTAGCATAAATAACGGAAATGTCTTTTGCCGTAAGCATTGGGACTTCTACAGGTTCAATCTGAGTAAGATTGCTAAAATCAACTGACATTGTTTCAAGGCTTACTTTTGCCAATTCCTCACAATATGACTTTGCGCTGCACCACTGACAGGCTTCTTCGCTTGCTGAAAACGGTGCATTGGGAAGTAAAGTCAGATTAGCGCGATGCGTGGCATATTCACCAAATTCAAGTAACTGCCCAATAGGGATTTCCCAACTGCTGATATTGTTAATACGAGGTTGCACAATGTGCATTTTTACTTTTTGAATGTTATATTTTTTGTTGAACTTTTCGTAAGCACCCAAAGCGTATAACTGTAATTGCGTATTGTTTTCGGCATAGACCTCAATACCTCTACCGTATTTCAAATCCACAACGTGAATACAATTATCGTTTTTATCAAAAAGTATTGCATCAGATGTGCCATATCCCCCTTGTACCCAGCGTGAGTAATCTACTTTTATCTCAACATGAAGTGAACCGTAAATATCTTTAAAAATATCATCAATATAATCAAGATACATTTGCACGTTGATAAGCATTTCTTTATCAGGCAAATAGCCACTAAACACGGTATGCTTAAACGACTCAGGCGGCATACCTGTTGTTAGGCAAGTGGCAGCAAGGTCATGTGCGGCTGTACCTTCAGCGGCAAAGGACGATGACTCATCAACGGTTTCTGGCATTAAGGCAATTGCTTTAACGCTGGCAGGGCAATTCATCCATCTTTCGGATGCGGACGGTGACAATTTTGCGTGACTCATTCCTTTTCATTCCAAATTTTGTAAGTAAAAATAAGCATCGCTAATGTATTGATAAGCGACACATAAAAAGCAATTTCAATTAGCGTTCCCATCGTTTTCCATTCTCAGTCAAAATGTAATGCTGGATTAAAAATAAAAGAATCATCAACAAATAGCCAATGTTTGATTCATCGAGATATTTAATAAATGCAATTATCTGTTCCATATTAACCTCTTAAAATAAGTTGAAGTGCGCAATTTTGAGCATCGTTTAATTTGTGCAACGATTTAACATTAAAGCGTTCTTCGATTATATCCGTAACTGCTTCGCCTGTTTTCTTATAATACTTGATTGCCATAATGGATAAAGCATCAACGCTTAATGGCTCAATACCAAGGTCTTCAATTAAATTATTTGCAGCAATTTCCAACACGTCTTCTTTTTCTTCAGCTTCAATATCAACGATTGGGTCAAGTAAGAATTCTTGCTGCGCAGCTACAGCAATTTCTAACGTTTCTTCTTTTTCAACTTTAGCAATGTAATCAGCATGGGTTGTTTCATCAGAATCCATGTCTTCTTTTGCTTGATCTTGAAGAAATTCATCAGACATTGGGTCTTCAACACCAATGTTAGGATTAAATACCCGACTGACTTCTTTAAAATTGTTTATGATTTTAGGTGTGGCTTTAACATCATTCTCGTGCGTACTCTCTTTAGTAAGATTGTGATATTGCCATTCCAAGGCTTTAAACGTGTCTTCTTTTGCTGAAATAATTTGACGAAGTTCAGCCAATTCAATTTGAACAAGCAACTTTTTAAGTTTTAAATCATCGATACTCATAAATACTCCTTTGTGTTTTGGTTTGTGTTGTGTATTATAATACACAGAATTACATAAACCGCAAAGGAAAAAATAACAAATGAATGAACTATTAAACGATCTTAAAGCCAAACTTCAACCGTATAGCGGGATAGATGTTAGGAAATTAGCAAAGAAGTGCAACGTCAGCTACAAAACGTTGTACATGATAAAGGGCGGTCATAAGAACAATATTACGCTTGTGACATATCAAAAAATAACAAAAGGGTTGGAAAATGACAATAAGTAAATGCTTTGATGGATTATCGCAAAACGGGTATTTGATTACGCCATGCGAAGGGAAAGCTCCAATACTTAAGGCATGGCAGTCAAAAACAGAAAACGATGTTGCGTGGAAAACACGTTACGCTGATAACAATGTGGGTATTTTGTTAGGTGGGAAATTAGCAGCAGTTGACATTGACGTATCTGACCAATTGGTCAATGACTTAATTGTTGGCATGGCTTCAAATTTACTTGGCGAAGCACCACTGCGTTTTGGCAATAAGCCTAAATGCCTTTTGCTATATAAGGTGGATGCGCCAATTGCTAAGATGTTTTTGCAATTTGACTACGAAGGCAAATTGCAAAAGATTGAAATCTTAGGGGACGGTCAGCAGTTCATCGGGTTTGGCATTCACCCTGACACCAAATTAGCCTACGAGTGGCTTGATGATGTTTCACCTATGACAACGACTGTCAATAATTTGACAGAGGTATCTAAATCAACGTTAATTTCATTTTTGAAAATTATTCAGAAAAACTTAGAAGAACTTGGCGCGACTAATTTTAAATCCAGCTTCCGTGAAGAAAAGAAAGACGATGGGTTCTTTTCTGAAGACGAGGATATGTTTTCGGATGTAGCGGCTGAACTTTCTGATGAAGAAATTGAAGAATACCGTCAGAAATTAAATGAGATTGACCCTGACTGCGAATATGACGAGTGGATTAAACATGGCATGGCTCTCCATAGCCTTAACTGTGACAAATTATTATCAGTATGGGAAGAATGGTCAAAGAAAGGCTTAAAGTATGAAAAAGGTGTTTGCAAAAAGCACTGGAAAACATTTAGCAGTAAAGGGAATGGAAATGCAGTCACCATTGCCAGCTTAGAGTTTGCTTCCAAGAAAATTAGAAGCGGTAAGATTGAAAAAACACTTCTCGAAAAAATAGATGATGCGGATGTGCAATATTTAAAAGAAGGCTTAGCGGATGAGATTAAGAAAACATCCGATTTGTCTGAGTTTGCTTTTGAAGAAGTTTGCGTGGAGTGGAAAAAGCGTTACACCAAATTGACAGGTCGTGCTATTGCCATAAACATCGTGCGCGATATGCTTAAGCCATTTGAGAATGTATCGGAAGTCACCAAACCGAATTGGGCAAAAGGATGGGTGTGGGTAAACGATGATTCTGTCCATTTTAATTTGGCTTCATCAAAGACACTGACACTCCAAAACTTTGACCTGAATTTCTGGCATTACATTGAAGAAGACGACAACGGGCATAAAATGCAGCCGACTGCGTTTCTGTCAAAATTCGGAAACCTGACAATTAAAGACCGAATAATGTATATGCCGCAGCTTGGTCGTGAGTTCCAAATTGGTAGCGAGGAATGCGTAAATTCTTTTTCTAAGAAGTCGCTTCCACCTGTTGCCGAGAACTACACTGACGATGGGTTGATTACTATTAAGATGGTCGAAGATCACATCAGGCATTTATGCTCTCAGCGTGAAGAAGTCATCAAGGCGTTACTGGATTGGATGGCGTACACCATACAGAATATGGGCAAAAAGATTAACTTTGCACCACTGATTCAAGGCATTGAGGGTGATGGGAAGTCTATGCTGACGACCATTATGGCGTGTTCGCTTGGACATGAAAACATTTTCTCAGCGCAGCCTACCATCTTCCACGATAATTTTAATGGCTTTGCTGAGGGTTCGTGTTTGGTTGCTATTGAAGAACTACGCATGGTTGGACATAACCGCTATGACGTTCTTGACCGCGTTAAGCCGCTTATCACCAACGATAACATCAGTATCAGAAAGCCTTATAAAGGGCATTATATGATTCCAAATGTCACTAACTATATGGCGTTCACCAATTATAAGGATGCGTTACCGTTAAGCGATACCGATAGACGTTGGCTTATTATTTTTACCGAGTGGGCAAATGCACAGGATATGAAAGAAATAATTGGCGTTGATGACCTTGCTAAATATTTTTACGAAATCCATAAAAGAATTGAAATCCACGCGCCACAAATTAATAAATTTTTCAGAGAATACCCAATATCTGAAGATTTTAACCCTAAAGCGCCCGCACCAATGACTCATGAAAAAGAAGTCATGGCTAAAATGTCACGTTCAGAATTTTCTGAATTTGTGAACGATTTAATCCTGCAAGGAGGTATCGGTTTTGATAAAAAAGTGGTATCAACAAGGATGTTAAAAAATGCCATTTCGGCTAACTCATTCGATGAAAATTTTGAGTATGGCGATAAACAAATTACCTCAATTCTGATGGCAATGGGTTACAGTAAATTTACAAAAATGGTTCGTTGGCAGAACAATCGTCATCATGTTTGGGTAAAAAAGAACTCAAATATTTCAATTGAAGCAGTAAAAGATTTACTTGATGCAACATCAAAAAATGAAAACGTAGACGATTTTTAGAAAAACTCCAATAAATTTTCACCTCTAAGAAAGTGTCACAGATAGTGTCACACTAGTGTGACGTGTGACACTTTTCTAATTTTACCTAGAAAACACCACGTTTTTACCTATGTGTGACGCTTTTTTGTCACAGATAAACTTTATCTGTGACACCCCTCTATCCCTTTATCTATTTACCTTTCTTTCTACCTTTGTCACACTGTCATAGATAAATAAGAAAAAGTAGTATAAATAGAAAAAAAAGAAGAAATAGAAATATATAAAAATACACATCACATCACATCACATATAAAAGGTTTTTCTCATTTGCTGTGTGACGTGTGACAAAATTTGCTGAAAGCCGCATCGCTATTGGGCTAGAGGGGTGTCATAGGTTGTTTTTTGCTGTGACATACATGAAAATTGGCTTTTTTGTGTAATTTTGGTAAAATTCACCTGCCGTCAAAATCCATTTTGGTGATTTATCAATCTGGCGGCATTTATTTTTTTTAACCTGACGAGTAAAAACTATGTTTCAAAAATACCCAGTTTGCATTTCTGCATTGCTGCTTTTGAGTTCTACAAACGCAATGGCAGATTTCGATTTAAGACACAACCGACAAATTCGCTGTCTGCAAGAAAACATTTACCACGAGAGTCGAGGAGAGCCATTATCTGCGCGTAAAGCGGTCGCAGAGGTCACTTTACGAAGAAGTAATACCAAAGGCTACCCTAAAGACGTTTGTGCCGTGGTGAGCCAATACAAGCAATTTTCTTGGGTTCACAAAAAACATCCTGTAAACGACAAAAGAGCATGGCGTTTAGCGCGTGTTGCCGCAGTGGAAGTCTACCGAGGGTTCACAAATCCTGTCACCAAACACGCGATATATTTCAATCACGTCAGCTACGGTAAACGTTATCCAACACCCACAAAGCCAATAATCATTGGGCGTTTGGAGTTTTACTAATGAAAAAATTATTGGTATTATTAACTTTGCCGTTATGCCTTACCGCTAACGCTGCTAGTATCACTTGCAAAGCAGACATGGTGGCGTACAAAAAAGCCATTAAGCCGTATTTGGCAGTCAACATCATGCAATCTTTACCGAGCGTATCCAAGTTTACAGTTTGCAAAAAAGTGACAACACCTTCCACCAAAAAATTCGTAAAAACTAAGGGTAAATTATGAACGATAACGAAATTGAAAAAGAACTTCAAAGCAAAGGCTTAACTGCTCCGCGCATTACACCTGCTGACATTGAAGCAAATATAATTGCCGAGCATTATTTTGATGCGTTTATGGCTTCTGCGCATGGAACAGCAAAATATTATGACGGTTTTGAAGATTGTCACGTTGACGCATTACGTTTGCTTACATTTTGCGTTCTAACACTAAAGAACGGATTTATGGTAACGGGCGAATCAGCTTGTGCATCACCAGAAAACTTTGATGCTGAAATTGGTAAAGCAATTGCACGTCAAAATGCAGTTAACAAAATTTGGACTTTGATGGGTTATGCGTTAAAAGAAAAACTTTCAAATCAATAATTCGTAAAAACTAAGGGCAAATTATGAGTTTAGAATCTGTGTATATAAAAATATTACGCGATGGCGTAAGTATTCCTGAACGCGCTACTTCTGGTAGTGCTGGCTATGACATCAAAGCCAATATCGATGAACCGATTACGCTGCTTTGTGGTGAACGTAAGCTCATCCCAACAGGCTTTGCTATCCGAATCCCCAATTGCGATTACGCAATAAAATTACTTCCCAGATCAGGCTTAGGTCACAAAAATGGACTTGTCCTTGGCAACCTCGTTGGCTTAATCGACAGCGACTATTCTAACGAAATCATGGTTTCACTTTGGAACAGTGGCACAGAGCCGTTTACGATTAAACCCGATTACTCAATTGCCCAAATGGTTTTTGTTCCTGTTGAACATCCTGAGTTTATCCAAGTTGAAGAATTCGTATTACCGACAGAAAGAACGGGCGGATTCGGAAGTACGACCAAATAATTTTATCAAGCACTAGGGCAAAAAAATGAGCAATGTTAACAGTCCAAAACACTACAACCAAGGTTCGATTGAATGTATCGATGCCATTGAGTCTGCTGTTGTCAATCTTAGCGGTATTGAAGCCTATTTGGTTGGTAACGCAATTAAATACATTTGGCGACATAAGCAAAAAGGTGGTGTTGAGTCACTTGAAAAAGCAATTTGGCATTTAGAGCGTCAGATTGAAGTTCTTATTGACAAAGAAGACGAATTAGAAGCACAAGCAGAAGACGATGATTATGACGACATTTATGCTGCTATTTATGGTCACGATGACGATTTTTATAATTTCATTCACAGCCTAAAAAATAGTAGTCAAAAAAATGACAAACAGCTTCATGACATTTTGGAATCAATCGCCATTGCTTTGCGTGAGCCAAAATGAAAGTTGATGTGAAATCAGAACATGGTTATGAGTTCGCCCTTCTTGGGATGTCAAGAAGTTATTTCGATGAAGCAGCTAACGAAACAGTCTGGTGGGAGATGCAAAAAGAAAAGGCACAAAAACGTGCCAATCTGTTATGCGTAAAGTCACCTGAACACGCCAAGTTCTTACGACTGGTAGACATCAAGTTTACGATGAAAGCCACTCGTGCTTTTTGGCAAGAATACGCTACTTACAAAATTGGTAACGTTGAATTGTCAGCAAGCACTATGCACAAACTCGATAAACGCAGACCAGTTCAAGACGATTTTTCAGTTAACACACCTGTTCAAGCCGTTGAAATGTTCCAAGGCGTTTGGGATATGTACAAAGCAGGGGTATTAGATTTCATGCAGCTCAAAGATTCACTGCCTGAAGGCTATTTGCAAACACGCGACATTTCAATTAACTACGCTACGCTACGAAATATCATTGCGCAACGTAAAGATCATCGTTATTTGTATTGGCGAGATATGATCTCCCAGATAATGGCGCAAGTTGAACATCCTGAATTTTTAGCAGATTTGCTACAATGATTGCGACTCTTGAATTCACAATAGGCTTGAAAATGTTTTGGTCAGATTTAACCTTACCTCCAATCAATTTGTACACCTTCCCTATTCAACAGGATTTTATCCGTAGGCAAGCTAGGATTGCGGCTGCGTATATTTCGCCAAAACACACACGTTATCAAAATGAAAACAAAGTCGATAAATTTTACAAATCACGTTCAAGCAATTAATCGTATCGTTCGCTATGAGATTTTTCTTAAAAATTTTTGGCAAGTTATTCAAAAAACACGAATGTGAACATTTTGTTACACATCCTGTTATCGGATGCCTTGAATGTACTGAATGTGGTTCTCTTGAATTTACCATAGGAAAAACACAATATGGCTCAAAAACACCTTGATACACTTAAAATCCACGAAGGCTTTTCTTCTGTGCCTTATAGATGTACAGAAGGTAAAAACACGATTGGCTATGGCTACAACATGGATGCGAATCCACTGAAGGTCAACGTTGAACGTTTAAAGCAGAATGGAATTACAAAGGAAGCAGCAGAAAGACTTCTTATGCTTCTCTGCGAAAAAATCAAAGCAGAATTGGATACTCATTTCTCTTGGTTTGATGCGCTTGATGAAGATCGCCAATGGGTCTTAATTAACATGGCGTATAACATGGGGACAAGTGGTCTTTACAAATTCAAAAATATGCTGACAGCCGTTGGCAAAGGTGAATACGATAAAGCCGCTGCTGAGATGAAGAATTCTAAGTGGTATGGGCAAGTTGGTAATCGTTCCGCTTATTTGAAAACAGTCATGGAAACAGCAAATGCGTAAAGGCTGATAGTAAAAATTGATTTTATGAATAGGGCATATATTGCCCTATTTTTTTACCTGCCATTTTATTGACATTTGGCATATAGTATAGATTTGTCTGAAATTATCCATTAGGCGTTGTGGCTATGGAGATATTTGTGTGTCACGAAGAAAGCAGTTTAGTATCAAAGGCTTAGAAAAACTCCGTAACCACTGAAATCGCGGGGTGCTTCCCCCC
>ERZ1034361.1129-NODE-1129-length-15060-cov-3.627378_pt1 | contig 15060 bp, 14 predicted proteins | sample MGYA00520617_ERZ1034361 | MGnify/ENA primary metagenome ERZ1034361 (study PRJEB33736, sample SAMEA104284507) | Azolla filiculoides | biome: Urban; feature: Water surface; material: Ditch water | place: Netherlands | collected 2015-10-28 | depth 0-0.1 m ... | reverse complement strand
CGCGCTCGCCGCGCGCGCGAACGGCGCGAACACCCGTGCCAGCTCGGCGGGCGCGATGCCGGGGCCGGTGTCGACGATCTCGAAGGTCGCCATCTGGCGCGCGTAGCGCAGCTTCAGCCGGACCTCACCCCGACTCGTGAACTTGACCGCGTTGCCCAGCAGGTTGATCAGGATCTGGCGCAGCCGCTGCTCGTCGCTGCGCACGGCGGCCGGCCAGTGCTCGGGGCCGTCGAAGCCGAAGCGCAGGCCCTTGGCCGCGGCCTGCAGCTCGAACATCTGCGCCACCTCCTGCAGCAGCGCGCGCAGGTCGACCGGACCCTGCTGCAGCGCGAGCTTGCCGGACTCGATGCGCGCGATGTCGAGCGTGCCCTCGATCAGCGACAGCAGGTGTTCGCCGCCGCGCAGGATGACGCGGATCGCGTGCGCGCGCTGCTGGCCGAGCTCGCCGTCCTGCTGCAGCAGCTGGGCATAGCCGAGGATGCTGTTGAGCGGCGTGCGCAGCTCGTGGCTGATGTTGCTGATGTAGCGCGTCTTGGCCTGGTTGGCCTGGTCGGCCTGGGCCCGCGCCGCCTCGGCGATCTGGCGCGCCTGCTGCAGCTGCAAGTCGGTGTGATGGTGTGATTCGATCTCGCGCAGCAGCAGGCCGGTCTGGCGGTTCGATTCCTGCTGCGCGACGGCGCGGCTCTTGTGCGTCAGCACCAGCCACCAGGCCACGATCGCGAACGCCAGCAGCAGCGCGGCATAGATCTTGGCGTAGCCAGCGCGCAGCGCCTGCTGCAGCGCCTCGAGCGAGTCGGGCGTCGCCGGCAGCTCGGTCAGGCCGCTCCATTCCTGGCGATAGAGCAGGCCCAGCAGGCCGGCCAGCAGCAGCGCGACCACCAGCATCAGCAGCAGGTAATGCGCCAGTCCACCGTCCAGATGCGGCCAGCAGCGGCGCGGCGTCAGCCAGCGCAGCGCCCCGGTCCATTGCACGGCCAGGCTGGCGTGCGGCTTGCAGCGGTCGCCGCAGCGCGCGTCGAGCGTGCAGCACAGCGAGCAGATCCGGCCCTGGTAGGCCGGGCAGTAGGCGCTGTCGGGCGTCTCGTACTCGCGCTCGCAGACCACGCAGCGGACCAGCCTCGGCACCGCCCGATCCGAGGCCGCCGCCTGTCCCGCCTGCCCGCCGCAGCCAGCCCCGGCACAGCCCGAGCCGGCACAGCCGCTGCCGCAGCCGGCCGCGCTGGCGTCGTCCTGGCTGGCATCGGCCTCGGGCTCGCGCGCCAGGTAGTAGCGGCCCCGCGTGGCCCAGGCGATCAGCGGCGAGGCGATCAGCGCGGTCGCCATCGCGACCAGGGCCGAGAAGGCCTGGGCGGTCGGGCCGAACAGGCCCAGGTGGGCGCTGATCGACAGCAGCGAGGCCAGCAGCATCGCGCCGACGCCGACCGGGTTGATGTCGTACAGGTAGGCGCGCCGGAACTCGATGCCGGGCGGCGACCAGCCCAGCGGCTTGTTGATCACGAGGTCGGCCACCACCGTCATGATCCAGGCGATCGCCAGGTTGGCATAGAGCCCCAGCACATCGCCCAGCGCCTGGAACAGGTCCATCTCCATCAGCATCAGCGCGATCGCGGCATTGAACAGCACCCAGACCACCCGGCCCGGGTGGCTGTGCGTCAGGCGCGAGAAGAAGTTGCTCCAGGCCAGCGAGCCGGCATAGGCGTTGGTGACATTGATCTTGAGCTGCGACAGCACGACGAACAGCGCGGTGGCCCAGACCGCCCAGCGGTAGGGCAGCAGCGTTTCCCAGGCCGTCAGGTACATCTGGTTCGGATGGACTGCGCGTTCGGCCGACACCATGTTCGAGAGCTCCAGCCAGGCCAGCACCGCGCCGCCCAGCATCTTCAGCACGCCCGGCAGCACCCAGCCCGGCCCGCCGGCCAGTACCGCCAGCCACCAGTGCAGGCGCCGGCCCGGCTGCGCTGGCGGCATGAAGCGCAGGTAGTCGGCCTGCTCGCCCATCTGCGTGATCAGCGCCACGCCCACGGTCAGGCCGGCACCAAACAGGTGCCAGTCGAACGCCCATCCCTGGCCCGACTCCCCGGCGTAGTGCGTGATGCCTTCCCATGCACCAGGTTCGAGCATCCAGACCGCGCCATAGGGCAGCAGCATCAGCAGCAGCCAGAGCGCCTGGGTCCATACCTGGAACCGGCTGATCGCGGCGATGCCATGCATCACGAGCGGGATCACCGCCAGCGCGCAGATCAGGTAGCCCCAGGCCGGCGGGATGCCGAACGCGAGCTCGAGCGCATAGGCCATCACGGCCGCCTCGAGCGCGAAGAAGATGAAGGTGAACGACGCGTAGAGCAGCGAGGTCAGCGTCGAGCCGATGTAGCCGAAGCCGGCGCCGCGCGTCAGCAGGTCCATGTCGACGCCGTGGCGCGCCGCGTAGACGCTGATCGGCAGCCCGGCCAGGAAGATCAGCAGCCCGGCGCTCAGGATGGCCCAGACCGCGTTGGCGAAGCCGTACTGGACCAGCAGCGTGGCGCCGACCGCCTCCAGCACCAGGAAGGAGGCGACGCTGAAGGCGGTGTTGGCGACCCGCCACTCCGAGCCGATGCGCGAGCGCTGCGGCGTGTAGCGCAGCGCGTAGTCCTCCAGCGTCTCGCTGGCGACCCAGCGGTTGTAGTCGCGCCTGAGCTTGACGATGCGTTGCGGGGCGGCGGCCTGGGACGGGTCAGGCGTGGTCGGGGGGCGGTTCACCCGGGGTGTCGTGCAGCTTTCGTGCCACCGCATGGCCTCCGCGCAGAGCGGCGGGCACGGCTCTTGCAAAAGGGCAGTCATGGACCTGACCCCGCGCGAAAAAGACAAGCTGCTGATCTTCACCGCTGCCCTGCTGGCCGAGCGCCGGCGCGCCCGCGGCCTGAAACTGAACTACCCGGAGGCGGTCGCGCTGATCAGCGCCGCCGTGATGGAGGGCGCGCGCGACGGCAGGAGCGTGGCCGAGCTGATGAGCGCGGGCCGCGAGATCCTGACCCGGGCCGACGTGATGGACGGCATCCCCGAGCTGATCCCCGACATCCAGATCGAGGCCACTTTCCCCGACGGCACCAAGCTGGTCACGGTGCACCAGCCGATCGCCTGATTCAACCCCTCCACCGCGAGCACGCCCCCATGACCTCCTTGCTGACTCCCCTGATGGCCGCGATCGCCGTCTCCGCTCCGACCGCCGTGCTGGCCCATGACGGCCACGGCCTGTTCGGCTCGCACTGGCACGCGACCGACGTGCTGGGCTTTGTCGCCGTGCTGGTGATCGCGCTGGCCGCCTCGCTCTGGTCGAGGCGCAAGTGAGCGCCGCCATGATCCCGGGCCAATACCTGCTCGAAGACGGCGAGCTGCTGCTGAATCCCGGCCGCCGCACCCTGACGCTGGTGGTCCGCAATACCGCCGACCGGCCGATCCAGGTCGGTTCCCACTACCACTTCGCCGAGACCAATGGCGCGCTCGACTTCGACCGCGCGGCCGCGCACGGCATGCGGCTCAACATCGCTTCGGGCACCGCGGTGCGCTTCGAGCCCGGCCAGCAGCGCACGGTCGAGCTGGTCGACTACGCCGGCGAGCGCGTCGCGACCGGTTTCCGCGGCCTGGTCAACGGCCCGCTCGATTCCCGCGCCGCCTGAGAACAAGGACATCCATGGCAACCATTTCCCGTCGCGCCTATGCCGACATGTTCGGCCCCACCGTGGGCGACCGCGTGCGCCTGGCCGATACCGACTTGCTGATCGAGGTCGAGCGTGACTACACCCTGGCTGCCGGCGGCGGCCTGCGTGATGCCGACGGCAATCCGCTCGGCTATGGCGAGGAGGTCAAGTTCGGCGGCGGCAAGACCATCCGCGACGGCATGGGCCAGGGCCAGCGTTCGCGCGCCCAGGGCGCGGTCGATCTCGTCATCACCAATGCGCTGATCGTCGACCACTGGGGCATCGTCAAGGCCGACATCGGCGTGCTCGACGGCCGCATCTGCGCGATCGGCAAGGCCGGCAACCCCGACATCCAGCCCGGCGTCGACATCGTGATCGGTCCTGGCACCGAGGTGCTGGCGGGCGAGGGCATGATCGTCACCGCTGGCGGCCACGACAGCCATATCCACTTCATCTGCCCGCAGCAGATCGAGGAGGCGCTCTACTCCGGCATCACCACCATGACCGGCGGCGGCACCGGCCCGGCGACCGGCACCAACGCGACCACCTGCACCAGCGGCCCCTGGTACCTGGAACGCATGCTGCAGGCGGCCGATGCCTTCCCGATGAACATCGGCTTCCTCGGCAAGGGCAACGCCAGCCAGCCGCAGGGGCTGCTCGAGCAGATCGAGGCCGGCGCGATCGGCCTCAAGCTGCACGAGGACTGGGGCACGACGCCGGCGGCGATCGACAACTGCCTCGACGTGGCCGAACAGACCGACACCCAGGTCGCGATCCACACCGACACCCTCAACGAGTCCGGCTTCGTCGAGGACACGCTGGCCGCCTTCAAGGGCCGCACCATCCACACCTTCCACTGCGAGGGTGCCGGTGGCGGCCACGCGCCCGACATCCTCAAGGTGGTCGGCGAGGCCAATGTGCTGCCCTCGTCAACCAACCCGACCCGGCCCTACACCGTCAACACGCTCGACGAGCATGTCGACATGCTGATGGTCTGCCACCACCTCGACCCGGCCATCCCCGAGGACCTGGCCTTCGCCGAGAGCCGGATCCGGCGCGAGACCATCGCGGCCGAGGACATCCTGCAGGATCTCGGCGCGATCAGCATCATGAGCAGCGACAGCCAGGCCATGGGCCGGGTGGGCGAGGTCATCATCCGCACCTGGCAGACCGCGCACAAGATGAAGCAGCAGCGCGGCTGGCTGGCACCCAGCGAGGGCCGCCACGAGCCGGCCGAGCGCGACAGCCGCAACGACAACTTCCGCGTCAAGCGCTACATCGCCAAGTACACGATCAACCCGGCACTCGCGCATGGCATCAGCCACGAGATCGGCTCGGTCGAGGTCGGCAAATGGGCCGACCTGGTGCTGTGGAAGCCGGCCTTCTTCGGCGTCAAGCCGGCGCTGGTCCTCAAGGGCGGCATGATCGCCGCCGCGCTGATGGGCGACCCCAACGCCTCGATCCCGACGCCGCAGCCGGTGCATTACCGCCCGATGTTCGGCGCCTACGGCGGCGCGCTGGCCCGGACCTCGCTGACCTTCGTCTCGCAGGCCGGACTCGATGCCGGCATCGGCGCGCGTTTCGGGCTGCAGAAGCGCCTGATCGCGGTCAGGGGCTGCCGCAGCGTCAACAAGGCCGCGATGCGGCTCAACGACTACGCGCCGCGCATGGAGATCGACGCCCAGACCTACGCAGTGCGCGCCGACGGTCAGTTGCTGACCTGCGAGCCGGCCCACAGCCTGCCGATGGCGCAGCGCTACTTCCTGTTCTGATCATGCTGCACGCCTCCAAACGCATTGCGCAGGGTGCCGGTCTGGCACCCGTGCTGCTCCAGCGCGCCGCCACGCTGACGCTGGACTGGGACCTGCGCCAGAAAAGCCGCTTCGACTGCGAGGACAGCGAGGGCCGGCGCATCGGCGTCTTCCTGCCGCGCGGCACGCTGCTGCGCGGCGACGACATGCTGGTCACGCTCGACGGCCAGCTGCTGCGCGTGGTCGCCGCGCCCCAGCCGCTGCTGCGCATCACGCATTGCCCCGAGCACGGCAGCCCGTTCGACCTGCTGCGCGCCGCCTATCACCTCGGCAACCGCCATGTGCCGATTGAGCTCAAGCCCGACCAGCTCAAGATCGAACCCGACCATGTGCTGGCCGACATGCTGCGCCAGATGCACCTGATCGTGACCGAGGCCTGCGAAGCCTTCGAACCCGAGGCCGGTGCCTACGGCGAGCATGCCACCATGGGCCATGACCATGGCGGCAGCGCGCACCACGGATCGGCAGCAGACCATTCCCATGAACCTGGCCATGACCATGGACATTGATTCCACCGCGCTGCTGCCCCTGATGTGGCTGGCTTCGCCGGCGTTGCCAGTCGGCGGCTTTTCCTATTCCGAAGGCCTGGAGCCCGCGGTCGAGGCCGGCCGGGTGCGCGACGAGGCCAGCGCCGCCGACTGGCTGGCCGACCAGCTCCAGCTCGGTCCGGCGCGCGCCGAACTCGGCCTGATCGCGCAGGCGGTCGAGGCCTGGCGCCAGCAGGACTGGCCGACGCTGCTGCGCCTCGATCAGTGGGTGCGCAGCACGCGCGAGACCGCCGAGCTGCGCCTGCAAAGCGAGCAGATGGGGCGCTCGCTGATCGAATGGCTCAAGTCGCTGCAGCGGCCCGACTTCTCGCTCCAGCAGCTGCCGCCGGCGCTGCAGGCCCCGACCTATCCGCTGGCCTACGCGCTGGCGCTGGCGGTCCAGCTGCCGGCCGGCCAGCCCCCGGCGCACGGCCTCTATGCCTACGCCTTCGGCTGGGCCGAGAACATGGTGCAGGCCGCGATCAAGGCCGTGCCGCTCGGCCAGGGGGCCGGCCAGCGCATCCTGCAGCGGCTCTGCGCCGAAATCCCCGCCGCCATCAGCCTGGCGCTGCGCCAGCGCGAGGACGAACGCCAGGCCTTCAGTCCGATGCTCGCGATCCTGTCGGCGCGCCACGAAACCCAGTATTCCCGTCTGTTCCGCTCATGAACGCTCCCACCCTGCACCAGATTCCCGGCCGCACCAAGGTCCTGCCCCCGCTGCGCGTCGGCATCGGCGGCCCGGTCGGTTCCGGCAAGACCACGCTGCTCGAGATGCTCTGCAAGGCGATGCGCGCGCGCTACGACCTGATCGCGATCACCAACGACATCTACACCAAGGAAGACCAGCGCCTGCTCACGCTGAGCGGCGCGCTGCCGGCCGAGCGCATCATGGGCGTCGAGACCGGCGGCTGCCCGCACACCGCGATCCGCGAGGACGCCTCGATCAACCTCGAGGCGATCGACCGCATGCTCGAGCAGTTTCCCGATGCCGACATCGTCTTCATCGAGTCGGGCGGCGACAACCTGGCTGCGACCTTCAGCCCCGAGCTGTCCGACCTGACGATCTACGTGATCGACGTCGCCGCCGGCGAGAAGATCCCGCGCAAGGGCGGCCCCGGCATCACCAAGAGCGACCTGTTCGTGATCAACAAGACCGACCTCGCGCCCCATGTCGGCGCCGACCTCGAGGTCATGCGGCGCGACACCGCGCGCATGCGGCCCGACCAGGAACGCCGGCCCTGGTTCATGACCAACCTCAAGACCCTCGAGGGCCTGGCCGACGTGGTCGGCTTCATCGAACGCCGCGGCCTGCTGAGCCAGCCCTGAAATCGCTTTCAGCGCGGGTTTCGCCCCGCGCTGCCGCGACGAAAAAAAACCGCTCCTCAGGGAGCGGCTTTGCAATTCGTGCCTGACCGGGCGCGCAGCCCGGCAGCGGATCAGATATGGAACAGGTGGCTGTCGAGCGCGCTCGAGGCCTTGACCGGGTGCTGTGCCGCCGAAGCCTTGGCGGCGCTCTGAGCGGCGCGCTTCTCGATCGCCAGCAGGCGGGCGGCGGCGCGGGCCTGGGCGCGGCGGGCGGCCCACTGGTCCAGACCGGCGACAGCGCGTGCGCTCATGCGGCGCACGGTGCCGGTCAGCAGCAGGCTGCCGGCGAACACCACCGCCCACAGGGCGACCCAGGCCAGGAACAGGTGGTCGTCGAGCCAGGTCTCGACCAGCTGGTCAGCCACCACGGCCAGGGCGGCCACGGCAGCGGCCAGCAGCAGGGCGGCCAGGCCGCGTGCATTCTCGGGCTTGGTCGGCGGGTTGTAGCTGCGGGGGAACAGGGTGGCGGCGATATTCATGATTTTCTTTCCTCTGGATGTGTTGCGCTGCAACAATCAATGGCGCGATCTTAGGGTAAACCCGCATTGCATGCCAATTTATTTTTGTAATGCAATATATTCACGTTGCATATGAATGAACTCAACTTCCGCACGCTGGACCTCAACCTGCTGCGCGTCTTCGACGAGGTGATGTCGGAGCGCAACCTGACCCGCGCTGCGCACAACCTCGCGACCACCCAGCCCGCTGTCAGCAATGCGCTGCGCCGCCTGCGCGAGCTGCTCGGCGACGACCTGGTGCGACGTTCGGGCTATGGCGTCGAGCCTACGCCTCTGGCGCTCACGCTCTGGCCCACGGTGCGCGACGCGCTGCGCCAGTTGCGCGACTCGCTGGCGCCGGGCGTCTTCGATCCGGCGCAGGCGCAGAACCATTTCGTGCTCGCGATGGCCGACTCGACCGCGACCAAGCTCGCGCCCGGCCTGGTCGAGATCCTCGCGCAAGAGGCGCCCGGGGTCACGCTGCGCGTGCTGCCGCTGACCACGCGCGATCCGCGCCCTCTGCTCGAGCAGGGCGAGGTCGACCTCGCGGTCGGCTACTTCCCCGGCGTGCTGACCGAACTGACCGCCAGCCATCTTCAGGAGAGCGCGCCCCGCTTCCTCTATCAGCGTCTTTACGAGGGTCGCTATGTGGTCGTGATGCGGCGCGGCCACCCGCTGGCCGGCCGGCCGATGACCTTGCCCGATTTCTGTGCCGCGCGCCACCTGCTGGTGAGCTTTTCCGGCCGGCCGTTCGGCTTCGTCGACGAGGCGCTGGCGGCCCAGGGCCTGGCGCGGCGCGTCGTGCTGACGGTCAACCAGTTCTTCACCGCCGGCCGCGTGGTCTCGAACTCCGACCTGCTGACGGTGTTGCCGCTGCACTTCCTCGGTGCCACCGGCATGGAAGCCGAGCTGACCCACTGCGAGCTGCCGCTCGACCTGCCGCAGGTCCATGTCGACGCGCTGTGGCGGCGCCAGCAGCATGGCCAGAGCTCGCACCGCTGGCTGCGCGAGGCGGTGTTCCGCGCCGTCGGCAAGGGGACGCCTGCGTGAGGCTGCAACTGCTCAGCGACCTCCATCTCGAGGCCAATCCCCATTGCGTGATCGAGCCGGCCCCGGGTGCCGACCTGCTGGTGCTCGCGGGCGACATCGGCTCCTACCAGGCCCGCCATGCCGGTGTCATGACCGAGCCCGACTGGGGCCTGCGGCGTTTCTCGCCGCTGCCCCAGTACGCCGGCTGGCCGGTGCCGGTGCTGTTCGTGCCGGGCAACCACGAGTACGACGCGCTCGACTTCGACTGGGCCCACGCCGAGCTGCGTGCGAGCTGCGACCGGCTCGGCATCCGCTGGCTCGAGCGCGAGCAGTGGCTGCACCAGGGCGTGCGCTTCGTCGGCACCACGCTCTGGTCCGACTATGACGCGCTCGCGCTGCGGGCTGAGCCGGCGCGCGCGCTGCAGCAGCGCGGCAAGGCATTCCGGGCCGCCAATTTCTACCTCGAGAAGATGGCCACCCAGCGCGCCGGCGCGCTGTTCGACGCCGCCGCCATGCGCGAGCAGGCGCTGCTCTGCCAGGACTGGCTCGACCAGGCCCTGGCCCAGCCGCATGACGGGCCGACCGTGGTGGTCACGCATTTCGCTCCCAGCCTGCGCAGCGCCGACCCGCGCTACGGCCTGACCCCGGGCACCGCGGGCTTTTGCAATGCGCTCGACGGCTGGCTCGAGCGGGCCGATCTCTGGCTGCACGGCCATCTGCACTGCGCGCATGACTACCGCGTCGGTCGCTGCCGCGTAGTCGCCAACCCGCTGGGCTACGCGGGCAAGCAGGAGCAGGAGGGGTTCCTGCCCGGGCTTTGCCTCGAGCTGCCGCACAGCGGCGGCGCCGGGCAATAAAAAAGCCGGTGCATGAGTCATGCACCGGCCTGAGCAATCGCATCTCTTTGGACGCTGGATCTGATGTTGTTGGACTTGTATTGTCTCCTCGGTCCTCTCGCTGTGCGACCTGCAGTTGAACTGTCCAGGTCGGCGAGTGGACTCATTGTAGGAAAACGTACCGGTTCCGGGCATAGGGACTTACCCGAACAAATCCGACCTTCCGTCCAGCCCCCGCTGCCAGCTGACGGCGCTCAGGCCACTGCCGCCGGTTCGGTCTCGTCGAGCGCGAACGGCACCCTGGCCGCCACCGCGCACAGCAGCTCGTAGGCAATCGTCCCGGCGGCTTGCGCGACCTCGTCCACCGGCAGCAGCGCGCCATGCCGGCTGCGGCCCCACAGCACCACCTCGTCCCCGATCCGGCAGGGCGGGGCGTCGGCTTCCACGGGTCCGAGGTCCACCGCCAGCATGTCCATGCTGACCCTGCCGACCAGCCGGCTCCGCACCCCCCTGATCAGCACCGGCGTGCCGCTGCCCGCGTGGCGCGGATAGCCGTCGGCATAACCGCAAGCCACGATGCCGATGCGCATCGTCGCTGGCGCGATGAAGGTCGAGCCGTAGCCGACCGATTCGCCTGCCTCGACTTGCTGCACCGCGATCAGGCGGCTCGCCAGCGTCATGGCCGGCTGCAGTTCCCAGTCGGCGCTGCGGTGCTCGGGGTGATCCGGGGCGCTGCCATAGAGCGCGATGCCGCCGCGCACCCAGTCGGCCGCCAGCACGCCCGAGTCCAGCGCGCGTGTGGCGTGGCGCAGCGTGGCGGCGCTATTGCACAGGCTGCGCTCGCCCGGCAGGTCGCGCGTGGCGGCGGCGAAGGCCTCGAGCTGGTGCGCAATGCCGTCGGCACCGAAGCGTGCGCTGTCGGCGTCGCTGAAATGCGTGACCAGCGAGATCTCGTCGACCTGGGGCAGGGCGTTGAGCCGGGCCCAGGCCGAGCGCAAGGCCGCCGGCCGGAAGCCGAGCCGGTTCATGCCCGAATTCATCTTCAGGAACACGCGGTGCGGCTGATGCGTCTTGTGCGCCGCCAGCCAGTCGATCTGCTCCTCGCAGTGCACCACATGCCAGAGGTTCAGGCGCGAGCAGAGTTCGAGGTCACGCGCCTCGAAACAGCCCTCGAGCAGGAGGATCGGGCCACGCCAGTCGAGCGCCCGCAGGCGTTCGGCCTCGCTGAGGTCGAGCAACGCGAAGCCGTCGGCGGCGCGCAGCGCTGGAAAGACCCGTTCCACCCCGTGGCCATAGGCGTTGGCCTTGACCACGGCCCACAGGCGTGAGTCGGGCGCGGCGCGCTGCAGGCGCTCGAGGTTATGGCGCAGGGAGCAAAGATGGACGGTGGCAAGTATCGGGCGTGGCATAGGCGCGATGTTAGCAATAAAGCCAGGGTGCCAGGCCGGCCGGTGCTTCCGCTGCGACATGCTATAAACCCGCCACCCGAGGAATGAATCCCCGGTCAGCCCTTGATCCGCCTCGGCAAGACTCCGCGACCCGTACCCGCCCCCAGAACAGACACCCATGAAGCGCGGCTTCTACACCATCATGACGGCGCAGTTCTTCAGCTCGCTGGCCGACAATGCCCTGTTCGTGGTCGCCGTCGAGCTGCTGCGCAGCAGCCATGCCCCCGAATGGCAGCGCACGGCGCTGGTGCCGATGTTCGCGCTGTTCTACGTCGTGCTCGCGCCCTTCGTCGGTGCCTTCGCCGACGCCAAGCCCAAGGGCCGGGTCATGTTCATCAGCAATGCGATCAAGGTACTGGGCTGTCTGCTGATGCTGACGCCGATGCACCCCTTGCTGGCGTTCTCGATCGTCGGTCTGGGCGCGGCTGCCTATTCGCCCGCCAAGTACGGCATCCTGACCGAGCTGCTGCCGCCCTCGCAGCTGGTCAAGGCCAACGGCTGGATCGAGGGGCTGACGATCTCGTCCATCATCCTCGGCGTGGTGCTCGGCGGCCAGATGGTCGGTCCCGTCCTCTCGGGTCGGCTGCTGGCCTTCGACCTGCCGCTGATCGACACCGGCCTTGACACACCGGCCGAGGCCGCGATCGCTTGCCTGGTGCTGGTCTACGCGCTGGCGGCCTGGTTCAACACCCGCATCCCGCTGACCGGCGTGGCGCCGCGTCACATGCCGAGCAACCCGCTCGCGCTGCTGCCCGATTTCTGGACCTGCAACAACCGGCTCTGGCGCGACCGCCTGGGCCAGATCTCGCTCTCGACCACCACGCTGTTCTGGGGCGTCAGCGGCAACCTGCGCTACATCGTGCTGGCCTGGGCCGCTGCGGCGCTGGGCTATGGCACTACCCAGGCCTCCAGCCTGGTCGGCGTGGTCGCGATCGGCACCGCGATCGGTGCGGTGGCGGCCTCGATGCGGATGCGGCTGGACCAGGCCACGCGCGTCATGCCGCTGGGCATCGCGATGGGTCTGCTGGTGGTGCTGATGAACGTGATCGACAATGTCTGGGCGGCGGCACCGTTCCTGATTCTGCTCGGCGCGCTGGGTGGCTTCCTGGTGGTGCCGATGAACGCTCTGCTGCAACACCGCGGCCACAACCTGATGGGCGCCGGCCGCTCGATCGCGGTGCAGAACTTCAACGAGCAGGCCTGCATCCTGTTCCTGGGCGGGCTCTACAGCTATTCGACCAGCATCGGCCTGTCAGCCTTCGGCGCCATCACCGCCTTCGGCCTGGTGGTCGCGGCCGCGATGTGGCTGATCCAGCGCTGGTATGCGCACAACCAGCGCCAGCATCCGCACGAACTGCAGCGCCTGCTCGAGATCGCGCGCCGCGACGACCTGCACGGCTGAGTCTTCAGTCCTCGTCGCGGTTGACTGGCAGGTCCGGGCCGCCGAAGGTCAGGCCCCCAAGCCTGGCCGGCATGCCAGTTGACGTCTTTGTGCTGCCCATGGACTGCCCCCCTTGCGGCGATGAGAGGCTGCATTCGCTACACTGACAAACATGCTCTGGATCAAGTCGTTACACATCGTTTTCGTGGCCAGCTGGTTCGCCGGCCTGTTCTATCTGCCGCGCATCTTCGTCAATCTCGCACAGGTCGAGCCCGGCAGCCAGGCCGAGCGCGATCGCCTGTTGCTGATGGCGCGCAAGCTCGCACGCTTCATGACCATCCTGGCGCTGCCAGCGCTCGGGCTGGGACTCTGGCTCTGGCTGTACTACGGCATCGGCAAGGGGCCGGGCAATGGCTGGATGCATGCCAAGCTGCTGCTGGTCCTGCTGCTGCTGGGCTACCACCATGCCTGCCAGCGCCTCCTCAAGGGCTTCGAGCGCGGCCAGAACCGCCGCAGCCATGTCTGGTTCCGCTGGTTCAACGAAGTGCCGGTGATCATGATGCTGGCGATCGTGGTCCTGGTCGTCCTCAAGCCGTTCTGAGGCCGCTGCCCTGGGCCAGCCCATGCCGGCTTCCCGCCGCACCATCGCCGCGCCGCTGGCCCTGTGCTGGCTGGTCCTGATCGTTCACGCCAGCCTCTATCCCTTCAGCGGCTGGCGTTCGCAGGACATGCCGCCCTGGTCCTACCTCGAGGCGCCCTGGTCGCCCTACTGGACCGGCTTCGATGTCTGGCTGAACCTGCTCGGCTACCTGCCGCTGGGCTTCCTGTTCGCGCTCGCGCTGGCACGCAGCGGTCGCGTCCGCTGGGTCTGGCTGCTCGGCCTGCTCGGCCCGGCGCTGCTGTCGCTGCTGCTCGAAGGGCTGCAGAGCTATCTGCCGCAGCGCGTGCCCTCGCGTCTCGACCTGCTGCTCAACGCGGCGGGCGGCGGCATCGGCGCGCTGCTGGCCCTGCTGTTCGTGCGCTGGCGCCTGATCACGCCCTGGAACCGTTTTCGCGAGGCCTGGCTGAGCGATGAGCCGCCCGCCGGCTATGTCGTGCTGCTGCTGTGGCCGTTGGCGCTGCTCTACCCGACGCCCGTGCCCTATGGCCTGGGTCAGGTCTGGGCGCGTGCACTGTCCGCGCTCGGGGATTGGCTGCAGGATACTCCCTTCTCGCAATGGCTGCCGGTCCAGGTCGAGGCGCCGGCCCTGAGCCCCCTGGTGCAGGCGCTGGCGGTCGCGCTGAGCCTTTGGACGCCCTTGCTGCTGGGCTTCGCGCAGCTGCCCCGGTTGCGCCAGCGCCTGTGGCTGGTCCTGGCCTGGGGTCTGGTCGCGCTGTTGCGGCACGTCTTCTCGCCCGATGAGAGCTACTCGATCTGGTTCGGCCGTGGCCTGATCGATGGCGTGCTGTTTCCGTCCGCGCTGCTGGTGCTGGCACTCTCGGCATTCACCCTTTACACGGGGGCCAGCGATGACCCGAGGTCAGCGGCCGGAATCCTGACAGCCCTGCTGTGGATCTGCAGCCTGACGGCTGGCTTCGCCTTGTGGTACTCGATCTGGGCCAAGCTCGTGCTGACGAAGCGCAAGGCGGCCCAAGCGACGACTGGGGGCAGCAACGCAGGCAGCCTGCAGCGCGCGGCCCTGCGCAATCAGCTGAGCCGGTCGCTGGCGCAATCGCTGCAGCTGCTGTTGGCCCTTGGCTTGTTTGCGCTGCTGGACGAAGCCGCCCTGCGGGCATTCCGCTTTCTGTTGACGGTGCCGGAACTCAAGGGAAACCTGTTGCTGGGCGGCGGATTGACGGGCGCCTTGCTGGCCGGCTTGCGCGTCTTCGCACAGGCCATGAGCACTCAGGCCGGACGCGGTCGCCACGGCGGGGGTCCGCGCTGGATCAGACCGGCGATCAATGCCGTCGGCATCATGCTGCTGACCCTGGTCGCCTTCTGCTGGGCCTTGGCTGCTGTGGCCTGCATTGAAATCGTGAAAAGCCAGCCGGCTGCGCTGGCAGGCTGGCCATCGCCCCCGGAGACATTGGGGTTGACCTTGCTGCTGCTCGGCTTGCTGAGCTGGGCGGCGAACAAACACCTGGATGTACTGAACCTGTCGTCACTGCACCAGTTCTACGCCGCGCGGCTGACACGCGCCTACCTGGGTGCCGGCAACCCGAAGCGCGGCGTGCCCTGGTCGGCCTGCCCTGCGACAAGCCCTGGCCTGAAGCGGGTCGACGAGGTGGTTGAAGGCGACGACACGCTGTGGGCAGACTACCGGCCGCACGAGAATGGCGGGCCGCTGCACCTGGTCAACGTGACGGTCAACCAGACCCAGTTCATCGCCGACAGCGATTTCCAGCCCGACCGCAAGGGCTGGAACCTCGCCGTGGGACCGGCAGGCTTCAACCTCGGGCGCAGCGTCTGGCACCAGGCCGGCTGGAGCCACTGTGAACCGACCCGCCTG
>ERZ1034361.1127-NODE-1127-length-15085-cov-3.022921_pt1 | contig 15085 bp, 13 predicted proteins | sample MGYA00520617_ERZ1034361 | MGnify/ENA primary metagenome ERZ1034361 (study PRJEB33736, sample SAMEA104284507) | Azolla filiculoides | biome: Urban; feature: Water surface; material: Ditch water | place: Netherlands | collected 2015-10-28 | depth 0-0.1 m ... | reverse complement strand
GCAGGCTGGCTTCAATCGAGCCGATGATCACCGGTACGCCGGGTGCAGCTTCGCGGCAACGCTGGGCGTACACCGTCACCGCCCGATCCGGCCGTTTGTTCGGCTCGGCATTGGGCGTGTAGGCGTCGTCGGAGCGGATTTTGCGATCCGAGGTGTAGCGGTTGACCATCGAATCCATGTTGCCGGCAGTCACACCGTAAAACAGATTGGGTTTTCCCAGTTTTTTGAAGTCGACCGCACTATTCCAGTCCGGCTGGCAAATGATGCCGACGCGAAAACCCTGTGCTTCGAGCAAACGCCCAATCAGCGCCATGCCGAAACTGGGGTGATCGATGTAGGCATCGCCGGTAACCAGGATGATGTCGCAGGAATCCCAGCCGAGAGCATCCATTTCCTGACGCGACATGGGAAGAAAGGGCGCGGGACCAAAACGGTGCGCCCAGAACTTGCGGTAGCCAAAAAGCGGCTGCGGAGCTTTTGAAATCTGATTCATACCCTATTTTACCCGAGCCCGCAGCATGGGCGTGCGTGGCATAATTCGCCCTGATTCCGATAAGAAAAAATAGCCATGAACCTTCCTCTTCGTGAACAAGCCGGCGTAGTGATCGCTGCGGCCAGCGGGCGTATTGACCATGCCAGCGCCGATGCGTTCAACCTGGCGCTTGAACCGCTGATCAAAACCTGTGTCGGTGGCAGCAAGCCACTGGTGCTGGATTTCTCCGGTGTCGACTACATCAGCAGCGTCGGCTTGCGCGCCTTGATGATGGCTTCGCGTCAGGCCAAGGGGCAAAAAGGCGTTTTCGCCATCGCCGGGATGCAGCCACTGGTGCAGGAAGTATTCACGATCAGCCGCTTCAACCTGATCATGCCCTGCTACCTCAGTGTTGCTGCCGCCTGCCAGGTGCTGGGATCATGAAAAAAGTTATTTTCTGGGGCACGCGCGGTTCCTTGCCGGTGGCGCAAAGCGCCGAGGATGTACGGCAAAAGATCATTGCGGCACTGAAAGCTGCGGAAGGCAAATCCTACCGCAATGCCGCTGCTTTAAACAGCTTTGTCGATCAATTACCGTTCGCCACACGCGGCACCTTTGGTGGCAATTCGGCCTGCGTGGAGATTGTCGGCAGTGGGCCGGAGCATCTGATTTGCGACATGGGTAGCGGTGCACGCCCGCTCGGCCAGGCCAAGATCGCCACTTACGGCGCGCCCAATCCGCAGACCTATCACATCTTCATTTCCCATTTGCACTGGGATCATCTGATGGGTTTTCCGTTTTTCGCGCCCATGTACATCCCCGGCAACCGCATCATCATTCACGGCTGCCATCCCCGAATTGAAGAGGCCTTCCGTCTGCAAATGAGTGCGCCCTGCTTCCCGGTCGATTACTCGCAGGCCGGCGCCAAAATTGAATTCGACATCATGACGCCGGGCAAGACGCAGTACATTGCCGGGCTCAACGTCACACCCAAATTGCAACTGCATGCCGGCGATTCCTACGGCTATCGTTTCGACAGCATTGAGCGCAGCGTCGTTTATTCCACCGATTCCGAACACAAGCTGGATTCGCAGGATGAGCACGAGGCTTTCGTCAAATTTTTCAGCAAGGCTGATCTGGTCATTTTTGATGCCATGTATTCGCTGGCCGAAGCCGTTTCGGTCAAGGCCGACTGGGGGCATTCGAGCAACATGGTTGGTGTCGAGTTATGCCAGGCGGCCCAGGCCAAACGCCTGGCCCTGTTCCACCACGAACCGATGCACGATGACAAGCAACTCTCCCGACTATTGAGCGAAACCCGCCGTCTTGAGGAAATCACCCGCGCCAACTTTGGTCCGCTTGAGGTGATATCGGCCTACGACGGGCTGATCGTCGACCTGTGAGTACTTTGGCGGGGTTCGTTGGCGCCCTGCTCCGCGCCCGACATGGGCGTGCGTTTCCGCTGATCTTGCTGATCATCGCAGCGCTGGCTTCACTGTTTCACGAGGCCACTCCACTCGCCAAACTGCGTCTGGCGCAATTTGATCACTATCAGCAACTCATGCCGCGCTTGCGCGACCATGAGCCGGCGATTGTCGTCAGTATCGATAGCAAAAGCCTGGCGCGCTATGGCCAATGGCCCTGGTCGCGTGATTTGATGGCTAAACTGGTCAATCAAATCCTGGCCGGGCAACCTTTGGCGGTCGGCATCGACATGATTTTTGCGGAGCGTGATCGTTACAGCCCTACCGTGCTCGGTGAAAGACTTCCGGCCCTGCCCAAGTCGGCACTATCCAACCTGTCAGAACCCGACAGCATTTTTGCCCAGGCACTGAGCGCCGGGCCAACCGTGCTCGCCGTGGTCGGCGTGGCCAACTCGCTACCGGGTGCGCGACAACCGCACAAACCTCTGCCGGCACTGGCCGCAGCCGATCTGGCAGAACAGCCGATCATCCGTTTTCCGGCCGCTTTGGCCAGTCGACCGCAACTGGAAGCTGCCGCCGCCGGCGAAGGGCTGATCAACGCCAGCCCGGACAAACTCAGTCGCACGACTGACCGTGGTGTATTGCGCCGCCTGCCCAGCATTGCCTTCATTGATCAGCAACCGTTTTTGTCCCTGCCACTGGAAATGGTGCGTCAGGCGCTGGGCGCTGATGGACTGGTCACGCCTAGTTTTGACCAACATGGCATGACACGGATTGAAATTGGCGGATACAGCCTGCCGACTCAGCCCGACGGCGAGGTCATGCTGCATTTTGGCCAGGCCAGTTCGCACTACCATCTTTCTGCCGCTGACGTTCTGGCCGGTGCCAACCCGCCCGGCATTTTCAAGGACCATTTCGTCCTGATTGGCCTGAACACTACTGGCCTGCAAGACAACGTGATCACCCCGCTCGGCGACCAGTTGCCCGGTGTCGATATTCATGCCCAAGTGATTGAAAGCCTGTTGAGCAACACGGCCTTGAGCCGCCCGCACTGGATGCCCAAACTTGAACTGGGCATTTTGCTGATCGCCGGCTTGTTGATGATTTCAACGATGTCCAGGCTGCGGCCGAGCATCGCCATTTTCAGTTTTCTTGGTCTGGTGCTGGTTCTGCTCGCAAGCGGCTATTTGGTATTCCGCCAGGGGCTACTGCTGTTTGATGGAGCTTCACTAGCGCTACTGCTTTCACCGATTTTTATCGCTTTGTTGAGCCACATTCTGATCACCGCCGACGCCCAGCGTAGCCTGGCGCAAAGCCAGTTACAGGAAAGCCGCGAAGCTGCCGCCCGGGTTTCCGGTGAACTGGATGCGGCACGACGCATACAAATGGGCTTGTTGCCTGATCCGGCAAGCCTGTTTGCCGGAGAAAACCGCTTTTCGGTAGCGGCCCTGCTGGAACCGGCGCGCGCCGTCGGGGGCGATTATTACGACTGTTTCATGCTCGATCAAAATCGCCTGTGCATTGCCATTGGCGACGTCTCCGGCAAGGGCATCCCGGCCAGCTTGTTCATGGCCATTTCCAAAACCCTCGCCGGCACGCTGACCCGCAGCCACGCCGATCTTGGTGAAGCGATGCGGATGGTTGAGCATGAACTGGATCGCAACAATCCGGAATATTTGTTCGTCACCGCATTTGTCGGCGTGATTGATGTCGACAGCGGTCACATGGAATTCGTCTGTGCCGGCCACGATGCGCCTTTGCTGCGCCGTGGTGGCGTAAGCTCAAAAATTGATACGGAAGCCATTTCCGGCCCACCACTTTGCGCCACTGGCGATTTCCCTTTTACGACCGGCCACACCCAGCTGGAGCCAGGCGATCTGCTGTGCTTGTTCACCGATGGCGTGACCGAAGCGAGCAACGGCCAGTCCATGTATGGCGGCGACAGACTGACCGAGGAATTCGGCAGGACGGCCACTGAACCTAGCTTGCAGGCGCAAGTCGAGGCCATGCGCGATGCCGTGCGGCGTTTTGAGGCGGGTTACCCGCCGGCGGATGACCTGACGCTGCTTTTGGCACGTTGGTACGGTCAACCGCGAATTTGAGCCGATTTTTTGGCTATCCGGATTTTCTGGTGGACGGACTGGTTTGAGCGAAGTGCCTCGATCTGCGTGGGCAAGGAGTACGATTGATTGTGCACTGCGCAAATAAGCTTTCAATTCCGGCTTGAAGGTTTGCACTTCCACAGGCAGGAGCGTGCCCTAAGCTGCCGGTGGCCAAATATGTAAGCAGTCATTCGCGAAAAAATCAGAATTGCGGAAGCAGCCGTTCAGTTTTCAACCGTGATTTCAGCCTGACAGACAGAAACGCATTGTGGATTCAACCGGTTGCTCTAGCGGCGCAGGTCTATTTCTAGCGTGATGGACCAAACAAAAATACCCCTCCTGCACTAGTGAGCCACTAAAAGGGGCCGCCAAGTTCATTCAGTGCATGCATCTTCTTTTGGAGGGATTAGAAAAATACGCGCCAGACCGCCTGTGCCGAGGTGGCGGTTGAGCGCCGAGAGTAGATTGTAGAAAAGCAACGCACCCCCCACGCAAATAGTGTTCGCCCAAACGTGCGGCATGTCACGGTGCTGGAAAACATTCATGAGGGCGGGACCGAAACCGCCCTGCTCATGCCGCGATTCGAAAGCTTTTTCCAACAATATCACCACAAATGTTCCGAACGCATAGAGGAAGGTGCGAAGAATTACCTCCATCAAAACAGCTTGATTCCGCTGCCACCCGCCCAGCGGGACGTGCTCCAAAATCAGCACGACCTTCGCGAGGACCAATGCACCTATCAGCACCGCTGAGGCACTACCGAAACTGATCTGATAGTCCTCAAGGATGAGAATCTTGAGCCCCATCAGGGCTCCCAGCCAAGCGGCAAAAAACAGTGTCACCAGGACTACCGCCCTCAGTTCGTGTTTTAACTTTTCCTGGATGCCCATGTGTATACCTTCGCAAATTGTATTTGGGCTCGATTTCGATATTTACTATTCAGAAACATTGCTTACAAACTTTCGCCATTTTGCAGGAGAAACACCCTCCCACTTTGAGAACGAGCGGGAAAATGCTGTGGCATCAGAGAAACCGAGCATTGATGCAATTGCCGGTATGTTGCGCTTGGTGTCGCGCAACAATTGACGAGCCATTTCGTGAGATGCCGAGGCTTGCAGTTCGCGGAAGTTGGTGCCGTTATCCTTTAAACGACGATTCAGGGTGCGAGTATGCATTCCAAAGCTCTCAGCCAAATCTTCACGGGTACCGCGTTGGAAGCCGAGAAGCATGACCAGAGTTTTGTGTGCCTGCTCTCGAAAACTCAGCGTTGAATTACTGCGTATTTCCTCAATTTTCTGGTGAATATGTTGCCGCAAAGCAGGATTGGCGAGCTGCAATGGCTGGCTGAGCCAGCGTTTCGAAAAAACCAGACAAGATTTGCTTGAATTGAACCGCAATGGGGCCTGAAAAAATCTTTGATAAGGCTCTATATCTGCCGGCTTTGCATGGCGCAGGCATACCTCAGTCGGCAACCATTCCGTGCCGCATAGAGTGCGCATGATGTTCCAGCCAATTGCTATGGCACAGACGTAGATGAGTTCAACATCCTTGACCCCCGAAACGTAAACTTCATAGCCCAGCACCGCCTGTTCGCCTGTGGTTTCAAGAAAGGTAGTGGAGCCGTGTTCATGAATATCGAGATTGGCTACAAGTTCGTTCAAGGCGGAGATGACATCGGGGGAATTCAGCAGCAGAAGCCCAACCGCTCCTAAGCAATCTGGTTGAGCCCTCTGCCCCACCAGCAAACTGAAATGCGGAAGGCCGGTTGTTTCGGCGCAGGCCTTAAACAATTTCCCGGCAACAGTGAATGAAAGCAACGCTTCCGGGTCGAGAAAGATTTTTTCATCCTCGATTCCACAGCTTTTCAGTAAAGGGGCGGGATCAATTCCCAATTCGCTGAGGAGTTCTGGAATCGCGCTGAGCGGGGGGGCACGGAGAAATCCCATTTGCGGAGAGACTGATTGCTTGATGCTGTTCATGTAAAACCTCCTCAGGCTGCTGTAGAGAAAATTTTACTTTTAACGACCGCTATTTTCCGGGGGAGTTCCCGCGAAACTGGACGTACCTGAAGAGATATTTTTGTGACAATTTGAGACATTTTGAAGCACCTCCCTTTACTGGAAAGAACAATCCTTGAGAGGATGTAATCAGAGATGCGTAAGCACAAAAAATGTCTCAATTTATCCCACGAAAGGAAAGACCCCATGCAGAGAAGCGGTCGAGGTTACGTATTGGCGGCAGTGGCCGCCATGATTCTTTCCACGTCAGGTGGCGCTTTTGCGGAAACGCCAGCCAAAGCGTCGGCCAAACACCAGTTCAAGTTCTCGACACCCATCGCCCCGGGCGTTGCCGTGCCGGACAAGATCGAAAGCTCCATCGGCACCCTGAATCTGAGCTACGGCTATCCCAAGCCAGACACCGTCGAGAAGATTTACGACAATCTTGATCGCTCGCGCGCCCTGCAGGCGTACCTGATGGCGATCCCGATCGTGAATCAGGCTGGGATGCGCGACTCGCTCCGCAAGTTCGGACCGGACAACCAGACTGATGTCATCTGGGAAGACCTCGTCGATGCTCGGACGGTGGAGCTTACGGCGAACGACAACACCATGTACAACTTCATCTGGCTCGATACGAAGAAAGGTCCTGTGGTTGTGGAGATTCCGCCCGGGGTCTTGGGCGGCGTGAATGATTTCTGGTATCGCTGGGTCGTGGATATGGGCATCACCGGCGAAGATCGGGGCAAGGGTGGCAAGTACCTCGTTCTTCCGCCCGGCTACAAGGGTGAAATCCCGGCGGGTTATGTGGTCGTACGTCCAAACACGTTTGGCAACTGGCTTTTCTTTCGTGCCTTCATGGTTGATGGCTCTACCAAGCCGGGTGTCGAGTCAGTTAAAAAGCACCTGAAGATCTATCAGCTTTCGGAGGCTGCGAATCCGCCAGCGGTCAAGTTCATCAATGGCTCTGGTGTTACCGCAAACTTTGTCGCACCCGGTGACTATTCATTCTGGGAGCTTCTGAATCAAGTTATTCAGGAAGAACCATCGGAGGGCAGCGATCCGACGACGCTTGGTCTTTTTGCTTCCATCGGCATTGTCAAAGGGCAGCCTTTCTCGCCTGACCAACGGATGAAGAAGATCCTCACGGATGCCGCAAATATTGGCGCCGTGACAGCGCGCACCATCGCCTTCAAGGTGCGCTCGAAAGAAGCCTACTTCTTCCCGGACAGAGCATGGCGACTGCCGTTCTTCGGCGGCTATAAGTTCGAGAGTGCGCCCGGCGTGACAAACATGGATGGCTACATCCAGTATTACTACTTTGCTACCGGCGTTACACCGGCCATGGAAATGAAGATGGTCGGCAAAGGTTCGCAGTATCCATGGGCGGTACAGGACTCGAAGGGCAACCCGTTCGACGGGGGCAAGACGTACAAGATGCGGTTGCCACCTAACGTACCGGTGAAGGATTTCTGGTCAGTCATCGTGTACGACAACCAGACGCGGTCAATGGTCCAGACTGATCAGAAGTCCCCCAGTGTGACCAACCAGAACAAAGACCTAAAGACGAATGCAGACGGGTCAGTGGATGTCTATTTTGGCCCGCACTCACCGAAGGGGTTTGAGAACAACTGGGTACAGACGATTCCCGGCAAAGGGTGGTTCATGATTCTGCGACTCTACGGGCCGCTTGAACCCTGGTTCGACAAGACCTGGAAGCCAAGCGATATCGAGCTTCAGCCATAGTGCGCAAGCAGGGCAGCGCGCAATGCGTTGCCCTGCAACCGGTTTAGCCAATAGATCAGGTGAAGAAATAAGGGGCCGGGCAGTCGTCCGGCTTCACTTGAGCAAACATGGGGGCAACAATGAAGTTCTCGTTAATACCCAAAGGGGTGCTATCTATCCTCCTGGCCGTCTGTGTGCCGGGTGCTGCACTGGCCGACAGTGCGGCCGATGCCAGCGATGCCAAGGCACGCACCGTGCTGCGCCAGATGACAGATTTCCTGGCCAAGCAAAAGACGTTCACGATGAAGGCCGCCAATACCATTGAATTCGTTCTCGATAATGGGCAAAAGCTTCAGTTTGATGCTGCTGCGAAAGTCGCCGTTGCTCGTCCCGACCGCATGCGGGCGATGCGTATCGATGATCTCGAACAGCAGGAGATGGTGTTTGATGGCAAGAACCTGACTGTTTTCCATCGTGCGGATGGCGTGCCGTATTTCGCTACCGTTGCTGCTCCACCGACGATAGATGGGGCTTTGGACTTCGCCCGTCAGTCGCTCGATGTCGTTGCGCCGGCTGGCGATTTGCTCTATGCCGATGCCTATAACATTCTTATGGAAGATGTCATTTCCGGCCTATACGTAGGTCCCAGTGTGGTTGGCGGCGTTCGCGTCCATCACTTGGCATTCCGTGGGGAACAGACCGACTGGCAGATCTGGGTCGATGCCGGGGACAAGCCATTGCCACGTAAATTGGTCATTACCTCGAAGCTGACGATTGGAGCGCCGCAATTCACGGTCACAACCAGCGATTGGAAGCTGGCGCCCAAGCTGTCGGCCAGCCAGTTCCGTTTTGAACCGCCCAAGGGCGCCGTCAAGATTGATTTCATCCCACCGGTTGCCGCCAAAGGGATTCCGTCGGGGGGTGGAAAATGAACCAGATAGTCAAGGGAGTTAGCCTGCTCGGACTTGGGCTGACATTGTGGGGAGTCGATCTTCCCGGCCAAGGAGAACTGATTCCAACCCTGGTCAAACCGGCCAACGCCATTATCGGCCGGCCGATGACACCGCTCAGCTACGCTGGCGCTGCCCGAAGAACCACAATGCGGGTTGTTGGCGCCGAAACTGCGGTCGTCGCAACCACAGCTGTTGTCGCAACTACTGCTGTTGTGGCCTCGGAATCAGCTGCGAAGGCGCGTGCTAGCGCCCCGACTCAGCCGCCACAAGCCATTGCGATTGGCACTATTGTCTCGGCACTGCCCGGTGGTTGCGAACCGGCCAACATTGGCGGCGTCAGCTACAGCTACTGCCATGGCGTGTATTACCGGGCCGGCTTCCAGGGCAACAACGTTGTCTATATTGTTTCCCAACCCTGATCGGGCATTTGCCTGCAATTCAAAAACGATTCAGTACCACTCTAAAAAAACATGAAGAAAACATTGTCGACCGCAACAGTTGCAGGATTGTGCCTGCTCTCGCTCAGCTCCAGCGCCATGGCAGAAGCCCCGGCATCAAGCGACTGGAATTTCTCGGTCATGCCGTATCTCTGGCTACCAGGTATCAAGGGCGATCTCAACTATGGTCCGCCACCCACGGGCGGCGGCAGTCCCAGCGTCAGCGTAGATGCCAGCAAGTTGCTCGATGCGCTCGAGTTCGCCGGAATGTTCAGCGCTGCAGCACGTAAAGATCGCTGGGTGATTGCCACTGATTTTATGTATCTGCATATGGGATCCGACAAGAGCGCCGTGCGCAGTGTCGATCTCAACCCGGGTCCGGGGCGTGTCAATGTCTCAACCTCGTCACTTACCGGCGATGTAAACGTCGATTTCAAGGGAACGGTCTGGACCATGGGAGGTGGATACTCAATTGTCCAGACACCCAAGATGAATATCGATGTCTTGGCTGGCTTCCGCTACCTCGGCCTGGAGGCCAAAACTGACTGGAACCTGGCGGCCACGGTAACCGGCACGCATTCTGGCCGTACCGCAACCTTTGCTCGTTCCGGCAGCGTCACCCAGAAAGATGATATTTGGACTGCCCTGATCGCCTCGCAAGGACGCTTCATCCTGGGTGAAACCCCCTGGTTCGCCAATTACTACGTCGACGTTGGTACCGGATCGTCCATGTTTACTTGGCAAGGTACAGCCGGTGTCGGCTATGCCTTCAAGTGGGGCGATGTCGTGCTCGACTATCGCTACCTGTATTACAGCAACAACAACGACGGCAAGCTAGTCGACAATCTGAGTCTCGGCGGTCTGGGCCTGGGCCTCAAACTTAAGTTTTGACCAGAGTGGCTGAATTGCAGAGCCTGTGCCCCCTCGTGCTGGCCTTCCAGACACAATAAGGAGAACGAAAATGCACGTGATGACTACCCTGAAGAAAATGATGGCGATTGGTTTGCTGTTTTTCGTCGCAACCGGCGTGGCCCAAGCGCAGTCCGACAAAGAGGCGGGACGGGAGGAGGTTCGCCAATCGACCAAAGCCATATTGAAAGAGCTCTACGAAGTTCAGCCGTCGGCCAAGAAGGTGGTCGAGTCAGCGGCGGGCTATGCGGTGTTCAGCAACTTCGGCATGAAGATTCTGTTTGCCGGTGGTGGAACCGGTCACGGCATGGCGGTTGATCGGGCAACGAAGAAGGAAACGTACATGAAAATGCTTGAGGTTCAGGCCGGACTCGGCATGGGTATTAAGAGTTTCAAGGCCGTTTTCGTTTTCCAGCACAAGAAGGCGCTGGATAACTTTATCAATTCCGGTTGGGAAGCATCGGCCCAGACCTCGGTGGCTGCCATCGACGGTGATCAAGGGATGGCGCTGCAAGGTGCAATTATCGTTTCGCCGGGTGTTTGGGTTTATCAGATCACCGACCAGGGGCTGGCACTGGATGCCACGCTCAAGGGCACAAAATACTATAAGAATGACGAGTTAAATTAAGCAACTCATCCAAGCATCACCCAACTTCAAAAATTGTAATTTCCCAATAGAAAGTCAGGTTATGAATAAAACACGCATTTCCATTGCTCTCGCCTTCGCTGTTTTGGCAACCCCTGTCGCAGTTGTTGCCCAGCAAGAACCGCAAGCCGCGGTACTGGCGGCCACTGCACCGGGCAAAGCTGCGGTCGGTGAAGTCATCCAGTTGCAAGGCAAGGTATCGTCGATCGACAAGGCCAAACGCGTCGTCGTTGTGACTGGCCCACATGGCAATCACATCAATTTCAATTGTGGCGAAGAGGTCCGTAACTTCGATCAGATTCGCGTTGGCGATCTGGTCACGCTGACCTATGCGCAAGCGCTGGCCCTTGAGTTGCGCAAGGTTGCCAACAATGGCATTCGCGAACGCGTCGAGACCGAGCAATCCGTGCGTGCCAAACCGGGTGAGAAGCCGGGCGCCGCAGTCGAGAAAACCGTTCAGGTGATTGCCAATGTCGTGGCCGTCAACCCCAAGGCGCAGACCGTGACCCTGCGTGGGGTGAAGCGGACAGTCGAATTGGCTGTCAATGACCCGGCACAACTTAAGGAAATCAAGGTCGGCGACCAAGTTGAAGCAACGTATGTTGAAGCTGTTGCATTGGAAGTAACTGCAGCCAAGCGCAAGTAACGAGGAAAATTTGGTGTGGGACGGATGATTGGACTATCCGTTTCGCGCCCGCCAGAACGGGAGAACATGATGAATCGTTCTGTTGGATTGGATGTTCAAGAAAATTATTTAGTCGAGTATGCGCGACAGCGCTGATTTGAAACTTCAGCCCTAAGAAATTGAAGTAAACAACAGAGGGAAATTGCAATGCTAAAAGCTAGAAAAGCCATCAACTTGGCCCCCAGTCGCTTGGCCACTATTCTTATTGCCGGCAGCATCGCAATTCTATCGGGCTGCCAAAACTACAATACGGTGATGGGTAGCGGCACCAGTGTTACTGCAACCGATCGCGCACGCCTTACGAAAAGTGGCTTCCTGAGTGACTACAATCGCTTGAAACCCAATCCGGCGGCAGATGGCGTCGAATGCTGGCGCGAAGGCGGAATCGATCTCAAGCCCTTTAACAAGGTGATGATTTCGAACATTATGGTTTCAATTTCACCTCCAGCAGGTGACGACAGTTACACGCCAGTCGACCCCACGGATCTCAAGATCCTGACCGATTATTTCAACGACTCACTGAAACGCGCCCTGATGCCGCAGATGCAGGTCGTCAGTGCACCTGCACGTGATGTCGTGGTTATCCGCATCGTACTAACCGACCTAGTGCCTACCTCCATCTTGAGAAGCACTGCCGGCACACTGACGCCCTACGGATTCGTTGCCGAAGCGGGTGCAGGTGTGGCAACCGGTCGGCCGGCTGGCTCGACGCCCTATATGGGAGAAACCGGCATGGAAATTCAGTTTGTCGATGGTGGCTCTGGCAAAGTGCTGGGCGAGTGTCGTGACACACAGATAGGCCGCAAGTATGCCTCTGACCTCAATTCCAATACTGTCGGGGCGGCCCAGACTTGGGCGAGTGGCTATGTCAATTCGTTCCAGTCGTGGTCATACGCCAAAAACGCCTTTGACAAATGGTCGGCCCTGATCGCAAGGCGTCTTGGCGAACTACGCGGGCTTCCGAACTAATTCGGTCAATCACATCGTCGAGCAACGCCATTCAGGGTAAGCAGGCCGAAGCGATTTACGCCCTCGCTCGGCCCCCCGGTTTGCCCCCCGACAATGCCCGTTATAGCCGTGCCGCCAATAAGCGCTACCCCGTTGAGCTCGAGATACTTAATGCACTGATCTCGATCAGTGCGAACGGGGAGAATCCGATGCGGCACTGTTCTACGCAAAACAGCCTGTCGCCCTATTTCTCAAAAATCAGGAAATCAGCCGCTTGGTTGCTCAATTGCAGGGCGGTTGAATTGCCATGCAGACTTTTTGGTACCCCATTCGATTCAATCTGGAAAAGTTATGAAACCTGCTCCATTTGGCCTACGCCACCTCCTATTTTTCGGAGTGGTTGCATTCGTTTTGGCAAACGGCGTTGTTGAAGCTGCAAATCGCCCCACGGTTGGCCTAGTACTTGGCGGCGGTGGCGCTCGCGGTGCAGCCCATATAGGCGTGCTTGAAGTACTCCGGGAAAATCATGTTCAGATCGACTGTGTAGCTGGCACCAGCATGGGTGGTCTAGTGTCGGGAGCATTTGCCGCCGGCCTGACGCCCGCCGAGATGATGGTTGCGATGAAACAAGCCAACTGGCGCGACATGTTCAACGATTCGCCACCGGTATCCGAATTTGATCCTCGGGTCCGTCAGGTCTCGCGGCGCTTCCTGCCGGGATCGGAACTCGGCGTCACCAAAAATGGTGCGACGGCACTACCGGGCGTGGTCAGCGGTCAGAAAATCAAGCTCTTCTTCAACAAATTAATACGTAGCGAAAATGGCGAGCCGCAGATCGAAAAGCTGGGAATGCCAGCCTCCATCGTTGCCACCGATCTAGTTTCCGGAAACAAGGTTGTCTTCAAGCAAGGAAGCTTGTCCAAGGCAATGCGTGCCAGCATGTCGGTGCCTGGCCTGATGTCGCCGGTCGAGGATGCTGGGACGCTACTGGTAGATGGAGGGCTGGTCGACAACGTGCCGATCGACGAGGTACGCAAGTCATGTAATCCCGATGTGGTGATTGCCGTTAATGTTGGCTCACCGCTCTCCAAGGCGAATGAAATCGGTTCCCTGCTTTCTGTTGCTGGTCAGATGGTCAACATTCTGACTGAACAGAATGTGACAAAATCGTTGGCAACCTTAAGGCCGAACGACATCTATATCAAGCCGGATCTCGATGGCATTACAGCCGGAGATTTCGAACGTTATGCAGAAACGGCTGAACGCGGCCGGGTGGCAGCGCAGGCAGTCGTCGAGCAGTTGCGGAGGCTGTCGGGAGATCCGGCTCAATACGACAAATGGTGGTCTAGCGTGGCGCCTGACCGAGGGCCGGGGCCAACTATTGACAGCATAGAGGTCGTCGAACTTAAACGTTACGATCGCGAGGTCGTGGCGGCTCGTTTTTCTAAATTCGAGGGATCCAAATTAAAAGCCGACAAACTTGATAGCGAAATCATGCGGATGTACGGCGAAAACGAGTTCGATACTGTGGACTATTCGTTGCTGCCATCACGGGAAAGAAACATCCTGCGCATCGCCCCGGTCGAGAAGGAGTTCGGTCCGGATTACATCCGCTCCGGCATCAATCTCGAATCCGTACTAGGAGGCCAATCGGTTTTCAACATTCGTGGCGCCTACCACAAGACCTGGTTGAACAGCTTCGGCGGGGAGTGGTTGACCGGCGTTCAAATCGGCAACAACCCGAAGTTCTTTACCGAGTTTTACCAGCCGCTAGATAGGCATCGTCGCTTTTTTATCGAACCAGCTATTTCCTTTCAGCGCGATCCGATCGGTATTTATCAAAACAACAACAAAATTGCAGAATACAGAGTCAATGAATTCAGAGCTGATCTGATGGCCGGAGTCAATTTCGGTCCGCCTGGATCTATCCGTCTGGGGTGGGTCGAACGGGATCGAAAGGCATCATTGGAAACCGGCACGCCGGCCATCTCCAGTGGTGAAAAACGCTTTGGTGGCTGGATGGCCAGACTTGACCTTGAGCAACTCGACCGCCTGTTTATGCCAACCCATGGCTGGTCCGTCAAGGGCAGCTATTTCGACTCGCCAAGTGAAAACTACAGCAAGGCTGAACTCGATTTGCGCGCCTCCGAAAATATCCGCGACGTAATTTTCCACGGAAGACTCTATTTCGCAGGTTCCCCCAAGGGCAATCTACCCGCTTTTGATCCAGCTCGGCTGGGCGGTTTCCTGAACATGTCGGGTTTTTCTCCGAACCAGATATTCGGTGACTCGGTAAATTTTGGAAGCGTGCGCGTCGAGAAAATCGTTGGAGAACTTCCGCTTGGCCTGCGGGGGGATATGCGCATTGGCATGTCGCTTGAAAGGGGAAAAGTCGGAGGACGATTTTCCGAGACTGAACTCAACGGGTGGCAAAACTCTCTAGCGGTATATGCTGGTGGTGAAACACCTTTGGGTCCGGTATATGCGGGTTATGGATATTCACCGAACGGCATGTCACTGGTGTATGTTTTCATAGGGACGCCATGACTTTGCAGCTCTTTGGAGCCATAACTGCGAAATTTTCAACACCATCGCTGCGTAGCCGACCTCCAAGAAGAAAAGCTCAGTTCATTCAGGCTAATGGCTGCTTCGGAGCGACTGCGAAATTGAATGGCCGGAATGGAGCAGAAAACCCATCGTCGGGTTGTGGCCGAGTGCCGACTGATGCCAACTGGTCAAGACAATGATAATTACTATTCAATCGATACAGAGTTGGTATTGATGAGA
>ERZ1034361.1126-NODE-1126-length-15092-cov-2.161372_pt1 | contig 15092 bp, 17 predicted proteins | sample MGYA00520617_ERZ1034361 | MGnify/ENA primary metagenome ERZ1034361 (study PRJEB33736, sample SAMEA104284507) | Azolla filiculoides | biome: Urban; feature: Water surface; material: Ditch water | place: Netherlands | collected 2015-10-28 | depth 0-0.1 m ... | reverse complement strand
GGCCCTTTTGTATTTGAATCGCGGGGCTCAGTTGATACCTATGGGATAGCGCCATCAATCTACTGGACGCAGCGGGGTACGAAGCCACCACGTTATTCTCGTTTTGACAGGGATCAGAGTGGAGGAGGGAAGATGTACTTCTCTGAAAAGCCTGAGTTCACACCTGATCTTCTGCCGGGAACCCAGGATCGATTTAGTCTTATGTTTCAATTTGCCTCGCTATTAAATGGTAGCGACAAGATCGATGATGCCGGAACCATCCGAGCACTTCCGGTTGTTGACTACAACACGCTCGAAATGTGGCAATTTAAAAGCTATGGTGAAACTGAATCTGAGGATATTCCCAGCCTAGGTAAATCTGTGAATCGCCGCTATGCACTCATGCAACGTGAAAATGACCCATACAAGCGCCAGGTTGATATCTGGCTGGCAAAGGACCTTGATTGGCTACCAGGGAGAATGCGCTCCCTAGAGTCCAATGGTCGTGTTTTAGAGCTAGTCTTTAAGCAGAAGGCGCCGGTCGATAAGGCAAAGCTCATTAACTAGCTTGGAAATCTGCTTAACAGGGCTTTCTATTAGAATCCAGCCCCAGACTTGGGGTTCTGATTTGAGCGGTTTAATAAGGCGCCCATCATGGAGTACAAGGCTGCGCCAGACATCGACACCGCAAAGATGCCAGAGAATGAAATGATGATGGGCAAGATTCTCCATTGCTCAGACAGGTTATATGTCCCAAATCCTACCGTGGTGTACATCTCGCCAGCAAAATAGAAAGTCTGCGGATTGGTTGGAAATACCTGCAATGCAACGCAAACGTAAGACCAGGCAACGATTTCTATGAAGTGACTGGCAATAATCAACAATATGGCGATGAAATACGACAGGAAATTTGCCCCGTACACACGCTTATTTTCAAGTTTGCGATCCAGCCAATGAAAAGCCCCAGCAATCATCAGCACCGCAACACCGTGAAATGTCAGCATCAAGCAGGCCAGAATCAGTACAAACCAAATCTCGCTATTGCCCATGTCCGTATTAATCTCAGAGAACAGGGTGCTGAAACTAGGTAGGCTACTAAAGCCTGGAAGTTTGATGAAATGATCAATGAGGTTCATACGAAGCGCTTATTTGAGGTTGCTTTCTTAACTATATTTCTTGTTTGACATAATAATGATTATACGCAAGTAATACATATGTCACTTATGAAGGAATCTTCTTCGGACCGCCTGGATATGGCTGTTTATAGAGCTTCTCCCATCGGGAAATCAAACCCTCACGTATATCTTCTTTGCTAAACAAAGCCGCTACATCAATAGCTGAATAGCCTTCATGATTACGCATGCGTAAGTCAGCGCCGTTATCCAATAGGAACTTAATTAGCTGCTCGTTTCCAGAGCTAACGGCCATCATTAATGGTGTTGTATCGCTGGTGCTTAATGCATTCACTTTGGCACCATTGGCCACTAAAAATTGAGCAACACTGAGCCTGCCAGTTGTACAGGCGTAATGTAAAGGTGTCCAACCAGACTTATTTACATCCGCCTTCTTTTTAAGCACTAAAGTCTCTACCAAAGGAAGTTCACCCTCAATTGAGGCCATCATAAGAGGGTTTTCACCGCTTTTATTGGCAAGATTGATGTCAGTAGCCGGGTTGGCAATAAGGAGGTCTGCAACCTTGAGGGATTTATCTCGAATGGCAACAATCAGCATCGGATTGCCCTTGGGATCCAATGTATTAGGACTAACGCCAGCCTTAATAAGGGATTGAACCTCTGAAACGTCGTCAAATTTAGCCGCTTTAGTGAAATCCGCGATTTGATCTGCTGTTTGAGCAAATACAAGGCTAGAGAAGCCCAGAAATGCGGCGCTCAATGCGCAATGTAATTTAAATGAATTTCTCATGAAACCGGTCTATTTATATGAAAACATTGGAAAAAATTACTAGAAGTTTGCTCTGCAAGCCGCTCAATTGAGACGCCCTTTAAATCAGCAACAAATTCACCAACTTTAGAGACCCAGGCAGGCTCATTGGTCTTGCCGCGATATGGAATTGGAGCTAAATACGGTGAATCCGTTTCAATCAGCATGCGCTCTAAAGGGACCTGCTTGCAAGTCTCCTGAAGATCTTTGGCGCTCTTAAAAGTCACAATTCCAGAAAAAGAGATGTAAAAGCCCATTTCCATGGCCGCCTTGGCAACCTCGGTAGATTCTGTAAAGCAGTGCATCACACCACCAATTTGATCAGCGCCCTCTTCTTTTAGGATTCGGAGCGTATCGGCTGAAGATGAGCGCGTATGAATGATGAGGGGCTTTTTAGATGCAATAGCCGCTCGGATATGGGTTCTGAAGCGCTCTCTTTGCCATTCCATGGATTCATAGCTTCTATCGCCCATGCGATAGTAATCAAGCCCGGTTTCGCCAATGGCAACGATTTTGGGATGCTTTGCCTCTTCAACCAAGAATTCAAAGCTAGGCTCTGGCGTATCTTCGTAATCAGGATGGACTCCAACGGAGGCATACAAATGAGCATGATCTTCAGCAAGCTTTTTCACATTAGGAAAATCAGGAATATCAACTGATACGCAAAGTGCATGGCTCACCTTGCAGTCAGCCATATTGGCCAACACCTCAGGTAAGCGAGTTTGAAATTCTGGGAAATCGAGGTGGCAATGGGAGTCTATAAACATGACTCGCCATTTTAGTCTTCAAATACCTGCTGGTATTGAGAAAGCAAGGCTTCAAGCTGAATGCGGGTGGCCAGGGGGTGATTTTCATGGCGGCGCGCCTGTATTAAGGACTTCCAGAAACGCAGTAGCTTGGGCAGGCGTGCTTGTTGAGCAAGAGCCTTTATCGCCGCTTCATGTTTGGGGTAGTAGCGAGGAGAACCCATTTGAGCGCAACTTTGTAAGTCGGAGACCCAGCGTTGCATCGTGGCTAACAAAACTGAATAACGTGCTTTTTGTGTCTTATCAGCAGCATCTAACCAATTAATTCGAGCGCCCTGTGACATTGCTTGCAATAAATAACGCGATGCTTGAATTGCAATGGTGAGCTCATCTTTTTCATCTTTATTGTGACGTGCAATTAATGAATCTAAAACGGCGTAGGGCGCCCCACCCTGCTCGTCATAAATAGATTCAATATCAGCATCACTAATTTTCATGCCAGGAACTGAGGCGAGTTGATTGCGCAACCAAGTCAATCCACTGATTCGATCTGGGCGTGGTGCTGACAACAAACGACAACGCGATCGGATGGTTGGCAAAACGCGATCGAGGCGATCTGCTAGCAAAATAAAGATTGTATTTTTTGGCGGCTCTTCAAGGGATTTGAGTAAGGTATTAGCAGAGTCTGCCCTGAGCATTTCCAGTGGATAAACTAAGATGACGCGATTGCCTCCGCGGTGCGTACCAATCGAAAGACCTTCAATTGCACTTCGTGCATCTTCAATTGAAATACTTTTCTTCTCTTTTTTCTCAGGCGCATCGCCATCGCTATCAGCTTGACTAGCTTTTGATTTTTTGGGTGAGTCAGACTCAGAATCAAAATCACCATGAGGTAAAAGTTTGCGATGCGTTTCTGGGACAAGTGCAATAAAGTCTGGATGGTTAGCTGAGTCGAACCACCTGCAAGCCTCACAGTGATTGCAGGGCTTTGCGCCTTCAGAAGTCTCACATAAAAGCGCCTTAGCTAATTCAATAGAAAACTCGAACTTGCCAATGCCGGATTGGCCATGGATCAGAACGGCATTAGGGAATGAAGAAAAATTAATTCCATCCCAGACAGGCTCAAGCCAAGGTGCGATTTTTTTCGCGGACTCATGTTGAAACATCAGATCAACCATTTACAGCTTGATCTCCAATGATTCAAGATCATTCCAAATTACATCTGGCGTACGCGTGGCATCTACCAAATAAAAGCGTTTTGGATCCGCCTTTGCTCTGCGGAGATATTCTTGGCGAACCTTTTCAAAAAAATCTAAATCCATCTTTTCAAACTTATCTGGCGCCCTCACCTTGGATCTTCTGGCCTCGGCTACAGAACCAGGCAAGTCAAATAAGAAGGTGAGATTAGGTTGCAGTAAAGAGCCATCAGGACGACCTTGCACCCAACGCTCTAGATCATTTAACTTCTCGAGACTTAAGCCACGACCACCGCCTTGATAAGCAAAACTGGCATCCGTAAAGCGATCGGAGATAACAATCTTTCCAGCCATTAGTGCCGGCTCAATTACTTGCGCAATATGTTCCCGTCGTGCAGCAAACATCAGCAGTGCTTCGGTTTCTAGATTCATGGGGGCGTCAAGCAATAAAGCGCGTAGCTGTTCACCTAACTGAGTGCCACCCGGTTCTCTTGTCATAACAACATCGCGATCTGGATGACGTTCCTTTAAAAGCTTGGCAAAGGAGTCAATATGCGTGCTCTTCCCTGCACCATCAATACCTTCAAAACTAATGAAATAACCTGGAAATGGAGTTGTCATAACAATTACTGTGAATTCGATTTAGTGGTTACATTGCGTTTGCGTTGAAATTGATCAACAGCATTTTCATGCTCTTTTAAGGTTTTGGAAAAATGGCTACTGCCATCACCACGGGCGACAAAATAAATAGCATCACTTTTCGCTGGATGCATCACGGCAAGGAGTGATTCCTTGCTCGGCATTGCTATTGGCGTTGGTGGTAAACCTTTGTGCATATAAGTATTGTAGGGACTGTCTTTACGCAAATCCGCTTTTCGAAGATTGCCGTCAAATTTAGGGCCAATACCGTAAATTACGGTCGGATCGGTCTGAAGGGGCATATTGATCTTGAGGCGATTAACAAAGACTGCTGCAACCAGAGATCTATCACTAGATCGTCCCGTCTCTTTTTCAACGATAGACCCCAAAATGAGGAGCTCGTATGGGGTTTTTAATGGCGAAGTAGCATCTTTTTGCTCCCAGGCGGATGTCAGTTGCTTTTGCATGGCTTGGGATGCCCTACGATAAATTGATATATCTGAGTCGTATGGATCAAAAATATAGGTATCCGGATAGAAAAGACCCTCATCGCCAGGATAAGAAAGGCCAATAGCCTGAAGCAATTCTTTAGAGCCCATGCCCTTGGTTTGATGAATCAGTGCTGGATGACCATCTATTAGGCTTCTCAGCTGCCAGATGGTCATGCCGGGAATAATGGCAACACTCTCCCTGACCCGGTCACCACGGCCAATTTGCAGCAAAATATTTCCCAAGCTTGCGCGGGGCGCCAGTAGATAGGTGCCCGGCTTTAGCTTGGAGCCAACAAATAGCGCTCTTGCCGCAATCTGTAGAGTCAGTGGATTAGTGGATATACCCTGCTCAGATAACTGGTTTGAAATAGCCGATAGTCCTGATTGAGGGGCGATCTTGACTTTGTAGGCGGAACCCCCTGGAATATTGGATCTGGCCGGCACAACAGGCCATAAGAAAATGGCTCCATATAGAAGAATAAGAAAGCCGGCCAAGTACAGTGCATAGGATTTCCATGCCCCACCGTTTGAGTGCTTTGTAAAAAGAGTTCTTCTCTGAAATTTTCTACTCATCGAGCTATGATAAAAGGACATGAACCAAAGCCCAGAAAACACCCTAATGCCCGCAATTAGCCTAACTCACGGATTAACCAGCCTAACCAATTGGGGCTTAATCCTGGTTGAGGGTTCCGATGCCGCCACCTTACTTCAGGGTCAGTTAAGCAATTCAGTCACCAGCCTAAAACGAACTCTTGCGGGTGAAACCGCACAAGGCCCTGGCGCAGTCCGCCTGGTTGGTTATTGCAACCCCAAGGGACGGCTTTTGGCCAGCGCTTGGCTTGCATTGTTTCCAGAGTCCGCCGATTCCGAGGATCGTTTTGCTCTTTTCATCTCTAAAGATATTGCAGCCAGCACGGCTAAACGATTGGCAATGTACGTTCTGCGCTCGAAGGTAAAGGTGCTGGATGTTTCAAACGATTGGGACGTATTTGGCTCCTATCAAAACTCACAAGGTGATCATTCGATTGCCTTGCCCAAAGATGATCTCGCATTACGAATGCCTGATGTACTTGCACAAGGCCAATCCTTTCAGCGTACTCTGATTGCAAAGAGGAAGGTTGATGGCAATACATCCACCAGTGATGAGGCCGCCCTCATGCAGTGGAATTCTTTAGAGGTGTTGAGTGCAATTCCGCGCATTGTGCTGGCCACCCAAGAACAGTTTGTTCCGCAGATGATTAATTTTGAATCGGTTGCTGGCGTGGATTTCAAAAAAGGCTGTTACCCAGGTCAAGAAATTGTTGCTCGGAGTCAATATCGTGGCGCAGTCAAGCGTAGGCTGCAACTCGCACATACTGAAGCAAGCGAATCGTCCTTAGATCTTGCAAAGCCTGGTGTGGAGCTATTCCATGATGGTGATGCTAGCCAACCATGCGGTATGGTGGTTCTGGCAGCCAGCAACCCAAACCATCCCGATCGGATTGATCTTCAAGTGGAGTGCAAGTTAGATGCTCTTGAGTCAGGGCAAATCCATCTAGCCATGAGCAATGGCCCTGTGTTAAAAATAGACCAACTGCCCTACCCTTTAATAGAAATTTAATTTCATTACCGTACCAATTTTTTTGACATGTGCCTAATTCTCTTCGCCTGGAAATCACACCCAGACTACCCTTTGGTTGTGGCAGCGAATCGAGATGAATTTTATGAGCGCGATACCGATCCAATGGGATGGTGGTCAGAGCACCCTCACGTCTTAGCAGGAAAAGATAAAGCAGATGTATTAGGCAGTCCCGGTACATGGCTTGGCTTTACCAAAACTGGCCGGTTTGCTGCGCTCACCAATGTCAGGGCGCCGAGTGAAAAAAATCCTGACGCAAGAACACGTGGAGAGCTTAGCCTACGCTATCTCACAGGCCAACACAAACCCCATGCCTACATACAAGAGAATGCAAAACGGTTTGAGCAGTACAACGGTTTCAATCTATTGATGGCAGATCTCAGCGATCCAGAGAATGCAGAAATGCACTGGGTTAGCAATCGCCTCATGATGGGTCAAAATATTCGCCCAAGAAAAGTATTTCCTGAGCAGGCACTAAGTCCTGGAGTCTACGGTCTATCGAATGCCATGCTGGATACCCCATGGCCTAAAGTGAATCATCGAGTAGCAGCATTTGCTCAAACATTAGCCATGGATAGCGGACAACTTAAGAATGCTGATCACTATTTACGTGTATTGGCTGACACACACGAAGCAAGCACTCAAGAGTTGCCGAGTACTGGCGTGAACCCAGATTGGGAGAAGGCTTTATCAGCAGCCTTTATTAAGACCCCCTCTTACGGCACGCGATCAAGCACTATTTTGCGTGTTCGCAAGGATGGCCAGTTTGAGATGGTGGAAAGGCGGTTCGATGCAAATGGCACCGTGGGCCACGATGTTGTCACTGGCGAGCTTAGCGCTGCCCCAGGATCTAATCTCTCCGTTTAAGCAATCAATACGGTTAAATTTTTACTTCTGACGCGAGTCTTCGTTTACTACTCGCTCACCATTTGCATCTTTTGTGGCGAGTCGTTTTAGAAACTGGAATGTACCTGTTGCCATACAGCAGATTTCACCTTGATCGTTATAGAGCTTAGCCTCACAAAAGGCCATCGTAGCTGTACGTCGAACAGTATCTGCTTTTACCCTCAAGATGCCATTGGCAGCCTGCATAAAATTATTCTTCATCTCCACAGTTACAACGCTGCGATCGCCAGGATCACTGGAACGCGCAGCCACGGCCATAGCAACGTCCATCAGAGTAAGCAATACGCCGCCATGGGCGACGTCCCAAGTATTGGTGTGCTCAGGCTTAAGGGCTAGGAGTATTTCGCCTTTACCCATCTCGGCGCTAATCAGACGCACACCAAGGAGTTTTAAAAAGGGAACATTGAGCTCTTCACCCAGATTGGCAAGCTGAGTTGCCGCATTCAGTTGTACTTTATTTGTCATAGGGTCATTTTAGAGGCTTCTGCGACGCTTGTGAATTACCCATAGAATACAAAATATGCCTTTTAATCTTCGTGGCGATGATGTCTGTCAGCCTACCCCACCTACTTCACTACCGAATCCCTATTGGGTGGCATTTTCTCCATCTGTCGCTAAGCTGGTTGGGATAGAACTTGGGGCAGATAACTTCCCCAAAAACCCTGAGTGGCTAGATGTACTGGCAGGAAATCAACTCAATGTTGGAGAGTTGGCATTTTCAAACCCAATTTCTACAGTCTATAGTGGCCATCAGTTTGGCTCTTGGGCAGGACAGTTGGGTGATGGTCGCGCCATCTTGCTTGGAGACATCAATAATCTCGAGCTCCAATTAAAAGGTGCCGGTAGAACTCACTATTCCAGAATGGGTGATGGCAGAGCAGTTTTGAGATCCTCTATTCGCGAGTTCTTATGTAGTGAAGCAATGCATGCTCTTGGAATTCCTACCAGTCGAGCTCTTGCATTGGTGGGGTCGAAGCAAGCCGTTAGGCGAGAAACCATGGAAACCGCAGCAGTCTGCTCTCGTATTGCCCCAAGCTTTATTCGGGTTGGGCACTTTGAGCACTTTGCATCATTACAAAATATTGTGCGTCTGAAAGAATTGGCCGATCTGCTGATTGCTGAATTCTATCCAGAGTGCCTTGCCAGCAAAGAACCTTATCTAGATCTATTCAAAGAAATTAGTGCTCGCAATGCAAAATTGGTTGCTCAGTGGCAATCAGTAGGATTCTGTCATGGCGTTTTAAACAGCGACAATATTAGCGTGCTGGGTCTTACTATCGACTATGGGCCTTTTGGATTCTTAGATCACTTTCAAATCGATCATATTTGCAACCATAGTGATCATGGTGGTCGATATGCTTATCACCGCCAACCCCAAATCATGCATTGGAATATGGCCTGCCTTGCTAGCGCAATGCTCCCATTGCTAGAGCTCGAGCATTCTGTAGAAGAGTCGCAAGACCTTCTCCGCTCCGCACTTGAAGAATTTCCAGTCATTTATGCAAAAGAGTGGCAACAGCTATTTCGCTCCAAATTAGGTTTACGGTCTATAGAAGATGGTGATACCGCATTAGTTGAGCGTCTACTGCAAGCAATGCATGACTCAAGGGTAGATTTCACTAATTTCTTTCGGGGACTTAGCAATCTAAAGAAAGATTCCAAGCCGATAGAGATCATGCAGAGAAATGAATTTATCGATCGTGAAAATATCGATCAATGGCTTGCTGATTACATTAATAGACTGCAATCTGAAGTCTTAAGTGATGAAGAAAGAAAAGGTTTGATGAATCAAGTCAATCCAAAATACATCCTACGAAATTATTTGGCTCAAGTTGCCATTGAAAAAGCCCAGCAGGATGATTTTTCTGAAGTTCAAACATTGCAACAGATACTCATGCATCCATTTGATGAACAAGAAGCATTTGAGCAGTACTCAAATCCGCCGCCCCTCGATATGCAAGCTATTGCAGTTAGCTGCTCCTCATAACTAAATACCTTTATCACGATGACTAAAAAAACAGATCAAGAATATAAAAACTCACTGAGCGATATTCAATATCGCGTAACGAGAGAGACAGCTACTGAAAGGCCTTTTACCGGCGAGTTTTGGGATCACTGGGCTACCGGTCAATATCGCTGTATCTGTTGTGACACACCGTTATTTCAATCTTCCACTAAGTTTGATGCAGGTTGTGGTTGGCCAAGCTATAACGCACCAGAAAACAACGCAGCAATTACTGAAATTCGGGATAGTTCACATGGCATGATTCGCACCGAAGTGCGCTGCACCGAATGTGATGCGCATTTGGGACATGTTTTTGATGATGGCCCACAGCCAACGGGGCTACGCTACTGCATTAATTCGGCGTCCTTGAAATTTGAGCCTTCTGAGAATGCTACCCCCAATAAAGCAAAATAATCTTCAAATAGCTGGATAATCACTGCATGAAATTTCTATTCGACCTCTTCCCTATCATTCTCTTTTTTATTGCCTTTAAATTCGGCGATATCTATACCGCAACTATCGTAGCTATGGTCGCTACCATCGGTCAAATTTTGTGGGTGTACTACCGCCATCGCAAAATAGATGCAATGCAATGGGTCAGTCTTGTCATGATTCTGGTTTTTGGTAGCCTAACAATCTTCTTGCATGACAAAACCTTTATTCAACTGAAGCCAACTGCTCTTTACTGGTTATTCGCTGGCGCTCTATTCATTAGCGCGCAGTTCTTCCAAAAGAATTGGATTCAAGTGTTGATGGGTAAGCAGATTACCCTCAAGGAGCACAGTTCCAAATCTGTTTGGCATCAAGTAAATATGGCTTGGGCAACATTCTTCTTTTTTATGGGTGCCCTCAACCTTTATATCGCCTTTGAATATTCAGAGGAAACCTGGGTCAACTTCAAGCTATTTGGCAGCACAGGATTGCTGGTCATTTTCGTCATCCTTCAAGGGGTCTGGCTCAGTCGCCATATGGAGCACCCTGCAGAATGAGCATCAATCAAGATCGAATTGCCTTGTTTGAGGCAGATCTAAGGTCGGCTTTTCAGCTAACCCATTTGAATATTGAAGATGAAAGTCATCTCCATGCAGGTCACGCCGGAGCGGCTTCTGGCGGTGGACACTTTAAGCTCACGATAGTAGCCCCAGAATTCGAGGGAATGAGCAAGGTAGCTCGCCATAGAGCCATCTATGCCGCCTTAAACAAGCACTTCCCTGCCGCCATCCATGCCCTTACTATCTTGGCATTCACACCTAGTGAAAGCACCAATTAGCCCCAGATTGCATTAAGATTTCTCTTTTACACATATATACCCCAACACATGTTGAATACACGCCAAATTTTGACTATCAGCGCATTTAGCGCTGCCCTTCTCTCAACAGCTGTTTATGCGCAAAATGCTGCCATCGTTAATGGCAAAGCCATTCCTAAAGCACAACTCGATAAATTGGTGCAAAAATCGAATCAACCTGATAACCCTCAAGTGCGAGATCAGGCAAGAGAAATGCTCGTCACGCGTGAGCTCATTTTGCAAGAGGCCAATAATCGAGGCGTGACGCAAAAAGAGTCAGTTCGTGAACAGCTTGAGCAATCCAAAATGGGTATTTTGATTGCGGCAGTATTTGAAGACTACGTTGAAAAAGAAGGTGTTGCTGAAGCTGAATTGAAAGCCGCTTACGAACAAGTTAAGGGTCAGTACACTGGCAAGGAATATCACGTAGAACATATTCTGGTTGAAAAAGAAGCTGATGCGAAAGCAATAACAGCGCAAATTAAAGCTGGTGGTAACTTTGAGCAAATTGCCAAGGAGAAGTCAAAAGATCCAGGTTCCGCTCCTAATGGTGGCGATCTTGGCTGGGTAAGCGACAAAGCACTCGTGCCTGAATTTTCCAAAGCGATGGTCCAGCTCAAAAAAGGTCAAGTTACTGACAAGCCAGTCAAAACTCAATATGGCTGGCACATTATTAAATTGGATGATGTTCGCGACGTGAAGGCGCCTAGCATGGAAGAAATTAAAGACCAGCTAAAGCAAATGATCACCGCAGATCAAAATTGGCAAAAAGCCAAATTCTCTGAATTAATGCAAAAGCTTCGCGCTAAGGCAAAGATTCAGTAAAGCAAGACTGCCTTAAGTCCACAAACCCAGGCTTCCCCCTGGGTTTTTTCATGCCCAACGAGAAACTACATTTACCTTTATATTTGAACCATGATGATCCTACACACCATGCTTAGAGTCGGCAATATGACTCGCTCGATTGATTTCTACACCAAAGTTTTGGGCATGAACCTTCTGCGAACTACTGAGCGTCCAGAGCAGAAATATTCTTTGGCATTTGTAGGCTTTGGCAAAGGAAATGCAGATGGGCAATCTGAGATTGAGCTGACCTATAACCATGGTGTTGATAGCTATGACTTGGGCACTGCTTATGGTCACATTGCAATCAGTGTTCCTGATGCTTATGCTGCTTGCGAGAAGATCAAGGCCTCAGGCGGCAACGTCACTCGCGAAGCTGGTCCAGTAATGGGTGGAGATACCATCATCGCATTCGTTACCGATCCAGATGGTTACAAGATTGAGATAATTCAGGACTGATTTCTTCGCTTCCGTTGAATCAAGATGCCATCCAACTTCGGGTAATTCAAAGCCTTTCAGAAATTGCTGAGGCTGACTGGAATGCATTACTTTCGCCTGATGCTGGACCATTCTTAAAGTATGCATTCCTAAACACTTTAGAGCTAACAGAATGTGTAGGGGGTAATACCGGCTGGCAAGTAGCCCACCTCTTAGTTGAGGACTCAAACTCAAGACTTCTTGGGGCAATGCCCCTCTATCTCAAGCAACACTCCTATGGTGAATTTGTTTTTGATTGGGCATGGGCTCAGGCTTATGAACAGAACGGCATGCCTTATTACCCAAAGGCGCTATCTGCAATTCCATTTACACCCGTTCGCGGACCAAGACTTCTTGTGTCAGCAAATGCAGATAAAAGCGCTATTCAAGAGGCTCTAGTCTCGGGCTTGAAAACGCTAGTCACGCAAAATGCACTCTCCTCTGCACATGTCCTTTTTCCAGAGATTGATGAGCTAGATGCACTCAAGAAGCAAGGATTCATGCTGCGCGATTCTGTTCAATTCCATTGGCATAACGCTGGGTACCAAGATTTTGAGCATTTTCTTGCCGACTTAACAATGAAGCGCCGTAAGAATATTCGGCGAGAACGTGCTGCTGTAGAGAATCATCAAATTAGCTATCGCCATGTTCCCGGATCGATTGCAACACCTGATGATTGGGCCTTCTTCTATCGTTGCTATGAAAACACCTATATCGAGCACCGCTCTTCACCTTACTTGACGGAAGAATGCATTCAATTGCTTGGTAGCAGCATGCCTGAGAATTTCCATCTCATCATTGCTTCTCAGAATGGCAAACCTATTGCATCATCATTACTCGTAGTCGATCGCCTGACTTCAAAAGCATATGGTCGCTACTGGGGCGCTATTGAGCATATTCCATGTCTCCATTTTGAATTGGCTTATTACCAGGCGATTGAATATTGCATCAAAGAAGGCATTGAGATATTTGAAGGTGGCGCTCAGGGTGAGCACAAGATGGCCAGAGGATTTTTACCCACCACCCTACAATCCGCCCATTGGATTGAAGATCCCGGCTTCTCCAATGCTGTGAAGCGCTTCTTAGAGCGTGAACATGAGGGTATGGCAGCGTATGTTGATGAGCTTGAGCAACACATTCCCCTGAAATCGTCTAAAGTACTGCCATGACTTCATCCAACAACTCACCGGAGCAAGCAGGAGCCAATTCCTTAGCGGTTGGTGACGATGCCTCTGACTCACCCTGCATTGGAGTTTGTACAACTCTGTATGACGAAATCTGTCAGGGCTGTGGTCGCACTCTAGGCGAGGTCAGCAATTGGGTATTTTTTAGTCAGGAAGAAAAAGATTCAGTCTGGAAACGCATCCGTGCCGATGGCACTGCAATGCGATTCCAGCGTCAAGCCAAAGAAAATACTTAGCCAGCTAAAGCTTGGCTACGCAAATACTCTTCATAAGTTCCGGAGTAGTCAGCAATTGTTCCATCCATCTTCACTTCGAGGATGCGATTAGCTAAAGCGGAAACAAACTCGCGGTCATGGGATACGAAAATTAAAGTGCCTTCGTATTTCTCAAGAGCGATTTGCAAGCTCTCAATCGATTCCATATCCATGTGGTTAGTTGGCTCGTCCATTGCAAGAACGTTATATTTTTGAAGCATCAATTTGCCCCAAATCATTCTGCCCTTCTCGCCACCAGACAACACTTTGACGGACTTGCCAATATCATCGCCTGAGAATAGCAAGCGTCCTAATGTGCCACGAATCACTTGATCATCGTCGCCAGTATTGCGCCAGTTATTCATCCAATCCATGAGCAATTCGTCTTTTGCGAACATCTCGGTATTGTCCTGAGGCATCACGCCCACAGAGGCGTTTTCTGCCCACTTGACATCACCACTATCAGCGGCGATTCCATCAAAGCGTTTGCTCAAGATGGTTTTTAATAGCGTTGTCTTACCTGCGCCATTTTGACCAATGATGGCGATCTTTTCACCGGCACGAACGCCTAGCTTAAAGTTTTTGAAGATGGTGCGGTCATAGGCCTTAGTCAGTGCATTGCACTCAACAGCCATGTTGTGCAACTTCTTCTCAGAATCAAAACGAATAAATGGGTTCTGGCGCGAAGAAGGTTTGACTTCAACAATCTCAATTTTCTCTAACTGCTTTTGACGTGAAGTAGCCTGACGCGCCTTCGATGCATTTGCAGAGAATCGGGCTACGAAAGCCGCTAATTCAGCAATTTTTTCTTTAGCTTTAACGTTGTTGCTGAGTTGCTGTGTTCTTGCTTGAACGGATGCCAGCATGTATGAATCATAATTTCCGGGATAGACCTTAAGCGTTCCAAAGTCCATATCCGCCATATGTGTACACACTTCATTAAGGAAGTGACGATCATGGGAGATGATGACAATCGTGCTCTTAATTTGATTCAGAATATCTTCAAGCCAATGAATGGAGTGAATATCCAAGTTATTGGTTGGCTCATCTAAAAGCAGCACATCTGGATCGGAGAACAAGGCTTGCGCTAACAATACGCGCAACTTCCAACCTGGAGCTACAGCACTCATTGGGCCATTGTGTTGCTCAATTGGAATACCAATACCTAGCAACAACTCCCCTGCTTTTGCCTCTGCGGTATAGCCACCATACTCGGCATATTTACCTTCGAGCTCAGCAGCCTTCATATAGTCTTCATCGGTCGCATCTGCATTGGCGTAGATAGCATCGCGTTCAGCTGCGGCTTTCCACATCTCTTCGTGACCCATCATCACCACATCAAGTACGCGCACATCTTCATACGCAAACTGATCTTGACGCAATTTACCCAAGCGAATACCGGGATCCAAGCTCACGTTTCCGCTGGTTGGCTCGAGCTCCCCACCCAAAATCTTCATGAAAGTGGATTTACCGCAACCGTTAGCGCCAATCAGGCCATAGCGATTACCGCCGCCAAACTTAACGG
>ERZ1034361.1124-NODE-1124-length-15108-cov-5.003326_pt1 | contig 15108 bp, 21 predicted proteins | sample MGYA00520617_ERZ1034361 | MGnify/ENA primary metagenome ERZ1034361 (study PRJEB33736, sample SAMEA104284507) | Azolla filiculoides | biome: Urban; feature: Water surface; material: Ditch water | place: Netherlands | collected 2015-10-28 | depth 0-0.1 m ... | reverse complement strand
GCTAAGCGCGTAGGTATTTCAAAATCAATAGGTGAAGAGTTTATGAAAGCAGATAAAGGTAAAAAGTTTGGTAAAGGCGGTTTGGAGTCAATTTTCAAAGGTAAAGAAAGCTATAGTGAAGAATTGAAAGAAGGCAAAGCCATTAAATCAGGTAAAATTACCCCGCAACAGTATGCTAAAGGTGAGAAGATGGAAAAAGCTAAAATGAACAAAGGTGACAAATCCCCACCTAAAATGGCTGACATGGGTTCAATGGGTATGAAAAAAGGCGGTATGACCAAATGTATGGCTAAAGGCGGTGCAGTTAAAGCTGATGGTAAAGCCATTCGTGGTAAAACTAAAGGGCGGTTTGTGTAATGCAGACAAAAGACTACCCCGCAAAAGGCTTCCCTGCATACCCTAATGCTAAAGGTACTAAGCCTGTAAAAGCAAAGAAAAAACAATAGGTTAAATTATGGCATCAACTAACACTACTCCAGCCCAAAACGCTATAAGTTCAGCGTTGAAAGCAGCTAAAATAAACACCACAAAAGGTGAAGGGTTAATCCCTGTAATTAACTATGAAGTGCCTAACCAAGCTACGATAGACGGGTGGACAAGCCACTTTGTGCCTGGTATTTCTAAGGAGTATAACGATTATTTTGATGCCTTAATTAACGCAGCTAAAGCGGAATATGGTCCAACTGCTGTTCAAGTAGGAGATTACATCGCTCAAAAAGCGGCGTGGCAAGATTGGGCTAAAAGCCACACTAATTTAACAGGCCTTGACCTAAGTAACACCAAAGGTAAAACGTACAATGACGCACTTGCGCAAGCAAATACAGTAAAGCAAATTTTATCAGACCAAACAAAAGTCGTTAACGATGCGGCTAAACTGGGCACATCAGCCCTACAGTCTTCACTATACGGTATTGGTGGGTCAGAAGATAAACCCGCTAAAAATAGTATTGCTGCTAATTATAGTGCAGCGCAAGCAGCACTCACAAAAGCACAAAATGCCTACGATAAAAAACCAACAGTAAAAGGCCAAGAAACGCTTACAAAAGCGCAGAATGCTTTTGATACTTCAAAAACAGCATACGAATCAGCACAGCAAGCAATAGCTTCTAACAGCCAAGGTAAGCTCACACCTACAGAATCAGCGCTGTATAACTCATACACAACCTATTTAGATAAAGCTTATACACCGTTCACTAATTTTTTAAGCGGGACTCCTACAGTTGATACACCTGCTGGGACAGACCCATTAGATGCTAAGGTAAGCGCTGCAGTTGAAAGTTATAAAACAAAAGGTTATATGCCTACCGTAGACTCGGCTATTTTGGGACAAGTACAGTCAGAAATAGATAAATACGAACAGAAAAAAGCAGAAGACGCAGCTAGAAGCAAGGCTATTGCGCTGCAAGCGGACAGCCCACAAAAAATAGCGCAGGTTAAAAACGATATTGCTAATTACAATGCGTTACTTGCTCAAGCAGCTAAAAGCGCACCTAAAATAGGTGAGTCTACAACGGACGTACTTAAAAAAATGAATGCAGCAAAAGGCGAAACAACGCCTAATATGGCGCTGCCTGACCTTATTAAAACTAACGCTCAACATCCAGCGCCGTCAAGCCAGATACCTCAGTTAGGACTTAATTTATCTCAAGACTTTAACACAAGGATGATTCAGCAGGACTTAGCGGCGCAGCAACAGATAAAGAACCCAGGGACTTATGCGTCAGGGCAATTTGACCCACTGTATAGTGGGTATTTAAGCGTAGGTAACAATTATGCAACAGAAGATTCTAAAATGTTGCCTGGTGGTACTTGGGCTGGAGGCCCACAGGTCATGCACTCTTCAGGTATTGGGTTAGGTATCCAGAACGCTTTTGACCCTAACTCATTCAACCCAAATGCTGTCACAGGTAAAGCCGCAGGTGGTTATTTAGACGCTCAATCAGTTGGGCAAAGTAATCAGGCTATGCAGCAACAACCCAATAATCAGTTAGGTTTAGCGTCAATTCCTAATATGTCGCAGTACACAAATTATACAGGTAATCCAGGTATCACATCCCCAACGCAAAACACAGATGACGGCGGTGTAGGTGGGGTATCTGTTCTAGGACAAACTAACCCAGTGTGGTAAAAAATGGCTACATCAGGAACGACAATATTTAACCCAGACCTATCCGAAATATTTGAAGAGGCGTTTGAGCGCCTTGGGTACGATAGAAATGGTATGCCTTTTGAATTACGTAGCGGGTATGATTTAAGAACTGTACGCAGAAGCCTTAATTTACTGCTTGCAGAATGGGCTAACCGAGGCATCAATCTTTGGACAGTAGACTCAGGTGAAATTCCTCTAATTGCTAACCAAGCAACTTACTCTTTACCAAACGATACTGTTGATGTGGTAGACCATGTTATTCGGCAATATGAAGGTACACAAAACCAAACGGATATTACAATTAACCGTATCTCTGTTATAACGTATTCAACAATCCCAAATAAGCTGACTACTGGCCGCCCTATTCAGGTTTACGTAGATAGAAAAACAACAACTCCAACAATTACTGTGTGGCCTTTGCCGCAAACATCAGACACTTATACTTTTGTGTATTGGAGACTTCGTAGAATGGACGATGCTGGTTCGCCTATAAGTAACACAGTTGATATACCATTTAGGTTCTACGAAGCTTTAATAGCAGGGTTAGCAGCTAAATTAGCCCTTAAAAAAGCGCCAGAAAGCCTAGCTACACTTAAAGCTTTAGCTGACGAAGCATTTGACCTAGCAGCGGCTGAAGACCGTGAAAGAGCACCAATCCGTATGGTGCCTAGATATATGGACTATAGATAATGGCTGTCCCATATGCTAGAGGACGCAAAAGCTTTGGGTTTTGTGATCGTTGTGGTTTTCGATGCAAGCTTGATAAGATGCGCAAACTGGTCGTTAAAGGCGATTTAGTTGATATTAAAGTATGTGAAGAATGCTTTGAACTTGACCAACCGCAACTTCATGTGGGCGAACAGCCTATGTGGGATCCACAAGCATTGCAATTTCCTCGCCCAGATAATACTATACCAACAACGAGAGGGTTATTTGGCTGGAATCCAGTCGCTTCTCAAACTATACAATCCACACTAAATAGTGTAACTATCGGAGGCTAACATGGCAATGCCAGACCCAAGATTAAGAATCCCCCCAACAAAGACAAGTGCGATGCAACCAGGGCAACAGCAAAACGTAAATACACCTAAAGCACCTGTTAACCCAAATGTTTCACCTATTGCAACACCACAACCACAACAGCAGGTACCACAAATGAAAAAAGGCGGTAGCGTTAAATGCATGAAAGCTGGCGGTGTTGTGTCAGCAGATATGAAAAAATCAGGGCGTAACTTAGCTCGCGTAGCTAATCAAAAAAGTGGTAAATCAGTTAAAGTTAGCGCAGCCCCTATAACAAAAGCAGGGCCTGTAATTGGTAAAACTAAACGCGGATATGGAGCAGCTAGACGTGGATAAAGTTAAATACGATAACACTAAACCCGTTCCTGTCCCTAAAGCAAATGGGTACCAAGACCAAATGAAAGGGGTCAAAACATCAGGTGTTAAAATTCGTGGGGCTGGTGCAGCTAAAAAAGGCTTCACCGCTAGAGGTCCACAGGGCTAAGGAGCTTCCTTTGAACTACACAGAATTAAGTGCTGCCCTTGTTGCGTACACAGAAAACACAGGTCAAGACTTTGCTGACAACATCCCTACGTTTGTTAAGCAGGCAGAAACGCGCATCTATAACACGGTGCAGCTACCAGCGTTAAGAAAAAATATGACAGGTGTTGTATCCTCAGGTAATAAATATTTATCAGCGCCTGAAGACTTTCTTTCTGTGTTTAGTTTAGCTGTTATAGATGGCACTGGTGAGTATCAGTATTTGCTTGATAAAGACGTAAACTTTATTCGTGCTGCTTACCCAACACCAGATGCTACAGGTGTACCTAAATACTATGCTATTTTTGGGCCACAAACAACTAACGCAACAGAGTTGTCGTTTATATTAGGCCCTACACCAGACGATGATTATGAAGTTGAGCTACATTTTTTTTACTATCCAGAGTCTATTGTTACTGCCGGAACTACCTGGCTCGGTGATAATTTTGATCCTGTACTGCTTTATGGGTCGTTAGTTGAGGCATACACCTACATGAAAGGCGAAGCAGATTTACTCGCAACTTACGGGCAAAAATATATGGAAGCCTTAGCTATCCTTAAACAGTTAGGCGATGGTAAACAACGTCAAGATGCTTACCGTTCTGGTCAAGCTAGAATCCCTGTGAGATAGCCATGATTACTCAATGTTTATGTAATAGCTTTAGGGCAGAGTTGTTTCAAGGAGTTCACAACTTTTCTGCTGTTGATGGTGATGTGTTTAAAATAGCACTCTACACTGATATAGCTCAGATTGGGGCTACCACAACAGCTTACACGGTAACAGGTGAAGTTTTAGCTACTGGGTACACTACAGGTGGAGAAATACTTACTGGGCAGTCTATAACAGTAGCGCAGCCTGAAACAGGACCGCAGACGTACATTACGTTTAATAACGCAGAGTGGACTGGTACAGATATAGCGGCTAGAGGGGCTTTGATTTATAATAGCTCCAAATCCAATAAAGCGGTTTTGGTTCTTAATTTTGGGCTTGATGTGTCTGCAACTAACGGGGTTTTTACAATTACTATGCCCGTAGCAGCTCCAAACACAGCTTTAATATGTTTTTCATAACTAATAATTAGGTAATAAATATGCACTCAGAAAAAGTAGATGCACAAGACTCATTAGGCGCAACAGCCCTTCTAGGTGCTGGGGTAGGCGAGCAAGTTTCAGCTACAGGTCGATATGACGTTAAATGCCTTGATGCTGACGGTAACTTAAAATGGGAAGATTCAATCGAAAACCTTGTTGTTAACGTAGGCAAAGCTGATTTACTTGGTGTATATCTTGGCGCATCAACACAAACAACTACGTGGTACATGGGTCTTGTATCAAAAGTAGGGTCGTTTGTACCTGTTTACTCGTCTACAGATACACTAGCTTCTCATGGCGATGGTGTATCTACAGGGTGGGCTGAGAGCACAGCTTATTCAGGTTCAGACCGTATTGCAGTTACTTTTGGTGCAGCTAGCGCATCAGGCGGTGGGGCAGGTTCTGCTGGTACGGGGTCTATTGTGTCTTCACCGGTAACATTTATTATTAACGCAACGACTACCATTGCAGGGGCATTATTATGTCAAACCCAAACACGAGCCACAACCACAGGGGTTTTATATTCAGCAGGTAGTTTCGCAACTGCGCGGGATGTTATTGCCGGTGACCAGCTTCTTGTAACATATACCGCTCAATCATAGGAACTTCTTGTGGCTGGCGGTTGGGGTAGCGGAACTTGGGGGCAAGCTGGATGGGGTGACTCAGTATATACTGATAACGTCACTGAATCAGTAACGGCTGTTGATTCTGTATCGGGAGGCATACCCTATTCTGTAAGTGTAACTGAAGCTGTAAACGCATCGGACTCCCAAACAGCTATTATATCGGTTCCTGTGTCTTTAACTGAAGTAGCAGTAGCAACGGATTCTCAAGAATCTACATTAAACGCCTCAGCAAGTATAACTGAAACTATAAGCGCAACAGACTCTGAAGCAGGGGTAATTCAGATTATAGGTATAGTAACTGAATCTGTAAACGCAATAGACACGCAGTCAGGGGTTATAACAGTAACTTTAGGTATAACAGAATCTGTAGAAGCTACCGATACTCAAAGCAGTAACCTTTATGCTGTCGGCACCATTATAGAAGACGCAAACACCAACGACATTGTTAGCGCAAGCACTTCCATTTCTATAGGCATTACTGAATCCGTAATAGCACTTGATACAGTCACAAGCCGTTATTTATGGGAACCAATAGATGATACACAGACTGCTAACTGGACACCCATTACCACAACGCAAGACCCGACTTGGGTACCCATTAACACATTAGGTTAAAAACATGGCTACATCATACACAACACTATTAGGCTTTGCCCAGCCTCAAACTGGCGACTTAAGCGGTACTTGGGGTGACGTCGTAAACGAGAGCGTAACTCAGCTTGTTGAAGACTCTGTTGCAGGGGTCGCTACGCTATCCGTTGCTTCTGGAGATTGGACGCTTACTACTACAGGCGGTGGTGCGGACAACCAAGCGCGTAAGGCTATTCTTATCCCTACAGGGTCTAGTGGCACAACTCGATATATTAACGCCCCTAAGTCTTCTAAGGCATATTTTGTAATTAACAGCTCTACAGGCTCTGTCGTTGTTCGAGGTGGCCCAACATCTCCCACTACAGGCATAACGATTACAGCAGGCTCTCAAGCCATTGTTGCTTGGAACGGTAGTGACTTTGTTAATTTAACCCCTGCTGCGACTGGATTCTTGCCAACCACTGGCGGCACGATGACGGGTCTTTTGACCACGAAAGAGTTAGCGTTAACTAAAACTGCACCAAGCATTTCAGCAGGGGTGCTTACACTAGACTGCTCATTATCTAATACTTTTGCGGTTAGTTTAAACGCTGCAATCACTTCGTTTACTGTGAGTAATATTCCAACATCTGGCAGTTACTATGAGTTTAATTTAGAGTTCACAGCAGACGGTACAGCGCGTAGTGTGACATGGACTTTCTCAAGTGTTGCCGTTAAATGGCCTGGTGGAACAGCACCTACACTCACAAGCACAAGTGGTAAAAAAGATACCTTCGTATTCTACACCTACGATGCAGGTGCGACTTGGCTTGGCTTCGTTGCAGGACAGAACCTATGAGCCTTTTAAAAGTAGCTGGAACTACAGCTTCAAGCGGTACACTCTATGTCGATGACGTATTTTCTACTTATCTCTACACCGGCAACGCCTCAACGCAAACCATCACCAACGGCATTGACTTGGCTGGTAAGGGTGGGTTGGTTTGGAGCAAAGGTAGAAATAACCCCGGCTATAACCACACGCTAATGAGTACAGCCTATTCTGGTATGTTATTTTCTGATACTACTCAGGGTGCAAATGCCTACCCAACTGACATTAATTCATATAACTCAAACGGGTTTACTCTTAAAGCATCAACTAGTTACGCAAATATAAGTGGCACAACCTACGCCTCATGGACATTCCGCAAAGCCGCGAAGTTTTTTGATGTGGTGACGTATACGGGTACAGGCAGTGCAAGAACAATTGCACATAGTCTTGGTGTTGCTCCGGGAATGGTGATTGTTAAACGTACTGATACAACAGGAAATTGGCAGGTTTACAGCAATGGCTTAACCTCAGCCGCGTATTCAATACAGTTAAACCTAACTAACGCACAAGCCTCAGCACCTACTGTTTGGAACTCAACAGCACCAACAAGCTCAGTATTCTCTGTAGGAACTGATGCTACCGTTAATGCTTCTGGTGGCACTTATGTCGCCTACTTGTATGCCCACGACACGTCATCAACTGGAATTATTCAGTGTGGGAGTTTTACTTACAGCGGAAGTTCTATATCTGTGAACCTTGGTTGGGAACCGCAGTACCTATTATATAAAAATGCTGATGCTGGGGACTATTGGAATATATTAGATTCCATGCGGGGATGGTCAACAGGAGCATTTGGGTCACAACAACAGTTATATGCAGATAAATCTAACGCGGAAAGCACAGGTAGTGCTGGCATTTCTCCTACTGCCACTGGGTTCCTCTGTTCAGCTATGGCTTCTAACAAGTACATCTACATGGCAATCCGTATGCCAAACAAGCCGCCTACATCGGGGACGCAGGTTTATAATGCGATTGCAAGAACTGGTACTGGTGCTGCGGCTACAGTTACTGGCGGTCAAACGGACGATGCTGTTTTGATTAAAAATCGTGGTGCTGCCGTAGCTGATTTGTTTTCTTCAAGACTTACCGGCACAGGCTACCTCGTAACGTCCAGCACAGCAGCAGAAGTGGCAGCAGGTACAACCATTCTGCAAGCTAATCCTTGGGATGTAATGGACGGGGTTAAGGTCGGTACAACTTCCACTATCACCAATGCGTCTGCTAATACGTTCATAAATTATTTGTTCAAACGCGCCCCCGGATTCTTTGATGTGGTTTGTTATACGGGGACTGGTTCGGCTACTACGGTAGCGCATGGGTTAGGTGTTGTGCCTGAGTTGATGATTATAAAACCAAGAAATAATGTTAGCGAGTGGGGTGTATATTCTAAACAAACTGGCGCAGGAGAATACCTAGATATACATGTGGCTAGGGCATCGGTGGCTTGGGCAGATGTTTGGAATAATACAACTCCTACTGCTAATTCATTTTCTGTTGGGTCTGCAGATACAACAAATGGTGCGACATATACTTTAGTCGCCTACCTATTCGCCACACTAGCAGGAATCCAATATATAAATTCTTATGTTGGCGATGGAACAACAGGTAGGGTAATAAATTGTAATTTTAGCGCGGGAGCAAGATTTATTTGCATTAAAGCAACAAGCACAACAGGTTCATGGTGGGTATGGGATAGTGCAAGAGGTATTACGGCTGGAAATGACCCTGCTTTGCAATTAAATTCAACTGCCGCTGAAATTACATCAGCTGATGCAATAGACCCTAGTTCAAGCGGATTTATAGTTAATCAAGAAGCAACCTGCTCTATTAATGCAAGCGGTGTTTCTTATTTAGTATGGGCAATAGCATAGGAAACAACAATGGCTAATTACATCAATTTAGAAACAAAACAAGTCAGCACGGAACATGAAATCCGTAGCGCACACCCTAATACTTCTTTTGCAACACCATTTAGTCCCGATGGATACGCTGTTGTGTTTGATGCTCCTCAGCCTACTTATGATAAATATAGTGAAACGGTGCAACAAGGTTTGCCAGTATTAACGTCTAAAGGTCACTGGGAGCAAACATGGCAAATCATCCAGCTAGAAGGCGATGCACTCACCGATGCACAAGCGCAAAAACTTGAAGATGAGAAAGCGAAAATCAAAGCTGACATCGCAGCACTTGAAGAAAAAGTAACACCCAGAAGAACCCGTGAAGCTATTTTAGCCATCGACACAGTATGGCTTGCAGATGTGGAACTTCAAATTGGTCAACTACGCCAACAACTAGCTGAGCTGTAATACTCTATGGAAATCCTTCAATTCTTAACTGACGTTGGGTTTCCTATTGGTGCGGCTTGCCTTGGGATGTACTTTGTATTCCTGACGCTAAAGTTTCTGCTTGATAGTGTGCTTGAAAAGATTAAAAGTCTAATAGGCATTATCAAGCAGCTTGATAAGCGGGTAACGGGGATGTCAAACGACATCTTAAGTATTGATTCACTGACATCTGAGGCACTCGATATTCCTCAAGATAAGCCTAGACTTCCAATTAAAAAGGTAGAGTGATGGACGTTGATGCAGTTGCTAAGTATATTAACCAGTATGGCTTTCCAATCGTAGCGGCTGGTGGTATGGGGTACATCGTGTACTCTGTTTGGGTATGGGCAACCACCGTAGTTAAACCTATTCTGCAAGAAGCAATGGATGCCTTAATCGAGTTAATTGACCAGATTCGTGTGCTAGATAATGATATGATACGCCTATCACAGAAGTTAATAACCATCCTCTCTCTACGGAGTAAAAAATGAAAACAGGATACGAAGGGTTAAAGTTAATTAAAGAGTTTGAAGGGTGCAAATTACTCTCTTATAAATGCCCAGCAGGTGTATGGACTATTGGTATTGGCTCAACGCGCTATGCAGACGGTAGCCCAGTAAAAGCAAATCAAGCTCTACCAAACGAAGCGGCGGCTATACAACTACTTACTAAAACACTAGCTTCGTACGAACACACAGTTAACACTATCGGTACAGAGCTTACACAGAATGAATATGACGCTTTAGTATGCCTTTGCTATAACATCGGCAGTGGGAACTTTGCTACCTCAACATTGGTTAAAATGCTCAAAGCCGGTGAACCTAAATCAGAAGTAGCAAAACAGTTTTTACGCTGGGACAAAGCAGGTGGCAAACCACTTGCAGGCTTAACAAGACGTAGAAACGCTGAAGCTGAGTTGTTTTTAAAACAGGACTAAGTAATGCTTAAAAAACTCGTAGTGAAGTCAGGCGTTAATCGCGAAAACACGCGCCTATATACAGAAGGTGGATGGTACGACTGCGATAAAATTCGGTTTCGTCAAGGTACCCCTCAGAAAATAGGCGGTTGGAATAAGATATCCAGTAGCTTCTTTGCAGGTATATGCCGCTCACTATGGGCTTGGCAGACATTAGGGCAGGTTACGCTTATAGGGGTTGGAACAAATGAGAAGTTCTATATCTCTCGAGGCGGTAGTTATTATGACATTACCCCTATACGCGCAGCCAACACACTATCTAACCCTTTTACAGCAACCACTGGTTCTTCTGTTATTACGGTAACTCATACAGGGCACGGCTGCACTAACGGGGACTATGTAACTTATAACGGTGCAACGGGTCTTGGCGGTACGATTACTGCTTCACTACTTAACCGCGAGTATAAGATTACTTATATATCTGCTAACACTTATACCATTGATGTGGGAGTTGCGGCGAACAGTTCAGATACTGGGCATGGCGGTACGGTACGTGCTGTTTATCAGATATCAGTAGGTCCAGAATATCAAACACCTACTAGCGGTTGGGGTGCAGGGGCTTGGGGTAGTGGCTCTTGGAGTACAGGGCAGTCATCATCGGATTCACTCCGCTTATGGTCACAGAGTAATTATGGTCAAGACTTAGTCTTTGGTCCTCGTGGCGGAGCCATGTATTACTACTACGCAGACAGAGGTCTTGCAAGTACGACAGCTACTATAACTATAGCAAACCCTGCAGTAGTTACTGCTACAGATAGGTATACAGAAGGCGCTCCAATAACTTTTGAAACCTCGGGTGCTCTACCCACAGGCGTTAATGCAGGAACAACTTACTATGTAAAAAATTACGTTGCAGGTGTGTTTAATATAGCCGATGACTCAGGTACCTTAATTATCACCACAGGAACTCAGTCGGGTACGCAGTATATATCACAAAGAGCAGTCGATTTATCTACTATTAACGGTGCAACAGATGTTCCAACTATTCAAAACTTCATCACCGTATCAGATACTTTCCGGTTTGTGTTTGCTTTTGGGGCTAATGATTACGGTAACCCTACTCAAAGCCCACTGCTAGTACGCTGGTCTGATCAAGAGAATGCCGCTGACTGGACACCGTCCACAACAAACCAAGCAGGTTCACTCACACTAACTCGTGGGTCTCAGATTATTACTGCGCTTCAAACACGCCAAGAGATTCTAGTTTGGACAGATTCTACGCTCTATTCTATGCAGTATTTAGGGTACCCACTGGTGTGGAACGCACAACTTTTAGGTGACAATATCTCTATTGTAGGTCAGAACGCAGCTGCGCTGGCTTCGGGTGTTGTGTACTGGATGGGGCGTGATAAGTTCTATAAATACGATGGGCGTGTGCAAACACAGAACTGCGATCTACGGGAGTTTATTTTTAATGATTTTAATACACAGCAAGCAGAGCAAGTGTTTGCAAGTACTAACGAAGGGTTTAACGAAGTCTGGTGGTTTTACTGCTCTGCAGATAGTACAGAGGTGGACAAGTATGCGATCTATAATTACGCTGAAGATATATGGTATTACGGCACGATGGGTCGTACCGCTTGGCTCGATTCTGGGATTTTAGATTTCCCTATTGCCGCTACCTATACTAAAAACTTAGTGAATCACGAAAACGGGTTAGATGATAATGAAACATCTACCTCTACGGCTATCCATGCTTATATCACAAGCTCTGAGTTTGATATTGATGACGGGCATAACTTTGTGTTTATTCGCAGAATACTCCCTGATTTAACTTTTAGAGGGTCAACTACGTCTAGTCCAGCTGCAACACTGACAGTGTACCCTTTGATAAACGCGGGTAGTGGGTACACGAACCCAGCGTCAGTAGGTGGGAGTGATAATGCAGTAATTACAAGAACCGCTGTCGTACCTATTGAAGAGTTCACAGGGCAGGTATTTATCCGTGTGCGTGGTAGACAGTTCGCGTTTAAGATGGAGAGTAATCAGTTGGGTAATACATGGCAGCTTGGTGCTATGCGTTTAGATTTCAAGCTTGATGGGCAGAAGGCATGAGTAATACAGTCCAGACACCTAAAGCACCAAGTTTACCTTTTGCTACGGTACAGTATGATAAGCAGTATATTGACCAGCTAAACAACGTACTGCGACTTTACTTCAATCAACTCGATAATACGTTTCAGTCCATACTCAGCGTAGCTGGTGGAGCAGCGTTTAAATTTCCAAATGGTAGTTTTTATTTAGATACGCAGCAGACGATACCTGTTATAAACACAGCTTACGCCATACCGTTCACTGACACAGCTACGTCAAACCAAGTTGCTATTGGAACAACAACCTCTCATATCGAGATAGGCGTATCAGGGTATTATAACTTCCAGTTCTCTTTGCAGTTAGCTAAAACAGGCGGCTCGAATGTTGGTATATGGGTATGGCCTAGAGTAAATGGTGATGATATTGCAGACTCTAATACTAAGCTTCAACTAACGGGGTCTAGCTCTTCTGAGTCAGTAGCGGCGTGGAATTTTGTACTTCCTATGAACGCGGGGGATTACTTTCAGCTTATGTGGGCTGCTGATGATACTCGCGCTATTATTAAAGCAGAAGCAGCAAACGCGTTCTCACCTGCAATACCTCCTGCAATCCTTACAGCTACGTTTGTTTCAGCCCTATACTCATGATATTATTGCGTAAACTTTGGAGGTATCGTGAGCGATTTAGCAACTACTGGCAATATGCCAAAAATCTTAGAATTAGAAGCCCTTATGAAGGCTATGCCTCAGGTAGAGTCTCCCGCACAGCATTATCATCTGAGCGGCGTTTACTGTCGGGCTCTTTTTATTCCTAAAGGCTGTTTGCTGACAGGTAAGATTCATAACCACGAAAGCATTGGTATTCTAGCTCAGGGTACACTTCGCATCACAAACGGTGAGACTTCTACAGTCGTTACCGCACCTTACATCACAGTAGATAAGCCCGGTATTAAACGCCTTGGTTATGCTGAAACAGATTGCACATTTATTACAGTTCATCGAACTGACCTTGATAGCGTTGAGGCTATCGAAGAAGCGCTTGTATCCGATACTTTTGAAGAGTACGAGCTAAAAACACAACAGTTAATTGGGGAAGGTTTATGAGTTTTATTGCAAGTATGGTTGCTGCCGCTGCTGGTGGGGGGTTATTAGGTGCTGCCGCTGGTGCTGGTGCTACTGCCGCTGCTGGTGCGGGTCTAGGCGCCGCTACATCTGCTATTACTGGGGGTGATGTTGGTGAAGGGGCGATGATTGGGGGTATCTCAGGGTTAGCGTCTGGGGCTATCGGTGCTTTAGGTCCTGCGTTCCAAGGTGGGGAGGTTGCATCCAAAGTAGGTGAGCAAGTAGCTCAAAAAAGTGCAGAGCAGTTAGCGCAAGAAGGGGTTAATCAGGCAGTTCAACAAGGCGCACAGCAAGTAGCGCAAGAAGTAGCTAGTCAAACAGCCCAACAAGTAGCTCAAAAAAGTGCAGAGCAGTTAGCGCAAGAAGGGGTTAGCCAAACTGCTCAACAAGGGGTTGGGTTTGCAGGTTTAGGCCCTCAAGGTACAAGTGTAGTCCCAACAGCAGCTCCAAATTCGCTAGGGGCAGCAGGTATTCAATCTGCGGCTAATATGTTAGGTCAGCAATCTGTTATGAATAGTTCTTCTGGAGGAATTAGTACCCTTCCAGGACAGCCTGGATTTGTTGGGCCTACTGCAACTCAAGGTCAAATAGCCAATGCTAAAGCCTACACCGATGCCAATATGGGAACTCGCCTTCTCGCTGATGCGTTTGGTTAAGAAGGGAATGTAGCAGGTAACACAGGCCTTAAAATGGCAGGTAGTGCTTTGCAGGGCGGTGCTATAAATGCTGGTATTAGCGGTCTTATGGCTGGTGCGCAAGGTAAAGATGTTGGTGAAGGTATGGCAAAAGGTGCTGCTACGGGTATGATTGGTGGCGCGGCTACTGGAGCTATGAGTGGTATGGACAATGCAGTGGGTAAGTTCGCTACTGAGCACCCGTATATTACATCTGGCGGTATAGGCCTAGCCGCTAACATGGCTCTTGATAAACCGTATGGAGATACTACTCCAGAAGATTCAGGTATTAAATCCAACTATAGATGGAACCCTAATACGTATAAAGCTTATCTACCTCGTGGTAATTCTTTTGGTTCTTTTGCAGCAGGTGGGATTACAGATTTAGATAACTATGACCAGACTCCTCAGATGCAAAGTCCAGGAACGCTAGATATTCCTAACCGCAACGAAGTGGCAAACAATCAAGGTTATATGGGTGACTCTGTGCAGATGATGGCTGATGGTGGTATCTCTGACTTAGGTTCTTACTCTGATGGTGGTAGATTGCTTAAAGGCCCTGGCGATGGCATGTCTGATGATATCCCTGCTACAATTGCTAATAAACAACCAGCTCGATTGGCCGACGGTGAGTTTGTAATACCTGCTGATGTGGTATCACATCTAGGTAATGGGTCTACTGATGCAGGTGCTAAGCACTTATACAAAATGATGGATAACGTACGTAAAGCTCGTACTGGTAAAAAAGCACAGGGTAAACAGATAAAATCTGAGAAGTTCCTACCAAAATAGGATTAAAATGACTTTACAAATTAAGGTGGTCGATACAAGCTTCGTCCACCAAGTATGGCCTCGGGTTGAAGGCTTTATTGCCGCTGCTGTAGCTTCAATGGATGATTTTCCTGAGTGGAGCAGAAATTATAACCTAGAGCATATTAGAATGTATGTAACTTCTGGTGAGTGGCTCTTGTTCGTTGCCATAGACGAGACCGGGGTTATACATGGGTGTGCAACGGTATCAATGGTTAACTGCCCACTGCATAGAGTAGCATTTATTACTTCTACTGGCGGTAAGTTTATAGCAACTAAAGAAGTGTTTGCGCAGCTAAAACG
>ERZ1034361.1123-NODE-1123-length-15110-cov-3.400253_pt1 | contig 15110 bp, 13 predicted proteins | sample MGYA00520617_ERZ1034361 | MGnify/ENA primary metagenome ERZ1034361 (study PRJEB33736, sample SAMEA104284507) | Azolla filiculoides | biome: Urban; feature: Water surface; material: Ditch water | place: Netherlands | collected 2015-10-28 | depth 0-0.1 m ... | reverse complement strand
CGTTGAAGCCAAACTGGCCTCGCTGTGCGCCGAAGCGGTGGATGCGATCAAGGGTGGCAAGAACATCCTGATCATCAGCGACCGCGCCGTGAATGCCACGCAGGTGGCCATTCCCGCGCTGCTGGCCCTGTCGGCCATTCACCAGCACCTGGTGCGTGAAGGTTTGCGCACCAACGCCGGCCTGGTGGTCGAAACCGGCACGGCACGCGAAGTACACCACTTTGGCGTGCTGGCAGGCTATGGTGCCGAAGCCGTGCACCCCTACCTCGCCATGGAAACGCTGGCCGCGATCCACAAGGATCTGCCGGGCGACCTGTCGGCCGAGAAGGCGATCTACAACTACGTCAAGGCGATCGGCAAGGGCCTGTCCAAGATCATGTCCAAGATGGGCGTGAGCACCTACATGTCCTACTGCGGCGCCCAGCTGTTCGAGGCCATCGGCCTCAACAGCGAGATCGTCGCCAAGTACTTCACCGGCACCCCGACCCGTGTTGAGGGCATCGGCGTGTTCGACATCGCCGAGGAAGCGATCCGTACCCACAAGGCCGCCTTCAGCGATGATCCGCTGCTGGCCAACATGCTCGACGCTGGCGGCGAATACGCCTGGCGTGCCCGCGGCGAGGACCACATGTGGACCCCGGACGCGATCGCCAAGCTGCAGCATTCGACCCGCGCCAACAACTGGAACACCTACAAGGAATACGCCCAGATCATCAACGACCAGAGCAAGCGTCACCTGACGCTGCGCGGTCTGTTCGAGTTCAAGGTCGATCCGGCCAAGGCGATTCCGGTCGAGGAAGTCGAGTCGGCCAAGGAGATCGTCAAGCGCTTCGCCACCGGCGCGATGTCGCTCGGCTCGATCTCGACCGAGGCGCACGCCACCCTGGCCGTCGCGATGAACCGCATCGGCGGCAAGTCCAACACCGGCGAAGGCGGCGAGGACCCGGCGCGTTACCGCAACGAGCTCAAGGGCATCCCGATCAAGCAGGGCGAGACCCTGGCTTCGGTCATCGGTGCCGCACAGGTCGAGGCCGACATTCCGCTGCTGGCCGGTGACAGCCTGCGCTCGCGCATCAAGCAGGTCGCTTCGGGCCGCTTCGGCGTGACCGCCGAGTACCTGGCCTCTGCCGACCAGGTCCAGATCAAGATGGCCCAGGGCGCCAAGCCGGGCGAGGGCGGCCAGCTGCCGGGCGGCAAGGTGTCCGAGTACATCGGCTTCCTGCGCCACTCGGTGCCGGGCGTCGGCCTGATCTCGCCGCCGCCGCACCACGACATCTACTCGATCGAGGATCTGGCCCAGCTGATCCACGACCTGAAGAACGTCGCCACCAGCGCCAGCATCAGCGTCAAGCTGGTGTCCGAAGTCGGCGTCGGCACCATCGCCGCCGGCGTGGCCAAGTGCAAGGCCGACCATGTCGTGATCGCGGGTCATGATGGCGGCACCGGTGCTTCGCCGCTGTCCTCGATCAAGCATTGCGGCGGCCCGTGGGAAATCGGCCTGGCCGAGACCCAGCAGACCCTGGTGCTGAACCGCCTGCGCGGTCGCATCCGCGTCCAGGCCGACGGCCAGATGAAGACCGGCCGCGACGTCGTGATCGGCGCGCTGCTGGGCGCCGACGAGTTCGGCTTCGCGACCGCTCCGCTGGTCGTCGAGGGCTGCATCATGATGCGCAAGTGCCACCTGAACACCTGCCCGGTCGGCGTCGCGACCCAGGACCCCGAGCTGCGCAAGAAGTTCAGCGGCAAGCCCGAGCATGTCGTGAACTACTTCTTCTTCATCGCCGAGGAAGTGCGCCAGATCATGGCCCAGCTCGGCATCCGCAAGTTCGACGAGCTGATCGGCCGCTCCGACCTGCTCGACACCCGCAAGGGCCTGGAGCACTGGAAGGCCCAGGGCCTGGACTTCAGCCGCCTGTTCGCCCAGCCGCAGGTGCCGGCCGACGTGCCGCGTCTGCATGTGGCCGAGCAGGACCACTGCCTGGAGAAGGCGCTCGACAACGTGTTGATCGCCAAGTCCAAGCCGGCGATCGAAAAGGGCGAGAAGGTCCAGTTCATGGAAGTGGCGCGCAACGTCAACCGTTCCGTCGGCGCCATGCTGTCGGGCGCGGTGACCAAGGTGCACCCGGAAGGCCTGCCGGACGACACGATCCGCATCCAGCTCGAGGGCACGGGCGGCCTGTCCTTCGGGGCCTTCCTGTGCATGGGCTTTAGTTTTTACCTGATCGGCGAAGCCAACGACTACACCGGCAAGGGCCTGTCGGGCGGCCGCATCGTGGTGCGTCCGAGCCTGGACTTCCGCGGCGTGGCGCAGCAGAACATCATCGTCGGCAACACCGTGATGTACGGTGCCACCACCGGTGAAGCCTTCTTCAGCGGCGTCGGCGGCGAGCGCTTCGCGGTCCGCCTGTCGGGCGCCACCGCCGTGGTCGAAGGCGTGGGCGACCACGGCTGCGAATACATGACCGGCGGCACCGTGGCCGTGCTCGGCAAGACCGGACGCAACTTCGCGGCCGGCATGAGCGGCGGCATTGCCTATGTCTACGACGAGGACGGCCAGTTCGCCTCGCGCTGCAACACCGCCCAGGTCAGCCTGGACAAGGTGCTGCCGGCTGCCGAGCAGCAGGCGATCGGCGACGTCGCGACCTGGCACCGTGGCCAGACCGACGAGGAACAGCTCAAGAAGCTGCTGGAAGACCAGCTGCGCTGGACTGGCAGCAAGCGTGCGCGCGACCTGCTGGACAACTGGAGCGAAGTCCGCGCCAAGTTCGTCAAGGTCTTCCCGACCGAGTACAAGCGCGCGCTGGGCGAGATCCACGCCCGCAAGCAGGCCAAGGCAGCGACCCCGGAAGCCGTCGCCGCCAAGTAATCCGTCAAAATCGATTCAGGGGGCAGGGCGCGAGTCCTGCCCCGCAAAGGAAAGAAAATGGGAAAAGTCACCGGCTTCATGGAATATGAGCGCATCGAGGAGGGCTACAAGCCCGTCGCCGAGCGCGTGAAGCACTACAAGGAATTCGTGATCGGCCTGAGCGACGAGCAGGCCAAGATCCAGGGTGCGCGCTGCATGGACTGCGGCACCCCGTTCTGCAACAACGGCTGCCCGGTCAACAACATCATTCCGGACTTCAACGACCTGGTCTACCACCAGGACTGGCAGAACGCGAGCACGGTGCTGCACAGCACCAACAACTTCCCCGAGTTCACCGGCCGCATCTGCCCGGCGCCCTGCGAAGCGGCCTGCGTGATCAACGTCAACGGTGACCCGGTCGGCATCAAGTCGATCGAGCATGCGATCATCGACAAGGCCTGGGAAAATGGCTGGGTCAAGCCCCAGCCGGCCAAGGTCCAGACTGGCAAGAAGGTCGCCGTCGTCGGCGCCGGCCCGGCTGGCCTGGCCGCGGCCCAGCAGCTGGCTCGTGCCGGTCACGACGTGACCCTGTTCGAGAAGAACGACCGCGTCGGCGGCCTGCTGCGCTACGGCATCCCGGACTTCAAGTTCGAGAAGTCGCACATCGACCGCCGCGTCAAGCAGCTTGAGGCCGAAGGCGTCAAGATCCGCACCGGCGTGCTGATCGGTCAGCTGCCCGCTGGCTCCAAGGTCACCAACTGGGCCAAGGAAAGCATCAGCCCTGAGCAGCTCAAGCAGGACTTCGACGCCGTGCTGCTGACCGGTGGTTCCGAGCAGTCGCGCGATCTGCCGGTGCCGGGCCGCGAGCTCGACGGCATCCATTTCGCGATGGAGTTCCTGCCGCAGCAGAACAAGGTCAACGCCGACGGCAAGCTCAAGGGTCAGTTGCGCGCCGATGGCAAGCATGTGATCGTGATCGGCGGTGGCGACACCGGCTCCGACTGCGTCGGTACCTCCAACCGCCACGGCGCTGTCAGCGTCACGCAGTTCGAGGTGATGCCGCAGCCGCCCGAGCAGGAGAACAAGCCCCTGGTCTGGCCCTACTGGCCGCTCAAGCTGCGCACCAGCTCCAGCCACCAGGAAGGTTGCGTGCGCGAGTTTGCCATCTCGACCAAGGAATTCATCGGCAAGAACGGCAAGGTCACCGGCCTCAAGACCGTCCATGTCGAGATGAAGGACGGCAAGCTGGTCGAGATCCCGGGCACCGAGAAGGACTACCAGGCCGATCTGGTGCTGCTGGCGATGGGCTTCGTCCATCCGGTCGCGACCATCCTCGACGGCTTCGGCGTCGAGAAGGACGCGCGCGGCAACGCCAAGGCCAGCGAGTCGCTGGTCGGCGGCTACGCGACCAGCGTGCCCAAGGTCTTCGCTGCCGGCGACATCCGCCGCGGCCAGTCGCTGGTGGTGTGGGCGATCCGCGAAGGCCGTCAGGCCGCGCGCGCGGTCGACGAGTTCCTGATGGGCTCGACCCAGCTGCCGCGTTGATACGCAGGGGGGTATGGTCTAATCCGACCTAGGGTTTTCCTGTATCCCTTATCATATGAAGGCCGGTCAGTCCGGCCTTCGTCATTTCCGAGCCCATTCCATGTCCACACCGCAGCTGGTTGAAATCCGCGATCTCACCTTCGGGTATGGGGATGGCCGCGTCGTGCTCGAGGACATCAGCCTGCATGTGCCGCGTGGCAAGGTCACGGTGCTGATCGGTGCCTCGGGCGGCGGCAAGACCACCTTGCTGCGCCTGATCGGCGGCCAGAACAAGGCGCAACAGGGTCAGGTGCTGTTCGATGGCCAGGATGTCGGCGCGCTCGACCGCGACGGCCTCTACGCGATGCGTCGCCGCATGGGCATGCTGTACCAGTTCGGTGCCCTGTTCACCGACCAGGACGTCTACGACAACGTGGCTTTTCCGCTGCGCGAGCACAGCGGCCTGCCCGAGTCGATGATCCGCGACATCGTGCTGATGAAGCTGCAGGCGGTCGGCCTGCGCGGCGCGCGCCACCTGATGCCGAGCGAACTGTCGGGCGGCATGGCCCGGCGTGTCGCGCTGGCGCGCGCGATCGCGCTCGACCCCGAGCTGGTGATGTATGACGAGCCGTTCTCGGGCCTGGACCCGATCTCGCTCGGCACGGCCGCGCGGCTGATCCGCCAGCTCAACGACACGCTGGGCCTGACCAGCCTGATGGTCTCGCACGAGCTCGACGCCACCTTCGCGGTCTGCGACCACGTGATCGTGCTGGCCAACGGCAAGGTGGCGCAGCAGGGCACGCCGCAGCAGATCCGCGAAAGCGACAATCCCTTGATCCAGCAATACGTGACCGCGTCGCCCGAAGGGCCGGTGCGCTTCCACTATCCCGGCCCCTCGGTCGAGGAAGATTTCGGTCTGGCGGCCAGGAGAACTGCATGAAGCATCTGTCGCCCGCCGAGATCGGCTTTTCCGTGCGCCTGTGGCTGGCCGCGCTCGGTCACGGCGCGCGCCTGTTCTTTCGCCTGCTGCTCGGCACCTGGAGCAGCTGGCGCCGCTTCGGCCTGATCCGCGACCAGATCCATTTCCTCGGCAACTATTCGCTCGCGATCATCGGCGTCTCGGGCCTGTTCGTCGGCTTCGTGTTCGCGCTGCAGGGCTACAACATCCTGGAGAAGTTCGGCTCCACCGACGCGCTGGGCCTGATGGTCACGCTGAGCCTGATCCGCGAGCTCGGGCCGGTCGTGACCGCGCTGCTGTTCGCGGGCCGCGCCGGCACCTCGCTGACGGCCGAGATCGGCCTCATGAAGGCCGGCGAGCAGATCAGCGTGATGGAGATGATGGCGGTCGATCCGATCGACCGCGTGCTGGCGCCGCGCTTCTGGGCCGGCGTGATCACGATGCCGCTGCTCGGCGCGGTGTTCAGCGCGATGGGCATCATCGGCGGCTGGGTCGTCGGCGTGCTGATGATCGGCGTCGACGGCGGTTCGTTCTGGAGCCAGATCCAGGGTGGGGTCGATGTCTGGGCCGATGTCGGCAACAGCCTGATCAAGAGCCTGGTGTTCGGCATCGCGGTGACCTTCATCGCGCTGCAGCAGGGTTTCGAGGCCAGCCCGACCCCCGAGGGGGTGTCGCGCGCGACCACCCGCACGGTGGTGATGGCCTCGCTCACCGTCCTCGGTCTGGACTTCATCCTGACCGCCATGATGTTTGCCGTTTGATTCAAGGGAGAGCCAATTGCAACGCTCCAAAGTCGATGTCTGGGTAGGCCTGTTCGTGCTGATCGGCGCGGCCGCCATCCTGTTCCTGGCCCTGCAGTCGGCCAATCTGCTCAACCTGAGCTTCGAGAAGACCTACCAGGTGACGGCCAGGTTCGACAACGCCGGCGGCCTGAAGCCGAAGGCGGCGGTCAAGAGCGCCGGCGTCGTGGTCGGTCGCATCGAGGCGATCAATTTTGACGACAAGAGCTACCAGGCCAATGTGGTGCTGGCGCTCGAGTCGCGCTATGCTTTCCCGAAGGACAGCTCGCTCAAGGTCTTGACCAGCGGCCTGCTCGGCGAGCAGTATGTCGGCATCGAGCCGGGCGGAGACGAGAAGAACCTGGCCCAAGGCGACCTGATCACCCAGACCCAGTCGGCCGTGGTGCTCGAGAACCTGATCGGCCAGTTCCTGTACAGCAAGGCGGCTGACGCAAGCAGTGCTGCCGGCAATGCCACGGCGCCATGAGCGCCGCCAGCAACCAAGGACCATGGCGATGAGCTCAACTATCAACAGCCTGTTGCGGACGGCTGGACTGGCCGGCTTGCTGGCCCTGACCGGCTGTGCCAGCGGACCCGCTGCGGATCCGCGCGATCCGCTCGAGCCGCTCAACCGCAGCCTCTACCGGTTCAACGTCGAGGTCGATCGCGCACTGCTCAAGCCCGTGGCCAACGCCTATGTCGATGGCGTTCCGGTCCCGCTGCGTACCGGCGTCAACAACTTCTTCGGCAACCTGCGCGATGCCTGGTCGGCCTTCAACGGCGTGCTGCAGTTGCGCCCGCGCGAGGCGACGGAGAATGGGATGCGCTTTGCCGTCAACAGCACTTTCGGTCTGGTCGGCGTGCTCGATATCGCCTCGGAAATGGGCCTCGAGCGCACGACGCTGGACTTCGGCATGACGCTGGGTCGCTGGGGCGTGCCCGACGGTCCCTATCTGATGCTGCCGCTGCTCGGGCCTTCGACCTTGCGCGACACGGCGGCCTTGCCGGTCGATGCACAAGGCAATGCGATTGGCCAGGTCGGTCATGTCCCGACCCGCAATGAACTGCGGGCATTGAGCGTCGTCGACCAGCGCGCCGGCCTGCTGCGCGCGGGCGACATGCTGCAGGAGGCTTCGCTCGATCCTTACAGTTTCCTGCGCGACTCCTATCTGCAGCGCCGCCACAGCCAGATCGGCGTGATCCCGCCCGAGGAACGCTACGACCTCGAATGAAACAATTGCAGGCATTTGTAAGCGGATGCGGCGCAGTCAGCCGTCCCCGACTACATTGACCAGGGAACTGCCCCGTGGTGGGGTGCATCCCTTGCAGACAGGAAAGAAAGAAATGAGTGTTGTCATCGACCGTCGTACAGCCCTGACTTGGGCTGTCGCCTCTGCCCTGACCGGCTTTGCCGGCAGCGCCGCTGCGCAGGCCAGCGAGAGCCCCGAGGTGCTGATCCAGCGCGTTGCCGCCGAACTGATCGAGGCGGTCAAGTCCGACGCCGCGCTGCGCAACGGCGACCAGGGACGGGTGATCGCGCTGGTCGACAACCGGCTGCTGCCGCATGTCAACTTCACGCGCATGACCGCCTCGTCCGTGGGCCGCTTCTGGCGCCAGGCCACGCCTGAGCAGAAGCAGAAGCTGCAGGCCGAATTCAAGACCCTGCTGGTGCGCACCTATTCGGGCGCGCTGAGCCAGGTCAAGGATCAGACCCTGGTCGTCAAGCCGCTGCGCGCCAGCCCGGACGATACCGAGGTCATCGTGCGCTCCGAGCTGCGCACTCCGGGCCGCGATCCGGTCCAGCTCGACTACCGGGTCGAGAAGACCGAGGCAGGCTGGAAGGTCTACGACCTCAATGTGCTGGGCGTCTGGCTGGTCGAGACCTACCGCGGCCAGTTCGCGCAGGAAATCAATGCCAAGGGCCTCGACGGCCTGATCGCGGCGCTGGCGCAGCGCAACCGTGGCAACGCCATCGAAAAGCCGCCGATCGGCAGCAAGAGCTGAAGCCGTGAGCCGCCTGCCCGCCTTGCCCTCCCGTCTCATGCATGCCGAGGCACCAGCCTGTCTGGCTGCCTGCGAGGCGCAGCTGCGCCGCACGGCCGCCGGCGAGCCGGCCGAGCTCGATGCCGGCGCGCTGCAGGACTTCGACTCCTCCGCAGTGGCCTTGCTGCTGGCACTGGCACGCGTGGCGCGCGAGCGCGGCGTCGAGCTGCGCCTGCTGGCCTTGCCCCCGCGTTTACGCGAACTGGCCGTGCTTTATGGGGTCGGCAGCCTGCTGCCCGGCTAGAATCCCGGGTCCATGCCAGCAGTCTCATTCCAGAACGTTTCCAAGACCTTTGCCACCGCGCGCGGGGAGCTGCACGCCCTCAAGGACGTGAGCTTCGACATCGAGCCGGGCGAGTTCTTCGGCCTGCTCGGTCCGAACGGCGCTGGCAAGACCACGCTGATCAGCATCCTGGCCGGCCTGTCGCGCGCCAGCAGCGGGCGCGTGCTGGTGCACGGCGCCGATGTGCAGTCCGACTTTGCCGAGGCCAGGCGCCAGCTTGGCGTGGTGCCGCAGGAGCTGGTGTTCGACCCCTTCTTCAACGTGCGCGAGGCCTTGCGCTTCCAGTCGGGCTATTTCGGCATCCAGCACAACGACGACTGGATCGACGAACTGCTCGATGGCCTCGGGCTGGCCGACAAGGCCAATGCCAACATGCGTCAGCTTTCGGGCGGCATGAAGCGGCGCGTGCTGGTCGCGCAGGCGCTGGTGCACAAGCCGCCGGTGATCGTGCTCGACGAGCCGACCGCCGGGGTCGACGTCGAGCTGCGCCAGACCCTGTGGGCCTTCGTCTCCAGGCTCAACAAGCAGGGCAGCACCGTGCTGCTGACCACGCATTACCTCGAGGAAGCCGAGGCCCTGTGCCACCGCATCGCGATGCTCAAGCTCGGCCAGGTGGTGGCGCTCGACAAGACTTCCGAGCTGCTCAAGCGCGCGGTCGCGACCCAGCTCTGCTTCAAGACCGACCAGGCGCTGCCGCCCGCGCTCGCCGCGCAGGCGCGCGTGACCGGGCGCGTGGTGCGCTTGCCGGCGCAGGACGCGGTCGCGGTCGAGCGGCTGCTGGCCCAGTTGCGCGAGCAGGGCATCGCGATCGAGGACATCGAAATCCGCAAGGCTGATCTCGAGGATGTATTCCTCGATCTGATGTCGGGCCACCAGGAGACAAGCGCATGAAGGGCTGGACCACCCTGTTCTACAAGGAGGTGCTGCGCTTCTGGAAGGTCGGCTTCCAGACCGTGGCCGCGCCGGTCATGACGGCCATCCTGTACCTGCTGATCTTCGGTCATGTGCTCGAGTCGCATGTGGAGGTCTACGACGGCGTCGGCTATACCGCCTTCCTGCTGCCGGGCCTGATCATGATGAGCGTGCTGCAGAACGCCTTCGCCAACAGCTCGTCGAGCCTGATCCAGAGCAAGATCATGGGCAACCTGGTCTTCATCCTGCTGAGCCCGCTGTCACACCGGGCCTGGTTCCTGGCCTATGTCGGCTCCTCGATGGTGCGCGGCATGGTGGTGGGCGCTGGCGTGCTGCTGGCCACCTTCTGGACCGCCCATCTGAGCTTCGCCGAGCCGCTCTGGATCCTGTCCTTCGCGCTGCTGGGCTCGGCGCTGCTCGGCGCCCTCGGCCGGTCTCTGGGCCGAGAAGTTCGACCAGATGGCCGCCTTCCAGAACTTCGTCATCATGCCGATGACCTTCCTGAGCGGCGTCTTCTATTCCATCCACTCGCTGCCGCCCTTCTGGCAGCAGCTCAGCCGCTTCAATCCCTTCTTCTACATGATCGACGGTTTCCGCCACGGCTTCTTCGGCCGCGGCGACGTCTCGCCCTGGCTCAGCCTGGGGGTGGTGGGAGGGGCTTTCGCCCTGGTCGCGGGCCTGGCCCTGCACCTGCTCAAGACCGGCTACAAGATCCGACACTGAACATGACTTCCGACGAACTGCAATCCATCATCGCTGCCGGCCTGAGCTGCGAGCACCTGGAGGTCTCGGGCGACGGCCGCCACTGGGCCGCCGTGGTCGTGTCCGCCGCCTTCGAGGGCAAGCGCCCGATCGCGCGCCACCAGCAGGTCTACGCGACGCTCGGCGCTCGCATCCACAATGACGAGGTGCACGCGCTCTCGATCAAGGCCTACACCCCGGCCGAATGGGCCACTGCTCAGGGCTGAAAATGGACAAGTTACTGATCCGCGGTGGCCGCCGCCTGAACGGCGAAGTGAATGTGTCGGGTGCCAAGAACGCGGCGCTGCCCGAGCTCTGCGCCACCTTGCTGACCGACCAGCCCGTGATGCTGCGCAACGTGCCGCGCCTGCGCGACGTCGCGACCATGCGCCAGCTGCTCGGCAACATGGGCGTGCAGACCCAGACCCATGGCGAGCGTGGCGGCTTCACGCTGCAGGCGGCCGATCCGATCCAGCCCGAGGCGCCCTATGAGCTGGTCAAGACCATGCGCGCTTCGGTGCTGGTGCTGGGACCGCTGCTGGCGCGCTTTGGCCGCGCCAAGGTTTCGCTGCCGGGCGGCTGCGCGATCGGCTCGCGCCCGGTCGACCAGCATATCAAGGGCCTGCAGGCCATGGGTGCCGAGATCGAGGTCGAGCATGGCTACATGATTGCGCGTCTGCCCGAGGGCCGCACCCGCCTGAAGGGCGCCCATATCACGACCGACATGGTCACGGTCACCGGGACCGAGAACTTCCTGATGGCCGCGACCCTGGCCGAGGGCGAGACCTGGCTCGAGAACGCGGCGCAGGAGCCCGAGATCACCGATCTGGCCGAGATGCTGATCAAGATGGGCGCCAGGATCGAGGGCCACGGCACGAGCCGGATCCGGATCCAGGGCGTAGAAAAGCTCGACGGCTGCGACCACGCGGTGGTGGCCGACCGGATCGAGGCCGGCACCTTCCTGTGCGTGGTCGCCGCGACCGGCGGCGAGGCGCTGCTGCGGCATGCGCGCGCCGACCACCTCGACGCGGTGATCGACAAGCTGCGCGACGCCGGCGTGACGGTCGAGGCCGTCGAGGACGGCCTGCGCGTGGCCTCGCCCGGTGCGGCCCAGCTCAAGGGGCAGACCTTCCGCACCACCGAGCACCCGGGCTTCCCGACCGACATGCAGGCCCAGTTCATGGCGCTCAATGCCGTGGCGCGGGGCAGCAGCAGCGTGACCGAGACCATCTTCGAGAACCGCTTCATGCATGTGCAGGAGCTGCAGCGCCTGGGCGCGCGCATCCATACCGACGGCCGCGTCGCGTTGGTCGACGGCCTGGGTGAGTCCGGCCGCCTGTCGGGCGCGATCGTGATGGCGACCGATCTGCGCGCCTCCGCCAGTCTGGTGATTGCCGGCCTGGTGGCCGAGGGCGAGACCGTGGTCGACCGGATCTACCACCTCGATCGCGGCTATGACCAGATGGAAGTCAAACTGCGCGCCCTCGGCGCCGACATCGAAAGAATCCAATGAGCCAGGCCAAACTGACCCTGGCCCTGTCCAAGGGCCGCATCTTCGAGGAGACCCTGCCGCTGCTGCGTGCCGCCGGCATCGAGGTGCTGGAAGACCCCGAGAAGTCGCGCAAGCTGATCCTGCCGACCAACCGCCCCGATGTGCAGGTGGTGCTGGTGCGCGCCAGCGACGTGCCGACCTATGTCCAGTACGGTGGCGCCGACCTCGGCGTCTGCGGTCGTGACACGCTGATCGAGCACGAGGCCGAGTGGGGCGGTGCCGGCAGCGTCGGCCTCTATCAGCCGCTCGACCTCAAGATCGCCAAATGCCGCATGAGTGTCGCGGTGCGTGCCGACTTCGACTATGCCAACGCGGTGCGCCAGGGCGCGCGGCTCAAGGTCGCGACCAAGTATGTCGCGATCGCGCGTGATTTCTTCGCCAGCAAGGGCGTGCACGTCGACCTGATCAAGCTCTACGGCAGCATGGAGCTGGCGCCGCTGACCGGCATGGCCGACGCCATCGTCGACCTGGTCTCGACCGGCAACACGCTCAAGGCCAATCACCTGGTCGAGGTCGAGCCGATCATGGACATTTCCTCGCGCCTGGTGGTCAATCCGGCCGCGCTCAAGGTCAAGCGCGAGCTGATCCGCCCGATCCTCGATGCCTTTGCCCAGGCCACGGCCTGAAACCCGGAACTGTGAAAAGATGAAAGCCACCCCGCTGGTCCTGCGCACCACCGACGCCGATTTCGAAGCCCGCTTCCAGCAGCGTCTGCATTGGTCGGCTGCGACCGATGCCGCGATCGAGCAGCGCGTGGCCGAAATCCTGGTCGATGTGCGCGCGCGTGGCGACGCGGCGCTGATCGAGTACACCCAGCGCTTCGACGGCCTGCAGGTCGAGGGCATGGCCGGGCTCGAGCTGACCCAGGCCGAGCTCAAGGCGGCGTTCGACGGCCTGCCCGAAGTCCAGCGCGAGGCGCTGCAGGCAGCGGCCGCGCGCGTGCGCCGCTACCACGAGGCACAGAAGCGCGCCAGCGGCGAGAGCTGGAGCTACCGCGACGAGGACGGCACGCTGCTGGGCCAGAAGGTCACGCCGCTGGACCGGGTCGGCATCTATGTGCCGGGCGGCAAGGCGGCCTATCCGTCCAGCGTGCTGATGAACGCGCTGCCGGCCCATGTGGCCGGCGTCGGCGAGATCATCATGGTGGTGCCGACGCCCAGGGGCGAGCGCAATGCGCTGGTGCTGGCGGCCGCCCATGTGGCCGGCGTCACGCGCGCCTTCACGATCGGCGGCGCGCAGGCCGTGGCCGCGCTGGCCTACGGCACAGCGACCGTTCCGAAGGTCGACAAGATCACCGGCCCCGGCAATGCCTATGTCGCGAGCGCCAAGAAGCATGTGTTCGGCACGGTCGGCATCGACATGATCGCCGGCCCGAGCGAGATCCTGGTGCTGGCCGACGGCAGCACGCCGCCCGACTGGGTCGCGATGGATCTGTTCAGCCAGGCCGAGCACGACGAACTCGCGCAGAGCATCCTGCTGTGCCCCGACGCCGCCTACATAGCCGCTGTGCAAGCCGCCATTGATCGCCTGCTGCCGGCCATGCCGCGCGCCGCCCTCATCGCCAAGAGCCTGAACGACCGCGGCGCGCTCATCCTCACGCGCGACATGGAAGAGGCCTGCGCGATCAGCAACCGGATCGCGCCCGAGCACCTCGAAGTGTCGTCAGATGATCCGATGCGCTGGGAGCCGCTGCTCAAGCATGCGGGCGCGATCTTCCTGGGTGCCTATACCAGCGAGAGCCTGGGCGACTACTGCGCCGGCCCGAATCATGTGCTGCCGACCAGCGGCACCGCGCGCTTTTCCAGCCCGCTCGGCGTCTACGACTTCCAGAAGCGCAGCAGCCTGATCGAGGTCAGCGAGGCCGGCGCGCAGACGCTGGGCCGGATCGCCTCGGTGCTCGCGCATGGCGAGGGCCTGCAGGCGCATGCGCGCGCGGCCGAGCTGCGGCTCAAGTAAGCGTCAGTTCACCAGGGAATGGATTGCCCGGCGTGGTCGACGAACTGCGCCCGTCCGGTCGGCTGCAGCGCATCGAGCACGCGCAGCAGCCGGGCTGCCGACTCGAGCGGGTCTTGCGCCTGTTCGCCGACGAAGGGCTGGCTGAGGCCTGAGCGCACCGTGCCGGGCTGCAGCGCCGCCACCACGGCCAGCGGGCGCCGGCGTGCGATCTCGATCGCGGCGGTCTGCAGCAGCATGTTGAGCGCGGCCTTGGACGCGCGGTAGCCGTACCAGCCGCCTTTGCGGTTGTCCTCGATGCTGCCGACCCGGGCCGACAGCTTGGCCCAGATCACGCGCTCGCCGCTCGCGAGCCGGCTCAGCAGCTGCTTGAGCAGCAGTGCCGGGCCGATCGCGTTGACGCTCATCGCTTCGATCAGCGCCTGGGCATCGAGTTCGTCGAGCCGCTTTTCCGGGCTGCGTCCGTTCAGGGTCAGCGCGCCGGTGGCGTCGATCACGAGCTGGAACTTGTCTTGTCCGGCCAGCTCCAGCGCCAGCCGCTCCAGGCTGGCCGGGTCGCCAATGTCCAGCAGGGCTTGACCGGGGGCTACCACGTTGTCGCTGGACTGGCTCACTTTCAACACCACACCGGCCACGGGGGCGCGCACGGCCCAGGCCCTTGAGCCGCGTGGGTTTATTTGTAAAGGTTTATCAGCTTGCTTTTCGGGGGTGGCCGGGCTGGCGGCGGCGCGAGCACGGTCTTGTTCGAACATGGCCACGTCGCGCTCGGCAGCGGCCACATCCAGTTCCCGGCTGGCGCCAGACACCGCCAGCCGCAGGGCGTCCAGCCGTGCAGGGGCGACGAAGCCCTGTGCCTCCAGGCGCCCCTGGCGCTGGAGTTCGAGCCAGTTCTCTTGCAGTGCGATGGCCGCGCGCTCCACTCGCGCGGTGGCACGTTCCACGCCGGCACCCGCTGCCGCCACATTGGCCTGGTTTTCCCGGGCGCTGCGCTCGTCTTGCAGCATCGGCGCCATGGGTTCCAGCCATGCCAGCACCTCGCCTGTGGCCACCGGGTCGCCAACGTGCAAGCGGATGCGTTGCAGGCGTGCGGCAAGGGGGGCGGACACCGTGTAGCGCTCACGCACCTGGGTGCGGCCGTCTTCTTCGAAGGGGCCTTCAATCACCCGGGCCATTTCGACCTCCTGCGGTCGCGGCGCAAAGGCCCAGACCAGGGCGGCCAGGAGGAGGGCGCCGACGGCAAGAAGGCCCCAGGTGTTTTTGCCAGGCATGCTTACTCCCGCGTTTTGAGGACGGACACCATGTCCAGTTGATCGATGCGACGGCGCACCACCAGGGCGCTGGCTACGCCGGCCGCCAGCACGCACAGGGCCGCCCAGGCATAGGTGCGCGGCAGGATCACCACCGGAAAGCTGAACTGGTCCGACCGTATCAAGCTGACCAGCAGCGCGGTCAAAGCCCGTCCCAGCAACATGCCCAGGGGCAAGGCCACAGCCATGGTGAGCGCTAGCTCGCCCAGCAGC
>ERZ1034361.1121-NODE-1121-length-15121-cov-4.819064_pt1 | contig 15121 bp, 31 predicted proteins | sample MGYA00520617_ERZ1034361 | MGnify/ENA primary metagenome ERZ1034361 (study PRJEB33736, sample SAMEA104284507) | Azolla filiculoides | biome: Urban; feature: Water surface; material: Ditch water | place: Netherlands | collected 2015-10-28 | depth 0-0.1 m ... | reverse complement strand
TAAGTCGTAAGATAATTGTTTAAAATCCATATCTTTTATTTTTTAAATATAATATTCCCGTCTTTGTCTCTCTTTGCTTTGAAACCAATTGTGCATCTACAATTTATAACTTGCGAGGCTTGTCCTTTTGGATCGCCTGGATACATCATTTGCGTTCCGTCTGCCATTATAAAAGGATCGTTGAAATCAACAATTTGTCCGTTTTCTAATCTATGGTCTCTCCTTGTTCTATCGTCTTTTACACTTATCCACTCTTTTGTTGTTTCAAAGTTTGCCTGAGATGCTGCTCTCATTGCAGCAAATCCAGACGCAAAAGTCGTTTCTGTTCTAGCTATTCTTAAAGCTTGCCATTTATAGAACTGTTGTGACCTGTTCACTATTTCAAATATTGCGTCTTGTAATTGAATTAAAGTCGCATTGCCTTCTAATTTTAATTGGATTGCTTTTATAATATCCTCAATAAGCGTTCCTCTTATACTTACTATTTTACTTCCGCCCTCTCCGGCTAAAAATAAAAGTATGTCTTGTAAAAAAGAGTCTGAAAATAAAACGTTCTTTGTTGTCTTTTCGATTTCTTTTTTTATTCTTTTGCTATAATCAAAACCGACCTCTTTGTAAATATCGACTAACATAGCCTTTATTTTTTCGTCCGTAATGTTTGAATACATCAAAATTTGATAATTCGCCAAAGATATGTTATTTAGTGGAATTTCCCCTAAAATCTTTTTAATATGCCTTTGCACTATTCTGTACGATTTTCTTTCGTACATATATTGTATGCGTTCCCAATTCATTACAAGTTAGCTTGATCAAAAGCCGTCATCGATACATCGGTAATTCTTTGCTTATTACTATCAATCCAAACTGTATCCATTCCGTCCTCCATTATTGAATCATATTTTAAAGCGTATCTTATCTCATTTGGAGTTAATGGAGCTTTTACTAGCCAATCCATTTTTTGTCCCATATCCTCCTGCATCTCTTGCAAGTCATCAACATCCCACTCAATTACAGCGTTCTCATATCCTTTAAACTTTTTAATAAAGTTTTTATTTAAAGAGTCTTGTAATAAAACAAGGTCTGGCAAAATGTTGTCTGTAATAGCTTGTTTGCGTGCCTGAGCTGTATCTGTATTCCCTAAACTTGCTTTTCCGTCATTGTTCAATAACTCATCCGGCCAGTTTAAAACGTTGCAAATTGCTTTTTGATCGTATTTTAAATAGTCAAAAGGTTTCAACTCATCGGTTGTCAAAGATATTCTTGTAAAAGCTAACTCACCACTTGCTCCAGCAATTCGGCTTAATCTCTCTGGACTTGCATCCATTTCAACCAATCTCTCTTTTAAGCTTGTCGCTTGGTCCTGATTCAAAGGTGTTCCTTTACCGTGAATAAATCCAAAAGCTCCTCCATTTTGCAAAGTTTTAACGTTTAAGTCAATTGCACTATTTTGAGAGTTTATGTTTCTTAAAGCGGCTCTTAAAGGACTCATTCCGTATAAGTGAGATCCTTGTAAGTCAAAATTTGGATTTGAGTATTTGATGTGGATTACATCTTTTGCCTCAAATTTTATCATTGTATTTCCTTCAATCAAAACATAATGATCAATAGGACTTTCAGTTCCTAACATATTTGCGTTTTTCTTTAATACAATTTGTATTAAATGAGCTGGCAAAACATATAATTGAACTGGCACTCCTGCGTTGGCTCCTTCTTCTGGACTTAGCAAATAAAAATAACAGTTTCCTGTTAATTTCATATAAGTTTTGTAAAGTCCCCAAACATCCGACCAAGTTTGCGTCTCGTTAGGTTGCTCCATTGGAAAAGCCATATCAACCTCATCATAAGACTTAAATTCTAAATTAGATTTTTTGAGCTGCTGTAAAAAGTCAAAATTTCCAGAAGTCGCCTTTTGAAAATTTCTAAGTTTTTCGTAATTCTTTTTATCTTTTATAACTTTTACCTCGTAAGGAACCGAAACAGTCTTCGTTGCCATTTGAGTAATACAAGCGTAAACGTCTGGATTAGTATTATAACCTTTTGTGATATAAGTTTTATTATCAACGTCATAGGACGTATAACCTGCTCCTAAGTAGCTAAAAAACGCTTCGTTATAAACATTTTTGCCCATTAACTTTCCAGTTAAATTTTGAAGTATATTGCTGATTGTCTCTTTCATACGTCAAAGATATTAAAAAAAAAAATATTAAAACGTAAAAAATGTTTGTTCAAAACAAAAATACATTCTCATCATTAAAGCATCGCTATAATCTGGCGACCTTCCAATTGATGCTTTTACCGTTTCTTTTGATATTATTTGGAGCTTTCCATCGCTGTCAATCTTATCTCTCTTGACCATTTCGAGCTCCTTTGTTATTTCGTCAATTATTGTTTGTTCTTTGCAATTTATGAAAATTTTGTCAGATTGTATTAATTCTGCTAATTTAAAATAACATTGCGTTTTTAGATTTTGGTATTGTACAACTTGGTTTTCAACTAATAAAGCTCTACTGTTGTTTACAAATCCTTTGCATCCTTTAAGCATATCAACAACTCCGCCTCCAACTCCGTCCTCGTCAATTATTACGTTTGCCATTGGAACCTGATATTTAGTTGCCAGTTCTCTAATAAGCTGAGCTATTTCTACAATTGAAGATTTGTTTAAAGAAACTATTTCAATAACCTTAAATCCGGACCATACGCAAATAACCATTTTATCCGATCCAAAACGTGCAACGTCGGCACTTATATACATTTGCCCACCTTCAACAAATTCGTTTGTAAAAACGTTTTGTATCTTATCAAAGTCAATAAGTTTTGAAGGGTCGTTGTCATATTCCCAGTTTCCGTAATATAAACGTTGTTTACTATTCTCGTCAAGTGATAATAAAGATTCTAAATAAGATTCTGGTAAATGCGGATTGTCTTGAGGTAAAGCCTGAATAAACTTTTTATCAGTTTCAATCGTTCCGTTTTTTTGTTTTATGTAGAATTGATTATAAACCCAATTCTTTGAAGGGTTACAAGTGCCTAACATTTTAGGCTGGAGCTTATATTCGTTTAATTTGTATCTAATACGTGATTTTAGGATTTGCCAAGCTTTGTGACTTATTTGGTTACATTCATCAACAAAGGCTCCGGTTATCTCCAACGAACCTAAGCTGTCAAAGTTAGGATCGGCTGGATATAAAAATAAATCCTTTAAAAGTATTTCGCTTTTGTTATTCCAAGTGATTACTCCGGATTGTGAGTTGTAATGGTATTGATTTGACAATTCAAGCTTTGTAGTAAGCTCAAAGAAAGTATTTAAGGTTGTTTCTTTTAATGCCTTTAATTTAGCTCTCCCCATTAACCAACGAGTGCCTGGATATCTTTGTGATTGCTCAATAAGCCAAAGAATACCCAAAGCTGACTTCCCACCTCCGGCAGCACCTCCGTAAACAATCTCTTTAGTTTGGTTATCTTTTAAATAATAAACTGCGTTTTCCTGTTTACTAATTAGCTTCATTCGGTTTTATTCCTTCGCCTAGATTAATAACTTGTATTTTCTCTCCTCCAGTTGTATGGTCGTTATATTGCATTGAAAGTTTTTTCAATTCCTCTGGAGTTGCAATTAATTTCATCAAAGCCATTTGTAAAGCTGGAGCGTTTGATTTGTACCATTTTGACCTCATCGAAACTTTTAATTCAGTTCTATTTGTTTCCAGCAATCCTTTTAGTTCGTTGAGTTCGTTGGATTCAGGCGGATAGAATTTATAAAATGTTGTTTTGTCACAAGGTAAAAAAGAAACAATATCTTCTATAAAAAAGAGCTTATGTTTCACTATAACTTCCTGAGCCTGTTCAAATATTTTTTTTCTGTCGTATGCCATATTTTATATTTTAAAAAAGATAGAGGACTAACAAACTCTATCTTTAACCTTTCATTTCGTACAATTTATTTTTCCCTCAAATTGTTTTTTTTGTTGTAAGAACGTTTTAGTTTTTTTTTATTTAAATTCATCTGTTACATCAACACCGTTTCTTTTTACGATTAAAGTATCGTCAAGTTTAAGCATTCGTTTTACAATTACATCGCAGTTATGTGGCTCAAACTCCATTGTTAAATTTTGTTTTTTTAATTGATGTGAAGCAACCATACAAACTCCACTTCCACCAAAATAATCTAAAATTGTTTTACAATCTTTATTATATTCATTTATACAAAATTCAACTAATGCTATTGGTTTTTGAGTTGCATGAACTCTTTTTTCTCCTCGTTCACTATCTTTTAACATTCCTTTCCATAAATGTCTAAAAATACGAATAGAACTAAAATTAGATTTTATCCAAGCTAACTCACAATCAGAATTATTGTCTCTTTGATTATCTTCTACTCTTTTATCCCAAACTAACCAATTTGCAGTCTGTGGCAATGTATGACAATAATAATTTGCTCCAAACCAAACCTGATTTTTTACATCTATATTAAAAGGTTGATTAAAAGCATCTATTGCATATTGAATAGTATCATCTTTAAAATCAGGCAAATTATTTCCTTTTGCTAAACCTCCTCTTTTACTTCGGTCTCCTTTTTCATTTATTCCGTACGGAGGATCTGTCCAGATAAAATCAATTTTATTATTTCCTATTAACTTTTCCACCTGATCGCTATCTGTACTATCTCCGCAAAGCAAACGATGTTCTCCTATTTCGTAAAGGTCGCCTAATACTGTAATCGGTTCTTCTGGAGGTGTTGCGTCAAAGTCATCCTCTTCAGCTTCTAAAACTTCATCTGTTTCAAATGCAGGAATATCAAGACCCCACTCTTCAAGTTGATCAACATCCCATTCGTTTGCTAACATTTCAAAATCCCATTCCCCACCGCTTGTATTGTCTTTAATTAAAAACTCTCTTTGTTGCTCCTCTGTTAAATTGTCGGCAACAATTACTGGTATTTCTTTTAGGCCAGCTTCTTTGCACGCTTTAAAACGCATATTTCCGCCAAGGATTACCATATCGCTATTAACTACAATTGGTCTAATATCAAGCATCTCTGGAAACTCTTTAATTGACTTTACCAGCTTTTCAAATTTGTCGTCTTTTATTAAACGTGGATTGTTTGGGTTGAGTTTTATCTCGCTGATTTTGAATTTTTGCATTTGATTATCTTTTGTTTATTGTATTGTATTTTTTTAAACCGTCATTTTTATCGACTAAATTATAGATTCCAAATTTAACTGGTCGTCCATGTTTGTTTATTGTTTCTTTGAAATTGCATTTTACCTCAATCTCATGATCCAGTCTTAAACGTGAAATAATTGCTGTAATGTTTAAACAGCCAGTCATTTCCATTAGTTCCGTTCTTGTTGCTGTGTTTTTGTTTAATAGTTCGAAAAGGATTTCGGCTCTTTGATTTGTTGGTTTGTCTAAACTTAGCCTGTTTTTGGTTTTAAAAAAGTACATCATAATTTTTTTGGTTTAAAAGTTAGTAAAAATGGAGGCATTTAAAGCAAATAACCTCCATTTTCCAGTGTTAACCAAATCAAAATCAATACAAATGTAGTATTTTTTTTGACTTAGATGGAATTAGTAGTTATTTTTAGTTAAATGTTTTTTCAATTGCTATTTTTCCAATCACTTCAAAAACTACATATTTAAAAATACTTTCTTGTTCTTTTTGAGTTGCTTTAAAAAACTCAGTTTTAAATTCTTGGTTATCATTTAAAAAATTATTAAATGATTTTAATAATACTTTTTGATTTGAAAATAATTCGTTTTGAGTTAATTCTAAATTTGTTAAAAAAGTTTGAGTTGTCATATTGATTTGATTTTGATTTGTTAATTAATTTCTTGTACAAATTTAATTAATATTTTTTAATTACCAAATATAAATTAACTTTTTTTATTAATTAATTTAAATTTAATTTTTTGATATAATATCCAAAAAAAATTAAAGTGCATTTTAGAGTCTTTTACTTTAATATACCAAGGTAGTTTTGCCATTTTTATTTATCTTTTACAAATTGTCCGTCAATCATTACTCCAGTCCTTTTTGAAATTACATTGTAGGCACTTAATAAGCAATCCTCAAGCTTTAATCCTTGCATCTCTGCCTGAATTATTATTGTGACTAATATATCTCCCAAAGCATCGATTATCTCTTCTTTGTCGTTTTCTTTTATAGCTTGGCTTAATTCGTAAACCTCCTCCAATGTTTTGTCACATTGTGCCTCTGGGTTTCCTTTTGCAAATATTCCTTTTTGTTCTGCCCAGCTTATTACTAATGCTTCGAGTTCGTTGTATTTCATTTTTCTTTGTGTTATTTCTAAATTAAATCTCGGATCGTAATCGTAAGGTACTGTTCCAACTATCATTGTGTTTTTATCTAATTTCATCTTTTTAAATCATACTTTATTGGTTTAACGTCTTTGTGTTCTTTTGCTAATTCTTTTGCCAGTTCTCTGAGCCTTTTTTCTTGTTCAAAAATTGTTTCCGGTTTTGCTGACTTTTTTCTTTTATTCATAATACTAATTTGTTTGCTTTGCTTTGAACGATTATGTATTGAAAGCATACTTTATCCTCAATTTCATTATCGTTCATTGTGCGTAATGTTTTAAGCCTCATTTCAAGCTTTGCTATCTCAATACAAAGTTTGCCAACGGCTTGGATGTTGCATTCCTTTAAATATCTTTTGTAAAGGATTAATTGCTTGTCGATTTTGTTCATTTGGGTTTTATTCGTCATCCTCTAAATACATAAAAGTTCTGTTCTCTGCTATTTTGTTATTGTTTATAAAATTATAAATCTGTTGCTTTGAATATCCTGTCTCGTTTGCACATTCGGTTACTGATTCAAATATTCTATGATCCTCTAATCTTAGAACCTGTTTGTATTTCATTTCCCGTTTTGGGATATAATAATTGTTTTTTACTTTTTTGCCTTCTTTAATACATTTTAAAACTTCAATATCCATTTCGTTGTATTGGGAATGATGTTTATTTAAAAGTCTGTGATTTTTGATTCCGGCCTGAGCAAAGATTTGGTTAATAATGGTATTATTCAGTTTCATAATTTAACTTCGATTCAAATATTTGGTAATATGTTTTTTTAGGATATTTTATTTGGCTTATAATTGCCTGAGCCTTTTCTACTGAAAAAAGCCGAGCTTTTCCTTTTATTGCGTCTGGGAATACTTCGAGTCTGTGGATGCGTTCTTTTATTGAGCTATAACTTACTCCAGCCATTTCAGAAATTTCCATTGCAGTGAAGTATTGATCTGTTGGTATTGATTCTGTTTTGATTTCGTCTATTTTCATTTTAAAAATGTTTATAGGTAACGTTTTTATTTTTACCAAATAAAAATTTGCTTACAATATCGATAAATTTTTCAAGTATTTTCATAATTATTTTATTATTAATCTTTTTGCTTTTAATTCCCTTAGGTAAGGTTTCTTTTGTTCGTCTTCGCTCCAGGCCTGAATTAAATCCTCAAGCTCTAATCTATTTATCCCATCTGTAATTTTATCAATGTAAATTAAAACTCGGTCCCGAAAAGAATTGTTTGGCTTTATTTTTTCGTATGATTTATTTACCTCCTCAATTGATAATGTGCTTTCGGTTATTGTTTTTTTGTTTTTAATATATTCTCGCTCTCTGGCTTCGGCTTTCATTTCCATATACATTGGAAACCATTCCCCAAATATTAAATTGCTGTCAACTCCTCTTTTCGTTGTTCCAAATGTTCCGGACCTTGCCAATTTAAAAAAGAGTATAATATCCTCTAAACTATCGTACGAAAACTTTTCTAAGGTATCAACTGTCAAAATTTCTAATTGCGTTTCGCTTAATTTAGTACTAAATCCAAAAGAATCAATAAATCGGTTTACTAAAACTTTTACAACAGCATAACCAATTTGTCCATTTTCATTTTTAAATAAACCTCTTATAACTGGTTTGTCAATAGTTTTATCAACTGTTAGTCCAATTTCTACAACTGAAACACTTAATGTTCCAGAAACTATGTTTTTAGCTAAATCTAAAGTTTCGTGCTGCTTCGGATTGCAATGCGTCTTCAAAGACTTCTCTGGTTGTTTTTTCCACTCTTCCATTGTTAAAAGTATTTGTTTGTTTTAAATTATCAATCCAGCTCCATTTGAATCCGGACCAGCTTTTTTCAACACAAATTTCTAAAACTTCATTTATGTTGCAATTTCTTTGTTCTAATTCTGCAATAAAATTTTTAAAGGCTGTTTCGGTGTTTGTTGCTTTTTTTGTTTTTCGTACTTTAAGCCAATCAGTAACTAAATGCTTATCGAATCCGTATTCTAATAAACCCCTCTCAAAGCTAAATATACTTTTTGTTTCTTTTTTTAAAAGAATAACACTATCAGTTACATTATCACTTACACTATCATTTACACTTACACTTACATTTACATTATCAGTTGACGAAAATGAACGCTCGTTAACGCTCGTTGAATTTCGTTTACGAATTTCAGCACTTTTTAATCCTGCTTGCCTGCGTTGTTCTGTTTGATTGCTCCATTTTACTAAATCCCTTTTTAATTGGTTTTTTATAGGCTCAAATGCAATGTTTAAAATTAGCTCCTCACTAATTGGATTTTCGTCATTGACGTAAGCGAAAATGTGTTTAAATAACCTGCCAGCGATTTCGTCTGGGAGTTGGTCGATTAATCCTTTTGAGTCTGTGTAAAGAACAAAGGATTTTTTGTTTTCTGCCATATTGTTAAAATATAAAAGCCCACAATTTCAGTCGGGCAGGACTTACTTTTGTGAGCTATTTATTAAAATCTTAATAGTTATTGAGCCTGCCCGAACAATAACACTGCCAAATATAAAAATTTATTTTTTATTAAAAAAACTTTTACTTAATTAAATTGTGAAAATCCTATTTTATAAGGAATGTAAATAAAGCCTTTTTTACGCTTTGTTTTATGAAATATAAGCCAATCATCGTATAACATAACTTTCTTTATTGTTTCGCCTGTATTCGTGTTTATAGCTATAATTTCAATTTCTGTCACGTTGGATAATTTTTGTAAGTTCCTTATATTTTATTTTTAAAACTTCAATCTCTGGAATTGATAATTTTGTTTGAATGTTTCTTTGATCCAAAAGCCTGTTAAATTTATCCTCTCCAATTCGATCCGGAAGCCTTATTGAATATTCGTTTATATTTCCATGTCTATGTTGATTACAAGCTACGCATTGTCCGTGAACGTTGTCTGTATTAAATCTTAAATTTGGATAAGCCCCAACGCTAAAATAATGTCCGGCATCGTATTTACTTTTAAACTCAGCTCCGCATGAAATACAGCCTAAATTTAAATCCCTCTCTCTAATATAAGTATTAAAAATCTTTTGAAGCTCTGATAAATAGTCTTTGTGAGTTTTTAGCTTTTCTTTTAAAATACTCTTTTCCTTTTTAGCCTTATTTGCTTTTAATTTGTTATTGTACTCAATTGCACATTTTGGCGAACAAACTGGAACTAAAGGACGATTCGGAGTAAATACCTCGTTGCAAACTTTGCAGCGTCTTGGCTTTATTTTATTTATCATAAATTTAAAGTTAAATCCTCGTTTGGTAATGGTACATCTACATTAAACCACTCTTTTAAAAACTCTCTAATTTGAGAGTGAAACTCTTCCTGGTCCGTTGTTGTGTTTTCTGTTGTACTTTTTGGTACATTAATAACCTCTCCAGTTTTTTCGTTTACAATCTCAATCGTATTAAATTGCATCTTATAAAAGTCGTGAACTTTTTGACTATTCCAAATCTCTCCCCATTCCGTTTTTATGGCTTGTTTTGTGATTGGTACAATAATACCCCAGTAATATGAATTTTGATTATTAGAACGTTTCTTTTTAGGCTTTTCAAAAGTAATTAAAACATCACGTCCTTCAAAACTTTTAATTGTTTCTAAAATTTGGCTTCTATTTCTTTTTAGATTGCCGTTAATTACGTTTGATGTTATTTGTACTTTCATAAAAAAGCCTCCTTTTACAGAGGCTGTTTATTAAATTAAAAAGGCAAATCTGACTCGCTAATAATGTCAGCTCCTAAAACCTCAATTTCAACTGGTGCACTTTCTTTTAAGTTACCAAAGTAAAAACGATCCTCTTTACTGGCTCCTTTAAAATTACTTTGAAAACTTGCAACGTTTCCGTATTTGTCCAATTCGTCATTTACCCAAAGTCGAACGTTTAAATAAATTTTTCCGTTTTCGCTTTTTGAAAATGCTCTATTTCCAACTTTTGCCTGTTCCATTAATTTGCTAAAATCAATTGATCCGTAGTAAGAAGTTTTAACTCCCATAATAATAAAATTTAAAGATTAATATAAAATTGTTCTAATTCTGCACTAACAGAATATTTTGATTTGATTTGCTCAATTGTAGCGTTTGCCTCTTTTGCTTTTTGCATAACTTCTTTTGAAGCGTTTGGTTTATTTTGTACAGCCTTTTGTCCGTCATCGTCATCAGCTCCAACGCAAACAAATGATTGTAAAGCGTATCGTCTAGCGTAGCTTATTCCTGATCCTTGAGCCTGAGCGTCATTTATTTTATTATAAACTATCTCTGTAAGCGACTCCATTAACTCGCCTGATTCGTGCAATAAAATAGTTTTTACAAAGTTTTTTCCGTCTGTATGTACAATTGGCTGTAAAACACTAATGCCATTTGAGTTTAATACTGGAATGACTGCCTCTCGGATTGAGTTTAAGTCTGCGTATTTAGATTTGAAAAATGGATTTGTTGAGCCTTTTTTTGGATTGCTCATTTCTGTTTGTGCTTTTAATAAAGCGGTTGCAATTTGTTTCATAAGATAAGATATTTAAAATTAAAGATATTTAGTATGTAATTGATAAACTTGATTTTCTGTTTGTTGTGCTTACTTTTGGTATTTCAATACCTTCTGAGTCGTAAAAAGGATAATCTATTTTTAAAGCTGTTTTTAATAGCTCCTCTCTTGCTTTTAATTGACTTTGTAACTCTGAATAAATTGGATCGTCTGAGTAATTTAAACTTTCTCCTCCGTTTCTGTAAGTCCCTTTAATTCCAAAAGCCTCGAAGTTCTCTTGTCCTAAGCTTTCTTTTAATTCAGCCTCAATAATTGATAAAGCCTCTTTTAATCTTAAAGCCTGAGCATAAACCTCAACTTTGTTAATCTCTCCAGCATCCAATAAATCGGCTACAAATTTCTTACTGGTAAGTTGGATTTCTTTTTTTGACGGGAGGAAATTAGTAGTTTGTAATTCCTGCTCTCGCATCAATTCGAATAATTGTTTTGACATGATTTTTGATTTTGATTTTGATAAACAAATTTAATAAATATTTTTTAATTAACAATACTAAAAAGCATTTATTTTTCTTTTTTTACTGGTTTTAATATTTGCAACCTAACTTTCAAGCCGTTTCTTAATATGCAAAGATCCCGAGCTTTAACTGCTTCCATTTCTGTTTCAAACCAGCCACAAAAATAAGTAACTCCAAAGTGAGTAACTTTTGACTCGTATTGGCAAATCCCTCGTTTGTAATTTACCCCTGTATATTTCTTAGTCATTTTGTAATATTTCAGTTATTGCCTCTTTTTCTTGGATGATTAAAATCTCAAATATTTGTCTTTCATAAATTGAAAGCTCCCCCCAAGTTTTACCGTTTAAAGTAACTCGGCCGTTTACTAAAACTAATTTGATTTCATAAGACAATCTCTCGCCTTGTACCATTGGTTCTGTTCCTACTATTTTTTCCATTTTGATTTGATTGGTTCGTCGTTTAAATAAGGTTTTGTTATCTCAGCAATAAAAAGCTTTATTTGGCTCTCTATTGGTTTTGGAAGTAAATCATTATACTTAAATGTTTCAACTCCTCTTTTATACTTTGGCTTTCGTCCAGCCCCTCGTTCGTTCTGTGTCATTATTATTGTTTGTTAAATTTTTCTTTATAATATTTTTCTGCTTCATCTAAATATGTTGTTTTAGAATAAGTAGTTAATTCCGATGGAGCAGTTAATCTCGCATCTATAATCTGTTGCTTTTCTAATTCTTTAGCTTGTTTAAGTAACATTGAGCCAAAAGGTATGTCACCATTATTAAACTGCTCTTCTAACCATTCAACTGCTGTCATATCTTATTTATTTTAAAGATTTCATATATTTTATAGCTGGCTCCGGATTTCCGTAAGCTTTAAGAAATTTTTTTGAAATTGTAACTCCAAAAAAGTTGATTTTTTTGTGTACATAAAACATTTTTTCTTTGTAAGTAAGCTCGTAAACTTTTCTAAATGGTCTCATAAATTGATAATTTTTATATTTGTTGTAACAGTAAAATTATTTATTTTACCTTCATTTAATTCCTTTATACTTTTAATATACCAATCATTAAAATCTTTAATTATTTTACTTTTATTAGTAAAAATATTATATTCATGAAATTCAGATTGACTTCCTTTATTACTTTTACTTTCGTAAGCCATGTAAAATATAAATGATTTTTTAAATAGTCTCATAAATTGATAATATTATTTGTTTTTCTTTTTGTTCTTCGTAAGTCAAAGTTCCGAATGTGGATAAACTTTCCTCTATTTCTGCTAATCTTTTTAATTGACGTTGCAATTGTAAGCAATGCTTTACTTTGTCCTCAAAGCGTCGCTCCATTCTGTCTAATTGCTCAATAAGGATTTGCTCCTCTGTATATATTTGCTCGTCTTCTCGCTCTCTTTCGTAGCCTCCAGCTTTCCAAGTGTCATAGTTGTTCATCTAAAATGTCATTTATAAATTCAACACATTGTTCAATACTCTTTGCGTTGCCTTTTGGCTCTTCGCTGTTTTCCATATTCCAGAAAATAAATTTAGTTTCCGGATGAGCCGATGAATAATTATCGTTAAGCTCAATTTTGTAGTTTTTAAAAGTCATAATTAAGATCTAAAAATGAATTGAAATAAAACATACATTGCAAGTAAATAAGCGAAGTTTTGTTGGCTGATTGATTTTGATAAAAAGTTTTTCATTGTATTTGATTTTGATTATTAAATTAATTTCTTTGACAAATTTAATTTAAATTTTTTAATTACCAAACAAAATGATAAAAAATTTTAATAAAAAAAAAACCACTCGGTAAGAATGGTTTTAATTTTAGTTGTGTTATTGGTTTATTTTATAAGTAGGTAACCAGCCGAAGCGACTCCAATATAAGCGAATATTTTATAAAAAAATGTTGAAGCTTTTGCCTTAACTAATTGAGTTTTATAAGACTTTGAAATCTCCTCTTGTTTTGAGATAATATCGTCTTTGTAAGTGATCACTAAATTAAGGTTTGTCTTTTGCTTTTCTAATATACTAATTACGCTATCTTTTACGTTTACTTTCTTTTCCAAAAGTACAACATTATCCTCTGTTAGTTTTAGCTTGGCTTTTGCAACGTCTCCAGAAACTAAATCGTTGGCGATTTTCTTGGCGATTTCAACATCAATAACAACCTTATTTGTAACGGTCTGCGAAATACTTTTCCCACTCAACATTACCGTAAGTAGCAAAAGAACTAATTTGATCCTTTTCATAATTGTTTAAATTTTGTATTTTTTGATTATTTATGTTGATTCCGTTGTCAATCTCTCGGATTTCAGTTTTAAAGTCCTCCATTTTACTTTGGAGTACTCTGTTCTCATCGTAAACAGCGTCAATTTGAGTATTTACCTTTTTTATTTCGGCTTTTAAATAATCAATTTTGTCGCTGTCTCCTAAGCTAAAAAAAACGTTTACCAACAGCATTATCGAAATCAATAACAATAATGCCGTTGTAAACTTATTTCTGTCCGTTTTAGGAACGTTAAGCATAAACTTGGTATGATGTTTTACCTCCAGCCTTAATAGCTCTTAAAACTTGTTTTCTTTGCTTTCCTGTTGATTCAAAAGAAACGTGTACCCAATCCGGAGCGTCTTTTGTTCCAAACTCCCAAATTAATTGGTCAAAGTTTAAATTAGCTTTGATATAATCAAAAACCATTTTGTTAGTCACTCCATTAGCACTTCCGTCCATATCGATGTCAATAGCTTCTCCAGTACAATGTTGTGATGAGCTTGCTCCTCCAATTGCTTTGTTTAAAGCTGCACTTCTATATCCTGAAGATAAATGGATTGGCACTTTAAAATGGTTTCTAATTGGCTCGAAAATGTTTTCGGCTAATTTTTTAAAGTTTTCTAAATGCTCAGCTGTTGGCTCGTTGCTGATTCCTTTTCTTTTTGCCGAGTCACTTCGTGTAACCTCTGACAAATCTAAATGCTCTGAAAGTTTCATAATATAATTGTTTTAAAGTTTAAATTTACTGCCGATTGTAATTGCAAACGTCATCGGAATGTTTTGAGTACTGTTGACCGTTGTTATTCCTAAATTTGCTTTGAATCTTTTTGTTAGGTTAAAATCAAAGTTACTTCCAACGATATAAGTCAAATATTTGCTAAATGTAAATTGCCCCGTTGCAGTTGTATAACTAACTGGAGACGAAGACGCTGCCAACATTGGCGAAATAACATATCTTTTAAAAGCAAAAGGCTTAGTTATAAAAGCAGTAAGCGAAGGCGACATCATTACGTCTTTATCCATATTGATAAAAGTGCCTCCAAGTGCATAACCAAAAACCATCCCTTTTTTTAGTAAAAATACATCGTTCATTCCAATAGATAAAACCTTTGTATTGAACATTAGCATAGCCGTGATATTTACCCCTGTAATTTTATAAATCGTTCCCCTAACGTAAGTATGACCAAATATTTCATTGCCAACCTTAATAGGAACCTTTTTATCGTAATTAAATAAAATAGTACTCTTTGACAAAGATAGAGAAAATTGTTTTAGGTTGCTCCAAACCATTGCATTAGCATTATAAGACTCAGCTCCAGTAAGTGAGCTTTGAGATAAACCAAAAGATGCAACTTGGTTAAATGATCCGTCCAAGTTTTGCATCGTCATATAATTAGCTGCAATTAAAATCGGTTGCACGGCTTGTTGCTTTTTCTTTTCCTCTTTTTTCTCTTCTTTCTTTTCCTCTTTTTTGCTTTTCTCTTTTGACTCTTCTTTTTTCTCTTCTTGTTTTGGCTCCTCTTTTTTATCCTCCGACTTTGCCT
>ERZ1034361.1119-NODE-1119-length-15161-cov-4.154468_pt1 | contig 15161 bp, 17 predicted proteins | sample MGYA00520617_ERZ1034361 | MGnify/ENA primary metagenome ERZ1034361 (study PRJEB33736, sample SAMEA104284507) | Azolla filiculoides | biome: Urban; feature: Water surface; material: Ditch water | place: Netherlands | collected 2015-10-28 | depth 0-0.1 m ... | reverse complement strand
AAGCTGGTCACTTTGACGCCATGACTTTGGCGGATATCGCCAAAGACAACCGCATGACCATCCCCCAGCTCATGGAATTTGGGTTTACCAAGCCCAATCTGGTGTGCCATGCCGTGGTGGCCTACAACGAACGCATGATTCAAGCGCTGGTGACTCAAGACATCACCGCTTTGGGCCATACGGCGGCTGAGCAAGTCGAGGCCTATTTGTTACAGATGTATCAATATGACCTAGAGCACATGGTGTTCAAAACGGCTGCTCTGGCTTATGCGTGGAATTGGTCAGTGGTCGACGAAGAGCGCCATACCAACCAAGTCATGAAGCTCATGACCCCTATTTACATGGCCCTGCACACGCATGGCTTTGATCGCATCGACGCGCGATGCCAAGCCATTTGGGCAACATACATGCAAGGTCTGCGAACGGCCGCGCTGGGCAAAGGCAATGCCCAAGAGTGTTTGGCATCCGTGCGTGAGGCCCTTGAATTCATCACAGAAAGTAAAAAATGAACGATAAAAACGACATGTCTAAAGACAACAGCATCTTCATCGGTGAGGGGGTGGTGTTCAAGGGTTCTATCAAGGCCCCGAATCAAGCCATCATTTCTGGCAAGTTCGATGGTGAACTCGATGCACGTGATGTGCTGATTGGCGCCTCAGGTGTGGTGACTGGCAAAACCACGGCGCAGTTTGTGGATGTCAAAGGCGAGTTGAACGAGAGCGTGACCAGCCGTGAATTGCTCATCGTCCGCGGCACAGGCCGCGTGCGTGGCACTGTGACGTATGGCGAGATTGAGATTGAGCGCGGCGGTCAGGTCAAAGGCGACATGATTCAGCGCTGATGCGCTGATCCATACCGCACAAAATCTCAAAAGCTGTTAGATCAGCTTGAGGCGCTCTGAAGAGGGCACCACACGTGTGAGGCGAACGCCGTAGCGGTCGTTCACCAGCACGATTTCACCTTGGGCCACGACCGAGTTGTTCACCAACAGGTCGAGGGGTTCGCCCGCAATGCGGTCGAGCTCGACCACGCTGCCTTGGGTGAGGCGCATCAAATCTTTGATCTTGATTTGTGCACGGCCCACTTCGATGGACAAGTTCACAACGATGTTTTGCAACACCTCGGGGTTGATGTTGCCGGGCATGGTGGGCTTGAAGTCTTCCAAGCTAGGCTCGACTTCTTCGACCGCTGGCACAGCGACTTCATCATGTGTTTCGTGCTCGGCTTCTGCCGCCGCTGCTTCAGCGTCGTCGTGTTCTGGGGTTGGGTTTTCTTTTTCGTCGGTCATGATGGATTCCTGTTTCAGGTTTTGCCGTGAACGTGTTCGTGGTCAATTTGTACAGCCACTTGCGAGCCGCGTGCGCCCACATTGACATGGAAGGCGGGGACGCCATTGGCGCTCATCAGCGCGGTGTCGTCTTTCTTGAAGAACAGCAAATCGCCTTCTTGCAAATGGTTCAAGTGGTGCAGCGTGGTTTTAATTTCACCCATGCACACTTGCAGCTCAAGCTTGGCGTCACCCACAGCTGAGGCAAGGCTTCAAGGTGGCGTAGGGGTAGACCAAGTCGATGAAGCCTTTGCCGCCACTGGCGGTGGCATCAGCTTCAAAGCGGCTCAAGACCACCAAGTCGTTTTCGTCGGCGATTTGTGCGAACTGAGGGTTGATCTCAGAGCTCACATGCTCGCACTCAATCGGCATCAGAGGTCCCCACGCTTCCGTCAGGGAGCGGAAGAACACTTCCAAAATGATTTTGATGATGCGTGATTCGGTGGGTGTGAACAAACGGCTGGGAGGCAATTCGCCCACGCCTTTGCCAAAGCCACCAAAAAAGCTGTCGAGCGAGCTGAACACCACATTGGGGTCGATGATGATCACCGAATTGCCACGCAGTGGGTTCATGCGAATCATGTTGACCGACAGTGGGGCACGCAAGCCCTTGAGGTAGTCGCCAAACTTCAAAATTTGCACGCGCGTAGGGTTCACGCGTGGGCTGGTACGCAGCACTTCCAGCAAGCCAAGACGGAACAGTCGGATGAAACGCTCGTTGATCATGTCGATCGACGAAACGTTCACACCTAAGCTGCTGTCTTCGCTGGCGAGGTCGTGTTTGCGCACCCGCACACTGTTGTTGAAGCCAGTGTCGGTCTCGATCGAACCGTCGCGCACGCCTTCCGACAGCGCGGCCAGTTCTTCGTCCGAGAGCAGGTTTGATTTCATGGGTGTTTAAAAGTTACTGCATCACAAAGGAGGTGAAGAACACGTCTTCGATGCCGCCGAAGTCTTCGTACTTCATCAGCATGTCGTTCATCACCACCTTGATCTTGGCAGCCAATTCAGAGCGGAAGTCTGCTTTGGCCACGTCGGCTTCGGTGCTTTGACGCATCACATCCAACACGGCTGAGCGAATGGCAAATTCATGCTTCTTCACGTTGTCGAACACGCGTGAGTCGTAGTGCGTCATCACGGCAATTTTCACAACCATGATTTTTTTCGAGCTCGTGATGTTGGTCATGAACTCTTTGTCGATTTCCAAGTAAGTGTTTTCAAAGCGCGTGGCTTCGGCTTCTTTCTTGACCTTCGAAGGGCCTTCTGGCGTGGCGTTGTGTGCTGCCTCGGCTTCTTTCTCTAATTCGTCCACTTTTTCGTGGGCGGCTGCTTCGCTCTTATGCTCGAAGAAGCCAGAGAAGTACAAAGTACCGAACATGACTGACATGATCAGGATGATCACGGACAACACGATCACCAAGATCAAAAGAATCGGTTTCTTTTTCTTGGGTTCGCCTTCGACAACTTCTTCTGCCGGTGCTGCTTCTGCTTCTGCCATATCGTTCTCCTAATGTTCAGATTGTCATGCGTAATTTATGCATAGAGGTCAAGCAAGGACGCATTGGCCTTGTTGCGGCCAGAGGTAGCGCTGATAGCACTGCCGTCGCCGTTGACTTGCGAAGATGAATTGTCTCTAACTTGGGACTGTTTGCCCGAATTTCCAGAGCCGTTTTGTGTGGTGTTACCACCGCCTTGACCCACGTTGACTTGACCGGCGTTAATGCCAAAGTTTCCAAGTGCTTCACGCAAGCGTTGGCTGCTGTTTTGCAGCAGGTCGCGTGTGAGTGGGTTGTCAGCATGGAAGACGGCGTCGAGTTTGCCGTCTTTCATTTCAAGTTGAATTTCCACGCCGCCCAAGTTGGAGGGGCGCAGTGCAAATTTCATTTTCCATTCGCCATCGCTGAGCTGCTTGTGCATGCGGGCCGCCATTTCGGTGGCCATTTTGTCGCTCAGCTGGTCGTAGACCTCACTCATGTTGGCGGGGGCTTGGGTGGGGGCGGCTGCATTGGTATTTGCAGCTGGGGTGTTGCGTGTCAAGCTTTGTGCAAAGCCGCTGAAGTGCTGGCCTTCGTCAGACGAGGGCTGCTGATCGGCATTGCTGTCTTGACCGGTCTCTTCAGAGAAACGGGTCAACAGGGCTTCCACATCTTGTTCATCAATGCCAGTGCCCATCAGCGACAACATGTCGAGGGTGCTTGGCACGGGTGCTTGGCTGTTGTTGGTGTTGACGGGCAACACGGCGGCAGGCAGCACGGTGATTTGTAGCTGCTGGATGGCAGCCATGTCTGTGGGCGTCAAGCCGGGCAGGGCAGGTGCGACCAAGGTTGTCGCTGCTGCGGCCAAACCTGCGCCAGACGCGGCAGCTGGCTGGGCAGAGGATTGAGCTGCTGTCGCATTCATAGCGGCCAATTGCAGAGCCACCATGTCATCACCCGTCGCCGCAGTTGGCGAGCCGGTACCGAGCGCATGGTTCATCGCTGCTTGGAGGGGGCTGCTCATTTGGCTCTGGCTTGGCATGGCAGCTGTGCCGCCGGGCTGTTGGGCCAACAGGTTTTGAATGGCGGCTTCATCCAAGCCCATGGACTTGGCAAATGCTGCCAAGCTTTCGGGGTTGGGTGCTTTTTGCGGATCGGTGATGAGGCGCGTTTGCGGGCTCAGTTGAATAGATTGCAAAACGGAGCCTTGCTTGATCAGCAAGGCGGGTGCTTCTGCTGCAGATGTGGCTTGCGCTGATGCTGCTACTTCTGCTGCGGGTGCTGCCATTGCCGCGGCGATGGGTGTGGCAACTAATGTGGCAGCTGCAGGCGTGATGGGGGCCACAGGCGCACCTTGCATCAGTCCTTCTAATAGATCGTCTACTTCAGGGCGCTGAGGTTTGGCGGTCACGCCTTTGCTGCGCTGGCGGGCAGAGGCTGTGCGTGGGTCTTTGTCTTCATCAGACTTGTCTTGGTCTGAACGCTCATCGCGCTCTGCACGGTCTGTGCTGCGGCTATCGACTGGGCGTGAATCTTGTGTGTGTACAGGCGCTTCGGGCTGTTCTGGCACATCAGCGGCAAAAGTTTGCCGCTCTTGCGGCACCAAGCGCTCCATCTGGCGCGCCATGACTTGTGCGAAATCAAAGCCCAAACTGCCGCCCGCAGAAGTGCCTACACCTGTGCGCGGGCCTTGCGGCGTCGCGGTGGAGGTGCTGTTTGGCGTCAGCGGTGCTGGCGGCATTTGTAGATAGCTGGACAGGTTCATGGTGGTCTTTAAACGAGTTTGCCAAGGAGTTAAGCAAGAACCGTGACAGGACAGTTCTTGCCGCTTTTGGCGAAGAGGCACTTCGGTGTCAGTTTGAGTTGGCACATCGATTGCTTAACCAACATGCCTCGAAAGTCATTTCAAAGCAAAAAGCAATCTAAACGTTCCACTTTCAACTGGATTTCCTCAATGAGCACTCTCACTCTGTCAACGATTCGACACAACTTGTCGAAATTTGACCTCTCCGGACTCAGTATTCCGGTGGTGGTGCTCGTCATCATGGCGATGTTGGTATTGCCATTGCCTCCAGTTTTGTTGGACTTTTTGTTTACTTTCAACATTCTTGTCAGCTTGGTGGTGATCATGATCGCCATCGGCACACGTAAGCCGCTCGAGTTTTCATCCTTCCCCACCGTCTTGTTGTTTGCCACCATGTTGCGCTTGGCGCTGAACGTGGCCTCGACCCGTGTGGTGTTGGTCAGCGGCCATGAGGGCTCGCACGCTGCGGGCAAGGTGGTGGAAGCTTTCGGTGAATTCGTGATTGCCGGTAACTATGTGGTCGGCTTCATCATCTTTGCGATTTTGATGATCATCAACTTTGTGGTGGTGACCAAAGGTGCTGGCCGCGTCTCTGAAGTGAACGCCCGTTTCACCTTGGACGCCATGCCCGGTAAACAAATGTCGATTGACGCTGACTTGAACGCTGGCGTGATTGACCAAGAAACTGCCAAACAACGCCGCGCCGAGTTGGCCCAAGAATCTGACTTCTTCGGCTCCATGGACGGTGCTTCTAAATTCGTGAGCGGTGACGCCATGGCCGGTTTGTTGATTCTCTTGATCAACTTGATCGGTGGTTTGATCATCGGTGTGGCCCAGCATGATTTGCCAGTGGCTGAAGCCGGCAAGATTTACACCTTGCTCACCATTGGTGACGGCTTGGTTGCTCAAATTCCTTCGTTGCTGTTGTCACTGGCTACCGCCATCATCGTGACCCGCGTGACGACCGCTGAATCTATTTCTGAGCAGGCTTCTGTTCAGTTGGCCAATCCAACGGCCTTGTTCATCTCTTCAGTGATCTTGTTGATCTTGGGCATGGTGCCCGGCATGCCTCACTTGATGTTCATCACTTTGGCTTTGGCTTCTGCCGGTCTGGGTTTGATGATCATCACCCGTGAAGTGCAAGACGAGCAAGCTGAACAAGCTGTCAAAGACGCAACACCGACCGACGCGCCTAAAGAACTCGACTGGGACGATGTGGACCAAGTCGACCTGATTGGTTTGGAAATTGGCTATGGCTTGATTCCTTTGGTCAACGCTGAAACTGGCGGCGAGTTGATGACCCGCGTCAAAGGCGTGCGTAAAAAATTGTCTGCCGAGTTGGGCTTCTTGGTTCAACCCGTGCGTATCCGTGATGACCTGAACATCGACCCAGACGCTTACAACATCGTGCTCAAAGGCGTGGTGCGTGGCAAAGGCGAAGTCAAAGTCGGCCGTGAGTTGGCGATCAACCCAGGCCATGTGTACGGTCACTTGGAAGGCATTCCTACCCGCGAGCCAGCATTTGGTCTGGAAGCCGTGTGGATCGAACCTTCTCAGCGCGACCAAGCGCGTACCCTCGGCTACACCGTGGTCGATGCTGCCACCGCTATTTCTACCCACCTCAACAAAGTCTTGCGCGAAAACGCTTCTGACATGTTGAGCCACGACGAAACCCAACAGTTGCTCGACAAATTGGCCGCCAAGTCGCCCAAGATTGTTGAAGACTTGGTGCCAGGTAAGTTGTCATTGGGCATCTTGACCCGTACTTTGCAAAACTTGTTGGCTGAGTCTGTGTCGATTCGCGACATGCGCACGATTGCTGAAGCTTTGACCGAAGCCAGCACCCGCACGCAAGACCCAGAACAACTCACCGCCATGGTTCGCCCCAAACTCGGCCGCATGATCATGCAAAGCTTGATCGACGGCGACAACGGTTTGCAAGTCATGACACTTGAGCCTTCTTTAGAGCAGTTGTTGCACAACGTGTTGCAACAAAGCCAACCTGGCCAAGCCGTGGTGCTTGAGCCCGGTTTGTCAGAAAACTTATTTGCCGGTTTGCGCGAAGGCGCGCGCACCGTAGAAGACATGGGTCACCCCGCTGTGTTGGTGGTGTCCCCCGTGATTCGTGGTTGGCTGTCTAAAGCCGCACGATTCCGCGTGAACGATTTGACTGTGCTGTCTTACAGCGAAATTCCGGACGATCAGGCCGTCAAAGTGATCCACACCGTGGACGCCAAAGCCCGATAACCCGTAAACCTATAACAAAAGACAGAGTGAGCTGACCTATGGAACTCAAACGCATCCTTGCCCGCGACATCCGCGCCGCCAACGAAAAGGCCGTGGCCCAATACGGCCCCGACGTGCTCGTCATCTCGAGCGGCCAAGTCAATGGCTTGACCGAGCTGATCGTGGCGGTTGATTTGGCACCGCTGACGCCTGAAGAGGCCGATCCGTTTGTCAAGTCTGAGTATTCCAAACCAGGCAAGCCCACTGGCAAGTTTGATGTGTTGCTGGGTCAAACCATCGACCAAAACAAACGCGATGCCCGCGAGCGCCAAGCCACCAAAGTGGCCAAGCCGATTGTGGAAGTTGCGTCTAAGCCAGCTCAAGCCCTCGCTGCCAAGGCTAAACCTGCTGCCAAAGTGGCCGCAGCTCCTATGGACGAGTCAGCCAAACGCGCTGCCGAAGAACACGACACCTTGCGTGGCCGCGAAATCGTGGCGCTGGTGCGTGAAGAGCTCAACTCTTTGCGCCGTGAATTCAAACTGGGCCAACAAATGGCTGCTTGGCAACAAGGCGGCATGCCTTTGCCAGCCGCCGTCGCTCCTTTACGTGACGCTTTGAACGACGCGCCGATCCCTGTCGCTTTGCGCGCCTTGTTGATCGACAACATCAAAGACCACGACAACATGGCTGACGCCATGGGCGCTTTGAGCCGTCAATTGGCCCACTCTGTGGAACAAGAACAAGCTCAAACCCCAGTGTCGGGTATCCATGCATTGGCTGGCCCATCAGGTGCTGGCAAATCCATGATGGTGGCCCGCTTGGCACAGCATGCCGCGCAGTTGCACGGCAGCGAAAAAGTCATGGTCATCAGTTTCCAAGACCAGCGTGCTGGCGCTTGGAACCAAACCCAGTTGTTGTGCGCGCAGTCTGGTGTGGATTCGTTCCGCGCCACCAACGCCGCCACTTTGAAGTTGTTGCTCGACGAGCACACCGACCGCAAACTCATCTTGATCGACACCGCTGGTGTGCAAATGAACGAACGCTTGGCCGAAATTCGCGGCTTCAACTTGAATGTGCAATGCCACGCAGTGATTCCTGCTGACGCATCAGCCGCCAACATCCGCCGCGTGTTTGACAACACCGACAACGTGTGGGCCTCTTTGATGCTCAGCAAGCTGGACGAATCCACACAACCTTGGGCTTTGTTGCAGTTCTTGACCGACAAATCTTTGAGCGTGTCTGTCGCCAGCCATGGCGATCGCACCGTAGATTTGGTGCAAGACGTGTCATTGGCCGGTTTGGTGCAATGCGCCCTCGACAACTTGCCATTGCCAGAAACCGAAGAACAAGCTCAACAAAACGCACGTGATGCAGCTGTCAATGATTTGGCTGCTTCCAAACTGGCGCAAATCGCTTCCAAATTTAAAACCGAAACCACAGGCTTGACCCATGAGTAATCCACGTAGAACAGAAGTCATCGGCATTGCCAGCGGCAAGGGTGGCGTCGGTAAAACCACCACCTCCATCAACTTGGCGGTGGCACTGACTCAGCTTGGTCACAGCGTCATGCTGTTTGACGCCGATTTGGGTTTGGCTAACGCACAAATTGCCTTGGGCGCTCGCGCTGAGTACAACTTGGGTCACTTCTTGGCAGGTCAAAAAACCTTGCAAGAAATTCTCATCACCACCCGCCAAGGCGTGAAGCTCATTCCGGGTGCCTCGGGCATGCAAGAGTTGGCGGGCCTGAGCGACATTCAAGCGGCCAGCATCGTGCAGTCGTTTGGGGTGTTGGCAGACGATGTCGATTATTTGATCGTTGACGTCGCCGCCGGTATTTCACCCTCGGTGCTGTCTTTCTTGGCTGCTTGCCAACGCCGCTTCATCGTGGTCAAAGACGATCCGTCATCCATTGCTGACGCCTACGGCACCATCAAAATCTTGAGCAAAGAGATGGGCTTGGACGAAATCTACCTCCTGCCCAACATGGTCAAGAGCCAGTCGGAAGGCTGGAAACTGTATAAAAAGCTCAACGACGTCTGTGTGCGTTTCTTGGGCGAGTCGGTGCACTACCTCACGTCTATCGAAGAAGACGAAATGGTCTTGCGCGCACTCAAAAAATACCAGTCGGTGATGGAACTCGCCCCTGGCACAGCCGCCGCTCGTGATTACATGCGCTTAGCCGAGGCATGCACGCACTTGCGTCCGATCGACCACCCCTCGGGCGGTCTGCAATTCTTCATGGAGCGACTGATGCAAAACAGTTCGTCTGACACATGAGAACACTATCCCCCTTAGAAATGTACGGCTCTTGCAAGCCCAAAGGCGAAGAGTTGGTCATGGCCCATTTGGGTCTGGTCAAACGCGTCGCCTTGCACTTGAAGGCCCGTATTCCTGCATTCATGGAGCTCGATGAGCTGATTCAAGTGGGCATGATTGGCCTGCTCGAAGCCTCACGTGCTTTCGATCCCGTCAAAGGCATCGAGTTTGAAAACTTCGCCCACAGCCGTGTGCGCGGTGCCATGTTGGATGAGGTGCGACGCTTGTCGTTTCTGCCTCGCTCAGCCGTGGCCTTCAACAAAGAACACAACACCACGGTGCACGCTTTGGCGGCTGAGTTGGGCCGTACGCCCACGCAGGCTGAAATTGCCGAGTACATGGGCAAAGACTTGGAAGATTTCCACAAGGAACGCGGCAAAGCCAAACGCTTTGAAACCTATTCCATGGAAGTGGTCACCGAAGAAGTGATGACCATTGCTGACGACACCTCACAACAACCCGAAGTGATCGTGGAAGAAGCCCAGTTCATGGATGCGGTGACCGATGCCATTGCGCAACTGCCTGAGCGTGAGCAACTGGTCATGCAGCTCTACTACGTAGAAGAGTTCAACCTCAAAGAGATCGGCGAAACCTTGGGCGTGAGCGAATCTCGCGTGAGCCAAATTTTGTCTTCTGTCGTTAAAAAGCTCCGTGGCACCTTGAAGGTGGACAACGCCGCAGAAACCGAGAAGGTTGAGACAAGGAGACGCGCATGAGTAACTTCATGATGAACATGATCTCTTGGGTCTTGCTGCTCTTGGTGATCTTGACCTTGTATCTCATCGACAAGATCAACCACTTGTCCAAGATGTACGAAGCGCCCAAGCCAGAAACACCAGGCATGCCCGACTTTGAAACCGAAATTCCCGGTGACTTGTTGTTCTCAGGCCTAGAGGGTAAAAAACTCTGGGACGCGATGAACGGCCGCGAGGTCGAGGGTTTTGATGCCAGCATGATTGAGGCCTTGCGCCCCCATTACGAGCCGATTTTGCGTGAACACATCACGGCCACCTTCAAAGATGGCCTAGAAGAAGTGGGCGGCGACGAAAGCAAAGTGCCTAGCTCGATGCGCAAAATTGCCACAGTGCGCGGCCACATCCAGTCTTGGTTGCCGCCACAGCACTTGGGCAGCATCTACCGCTCGGCTTTGGAGTTTGCTGGCACCTATGCCAATGACCCCAATCCCGACACCTTGGTGCGCCTGAAGCAAACCGTCGACAGCGTGGTGGACATGCTCTACCAACGCGTGGGCATCACCAACGAAGTGCCGTTCTCAGACTTTTTGTTTGAAGAAATGCCGATTGAAGATGACGAGCCACCAGCCGAAGACGCCATGCTGGCCTTGACCGACGAGTCGGCACGTGCCGAAATCTTAGGCGACGGCCTACTCGAAGACAGCGATGAGCGCGAATTGACGCCGCAAGAGCTGGCCCAAGGCCTTGAGAGTGTGCAGGCTTATGAAGATGAGCAACGGCAAGAAATTGCCGCTGAAACCGTCGAAGCCGTGATGATTCCTTCGTCTGAGCCCGAGCTGTCTACTGAGGAAGCCACGGCTGAGGAGGCATCGCTGGAAGTTAAGCCCGCTTAAGATGAATTGGACTCAAGTTTGCGCAGCCTCTTCCGATACTGCTTGTGTACGTTAAGAAATACACAGGAGTTATCAAATGCGAGCCAATTCAAGAGCCATTCAAAGTTACGGCGATGTCAAAGTCAGCAGCGGTGTTGCGTCGGCCAACAATGTGCAATTGATTCAAATGTTGTTTGATGGCTTGTTGGAAAGCCTGTCCACTGCCCGTGGCCACATCCAGCACAAGAATATCAACGAAAAATCCAAAGCCATTGCACGTGCCAGCCGCATCGTGATTGGCCTGCAAGGTGCCTTGGATTTTGAAAAAGGTGGCGATCTGGCCAACAACCTCAATGAGTTGTACAGCTATGTGACCCGCCGTTTGTTCCACGCAAACGCCCACAATGATTTGGCGGTGCTGGATGAGATTTACGGTTTGATGCGCGAAATTCGCGACGCTTGGGAAGGTATGCCTTCTTTGGTGCCAGCGAGCAACCGACCGACAGGCATGATGAACTGATCGAAGCTTTTCTGCTTTTTAGCGGAATTTGCCTTTTTATCAGTTAATCTTGCAGGTTGTACGGGGAAATTTTTAGGCGCATCCAGGTTTTATGACTTGGGTGCGCCAACCTGCTTGGGGAGAGTGTTAGATGTCAGCAATTATTGGTTTGGTCGTTCTGTTCATTTGCGTGTTCGGCGGTTTCGTGATCGCCGGCGGTAGCTTGGCGCCCATTATCAAAGCCACCCCATTCGAGATGTTCATTATTGGTGGTGCTGGCGTTGGCGGCATGATCACCGGTAACTCAGGTGCGATTTTCAAAGGCGCTTGGGGCGGCATGGGCCGTGTGCTCAAAGGCCCGCGCTATCACAAGGAAGACTACATCGCCATCATTGCGGTGATTTCCAAGCTGATGAAAACGCTCAAGGCCGAAGGTGCCGTGGCGATGGAATCGCACGTGGAGAACCCGGAGGCCAGTGCTATTTTTGGCGAATGTCCCAAGATGTTGGCTGACCACGGCTTGGTCGGTTTGATTTGCGACACCATCCGTTTGATGGTGGTGTCCTCAGGTACTTTGAGCCCTTATGCGGTGGAAGACGTGATGACCACGTCCATCAAACACCACCACCACAGCGAAATGCAAAACGCCGATGCCCTGTCTACCCTTGCTGGCGCGTTGCCAGCGCTGGGTATTGTGGCTTGCGTGTTGGGTGTGGTGAAGACCATGGGCGCGATTGACCAACCCCCTCCTGTGCTGGGTGCCCTGATTGGTGGCGCGCTGGTGGGTACGTTCTTGGGGGTGTTCTTGGCCTACGGTATTTTCGAACCGTTCGGCAAGCGCTTGGTGCAGATCATTGACGAAGACAGCGAGTGCTTGAAAGTGGCTCAGCAAGTCATCATTGGCAACATGCACGGCTACCCAGTGCCCCTGATCATTGAAGCGGCCCGTGTGTGTATCAACCACCACGCTCAGCCGACCTTTGGCGAACTCTTTGACGCGTTGAGGAAATAATGGCTGACGAAAAAGACGCGGCCGCCGCTCCTGAAGACGCTGAAAAAGACGCAGCGGCTGCCGCTGCGGCTGCTGCCGTAGCCGCAGAAGAAGCGGCCAAAGCCGAGGCTGAAAAAGAAGCAGCACCTGCCCCCGTCATCATCATCAAAAAAATCATTGATGAGGGCCACGGCGGCGCTCACGGTGGTGCTTGGAAGATTGCGTTGGCCGACATGATGACGGCGATGATGGCCTTCTTCTTGTTGATGTGGCTGTTGGGCGCGTCTAACGAAGACCAGCGCAAAAGCATTGCCGACTACTTCAAACCCACTTCACAAAGTTTGGTAGCCATTGGCCAATTGGCTGGCTCTAATGGTGTGTTGGGTGGTCGCTCCATCATCGACCCCGATGGTTTTCCGTTTGCGGCCAAGCAAACCGGGTTGCTCGAACGTTTGACACCCCGCTCTGAAGGCGGCCCAAACCCCAGCACCGACCCCGGTCAAGAAAACAACAACCCCTACTCAGACCCAGACAAGCTGACGCCTGAGCAGAAGAAAGAAATTGCCCAAGCCCAAGAAAAGGCCGACTTTGACAAGCTCGAAAAAGAGATTGAGCAAAAGCTGTCGGAAAACAAAAAGCTGGGTGGTTTGAAAGACCAAGTGTCTGTCACGCGTGACAAGCAAGGCTTGCGCATCGAGATCATCGACAAAGCTGACTTTGCCATGTTCCCAAGCGGTGGCATGAGCATGCAGGGCAAGGCGTCCAACTTGATCAGCGAAATTGCAGCCTCGTTGGCCGAAATGCCCAACAAGATTGCGATTCGAGGCCATACCGACAGTGTGCCGTTCAACAACAAAGAAGGCCGCAACAACTGGTCGCTCTCTGCTGAGCGTGCCGAAGTGACCCGTGCTTTGCTGGAAAAGAGTGGCATCAAAGAAAGCCGTTTCGCCCGCATTGAGGGTGTGGCTGACACCGATCCGTTCAACCCCAAAGACCCGCGTGACCCGCGCAACCGTCGTATGAGTATCACGGTGCTCTACAACGAACAAGACTAAGCTAGTCTTAGGCATCAAAAAGGCAGCTCAATGAGCTGCCTTTTTTCTTGTCTGAACCGCAAGCGGTGTCGTGCACGGCCTGTTGGCTTAGGCCGCTGGGCGCAGTTCGTACTTGTTGATCTTTTCAATCAAGGTGGTGCGCTGCAAGTTCAGCAGCTTGGCGGTGCGCGACACATTGCCCGAGTTGCGGTTGAGCGCTTGCTCAATGATGCTGCGCTCAATTTGTGCCATGCGCTCTTTGAGCGACAGGCCTTCGGGCGGCAGCTGGGGCATACCTTGGGCCAACATGATGAGGCCCTCGATTTCGTTTTCCTCTTCCTCTGGCTCCTCGTTCATTTCGGCCAGCACCTCGGGGGGCGGCGTCATTTCCATCTTGGCCAGCAAAGGTGCTTGTGCTTGCAGCTCGGCTTGCGCAGATACCAAGCCTTTGGGCAGCAGGGTAGGGGGGATGGCGCGTAAATCATGTTCTTGGCCCGCTTACAGCGTACTGAAACGGTCAACCACGTTGGAAAGCTCACGCACGTTGCCCGGCCAGGGGTACTTTTGCAAAGCCGCCATGAAATCGGGTTTGAAGCGAATCGGCTGCTTGCCAAAGTTGGCGCATTTTTTTGCGAAAAATGCCAACAATTCTGGGATGTCAGTGTTGCGTTCACGCAACGGAGGTGTCACCATGGGCAACACATTGAGGCGGTAATACAAATCTTCACGGAACCGACCGGCTGCAATTTCGGTTTCCAAATCGCGGTGAGTCGCTGCTACCACGCGCACATCGACCTGTACTTGACGGGTGCCGCCAATCGGGTCAACCGTGCGTTCTTGCAACACGCGCAGCAACTTAACCTGCATGTCCAGTGACATGTCGCCAATTTCATCGAGGAAGATGGTGCCGCCATGGGCGAGCTCAAAGCGACCAATGCGATCGGCCACAGCGCCCGTGAATGCGCCCTTGCGGTGGCCAAACAGCTCGCTTTCCAGCAAATCTTTGGGAATCGCTGCACAGTTAATTGGCACAAAGTTGGCGCCACAACGGTCCGATTGCTCATGCAGCAGCCGAGCCAAAAGCTCTTTGCCTGTGCCGCTCTCGCCGGTGATCATCACCGTGGCGTTGGAGTTGGCCATCGTGGCGACCAATTGGCGCAAAGTGGCTGCTGACTCGCTGGAGCCAATAAAGTGTGTGGTGGTCTTCATGTCAAAAATTCCTACACATCATTGTCGGTGACAACAAATCTTTCACAAGACAGAAAAAGTATTCGTATTTCAATTTGTTAAAGATAAAAGGGTCTGTGCCGAATCATGGGGGAGACCTCTCAAGGACATAGACATGAACCGCACTACCGTTTGGGCTGTTACAGCCGCCGCACTTTTGTTGACCGCTTGCGCCAACACGCCACCTCCAATGCAGGGTCAAGCCCGCATGGACGACAGCCCCAACATGATCACGCCCATGACCCAAAAGCGTGAGACGTTGACTGCAACAGGCTATGCGGTCATTAGCATTCAAAATCACCGTAACCCTGCGCAGCAGCGGTTGTTGGCGATTCGTGCATCCAAACTTGACGCTTACCGTGCGCTCACCGAGCAGGTTTACGGCCAACAGCTCGATGCCAGCACCACCGTGGCTGACATGACCGTGATGAGCGATACCTTCCGCGCCCGTGTGGAAGGTGTCATTTATGGCGCCGTGTTGGTCAGCATCACCCCTGTGGGTGATGACACCTATGAAACCACCATGTCACTAGACCGCAATGTCGTGAGCGACCTGCGCGCTTTGTACGTGGCGAGCTTGAGCAGCCGTCGTTAAGCCCTTCACCGAAAAGACTGTGCGTATGTGGACTTGGTCATGCAGACCCTTGTGCTTTGCGGCTGCTTTGCTGTCGGGGCTAGGTGTCAACTTTTCAGTG
>ERZ1034361.1117-NODE-1117-length-15190-cov-4.688679_pt1 | contig 15190 bp, 14 predicted proteins | sample MGYA00520617_ERZ1034361 | MGnify/ENA primary metagenome ERZ1034361 (study PRJEB33736, sample SAMEA104284507) | Azolla filiculoides | biome: Urban; feature: Water surface; material: Ditch water | place: Netherlands | collected 2015-10-28 | depth 0-0.1 m ... | reverse complement strand
AGAACAAGATTCACCCAGGCGATCCAGCCGACAAGAATCTGTACGATCTGCCACCAGAAGAAGATGCATTGATCCCAACCGTGTGTGCCAGCCTGGATGAAGCGTTGGAAGCACTGAAGGCTGACCACGAGTTCCTGACGCGTGGTGGTGTCTTCTCGAAGGATTGGATCGATTCGTACATCGACCTGAAGATGGAAGAAGTTAACAAGGTTCGTATGACTACGCACCCAGTTGAGTTCGAACTGTACTACTCGTGCTAATCGGCCTCGAGTAATTTTGCAGAGCCACTAAAGGCGAACGCAAGCAGAGAGGGACGGTTCGCCGTCCCTCTTTTGTTTTCAGCGCACGTATAAACGGGTTAGCCCATGAATGCCAAACAGTCAGTGATGACCCCTATCAAGTATGCCGGCCTGGAGCTTTTGTCTTCGGCGGCTGTTGTGCTTGATCGGTCGCAGCATATTGTTTACCTGAATCCGGCAGCAGAGAATCTACTGCGTATTAGTCAGCGAGCTGCGCTTGGCCGTGATCTGTTTCAGGTGATTGGCGTCACCCCCGAGCTGGTTAGCGCGATCATGAAGTCGCTCAGCAATAAGTGGGGATATAGCGGCCAGAATATCCAGATCGAACGCGGTGATGAAGTACTGCATGTCGACTGTACAGTGACACCGCTGGACGAAGAGGAAGGGGGGCTGCTCATTGAAATGCGTCCCGTCGATCAGCAGTTGCGGGCCCGTCGAGAAGAGCGATTGATAGAGTTACAGTTGCGACATCGCGAACTGATGCGCAACCTAGCGCATGAAATTAAAAACCCGCTGGGGGGCATTCGTGGCGCGGCACAGTTGCTCGAACATGAGCTGCCCAACCCCTCGTTGCGTGAATACACACAGGTCATCATCAAAGAAACTGACCGGCTGCAAGATCTGATGCAACGACTGTTGCAACCGCACCAGGGTATGCAACCGGCACCCACCAATATCCATGAAATTCTGGAGCGCGTGCGTAGTCTCATTCTCGCGGAGTTTCCGAAAACGCTGACGGTGCGGCGCGATTACGACACCAGCCTGCCGGATCTGACGGCTGACCGGGAGCATATGATTCAGGCCGTATTGAACATTGCCCGGAATGCAGCGCAGGCCATGTCAGGGAATGGGCAAATTACCCTACGAACCCGAGCAGTAAGACAGGTGACCCTGCTGAAGCATCGCTGGAAGTTGGCGATTGAGTTACAGGTAATCGATAATGGCCCGGGTATTCCACGAGCCATTCTGGAACGTATGTTCTATCCTCTGGTATCCGGCCGCGAAGGCGGTACCGGATTGGGATTGACGATTGCGCAGAGCTTTATCCAGCAACATCAGGGCACGATTGAATGTGAGAGCCGCCCTGGGCATACGCAATTCATTATCCGTTTGCCGGTGGTTTAAACGATAGAATGAAAGCCATGCAAGGTTTTTGCGAAAACCGGCACAGTATTTGCTCTGTATCTGGAGACAAAAATAGGATTAGCTTGGGCGAGAGCCTGGCTTGTCTCTCCTGGAGATAGAACACATGAAGTCCGTATGGATTGTTGATGACGACCAGTCGATTCGCTGGGTGCTGGAAAAGGCACTGGGGCGTGCTGGAATTTCTCAACGCAGTTTTGATCATGCCAATGATGTGATTAATGCGCTGGACGCAGGAGACCCGCCGCCACAAGTCCTGATCTCGGATATCCGGATGCCGGGGCCATCGGGTCTGGATCTTCTGGCACGGATCAAAACACTGTTGCCTGAGCTGCCTGTCATCATCATGACGGCCTATTCTGATCTGGAAAGTGCAGTAGCTGCTTTTCAAGGCGGCGCCTTTGAGTACTTAGCCAAACCGTTTGATATCGATCAGGCCCTGGCGCTCATACAACGAGCGATGGCGCAGTCTGCAAAACCAATGCCTGCAACAAGTGAAGCAGAAGGTGGTGTGCCGGAAATTCAAGGCCATGCGCCTGCTATGCAGGAAGTTTTTCGGGCGATCGGCAGATTGTCGAACTCGAGCGCTACCGTATTGATTACCGGTGAGTCAGGTTCAGGCAAAGAATTGGTGGCCAGGGCGCTGCATCGCCATAGTCCGCGTGCCAACAAACCTTTTATCGCGATCAATACGGCGGCAATTCCTAAAGATCTGCTTGAATCCGAATTGTTTGGTCACGAACGTGGTGCCTTTACCGGCGCCGCGACACAGCGCCGCGGGCGTTTCGAGGAGGCGGATGGTGGCACCCTGTTTCTGGATGAAATCGGCGACATGCCTGCCGAGCTGCAGACGCGTCTGTTGCGGGTGCTATCAGATGGGCATTATTACCGCGTTGGTGGCCACCAATCGATCAAGTCAAACGTTCGGGTAATTGCGGCTACACATCAAAACCTTGAAGAGCGTGTGCGTCAGGGATTATTTCGCGAAGATCTATTCCACCGTCTTAACGTCATCCGTTTGCGCCTGCCTTCGCTTAAAGAACGGCGGGAAGATATTCCCGATCTGGCCGAGCATTTCCTTGCACGCAGTGCCAAAGAACTGGGTGGCGAGCCAAAACAATTAACGCCGGCAGCCATGGCCTACCTGACCTCTTTGCCTTTTCCGGGAAACGTGCGTCAACTAGAAAATCTATGTCACTGGCTTACCGTGATGGCGCCAGGTCAAACGGTTGACCTGAACGATTTGCCGCCAGAGTTAAGGCAAGAGCAGGCTTTGGCAGCACAGCCAGATACAGAACCGGTATTTGCAAGTCCGAAGGTGCTGTTGCCTCTTGGAGGCGCGGGCGGTGATTGGACCGAGGCGCTGGCTGAAGCGGTAGATAACCTGTTGGTCAATGCCGGAAATGAACCCGAGGATATCGACGGCATTCACGAGCGGCTGATGCAAGCCTTCGAACGCACGCTGATCCAGCGTGCTTTGCTACACACCGGAGGTAGACGGATCGAAGCGGCACAGCTGTTGGGCATTGGGCGTAATACAATTACGCGCAAAATCCAGGAACTGAAGCTTGATGAACAACCCGCAGCAAAACCAACCGCCATTAAAGATCACGCGATTTGATTCGTGTGATTCGACCAATCGATTATTGCTGAGTGCGGCGGAAGCCGGGGCGTCACTAGGTTCGGTGTTTGTAGCGCGCGAGCAAGTAGCTGGGCGTGGTCGCCGTGGCCGCGAATGGTTGGCGGCACCGGGTGAAAGCCTGACATTCTCATTGCTTTGGGTCTTTGAACCTGACCCGGCTCGTTTAACCGGTTTGCCGCTCGTGGTGGGGTTGTCTGTGGTTCGCGCATTATCTGGGTTATCGCTGAGGCAAGTGAGTGACGTTCAATTAGGCCTCAAGTGGCCGAATGATCTATTACTCGCTCGCTCAGACGATACCTATGCCAAAGTAGGCGGCGTGCTTGTTGAATCTGCATTACGCACAGGTGCCAATGGGGGTAAAGAATTGGCCGTTGTCATAGGGATTGGTTTAAATTGTGGGGACAGTACTGCAATCAAGAATCAGGTGCTAGACCAACAGGTTGGGTCGGTTACCGAGCTTTGCCGTGATCCTGTGTCGCCGGAGTTATTGTTAAATGCAGTGCTCGACCAATTGATTGTCGATTTGTCCTCGTTTGGTCAGCATGGCTTCGCGCCATTTTGTAATGCATGGAATGCCGTAGATCTCTGGCAGAACCGGCAAGTAAAAATTTGTGAACAGGACGAGGTGCTGCAAGAAGGCTGTTGTCGGGGTGTTGATGCCGATGGCGCACTTTGTATCGAAACGCTGTCAGGCATAAAGCGGATCGTTTCGGGCGATGTCAGCCTGCGCAAGGTATAGTCCCGAAATGCGTTTACTACTGGATTTCGGCAATTCACGTCTTAAGTGGGCGATCACCTCGAGCCTTTATTCAGAGGGTAGCCGTCTATCGCAAAAAGGGGCTGTTTCTTATGAAGACACAGCAATCTCTGCATGGGTGCTAGCGCTGCATGCGGTGCCCATTGAAGAGGTGTGGTTTGCTAGTGTCGTTGCCCCAGAACTGGAAGCGAAAGTTTTGATGCAGCTGCCCGCGCTGGCATCGGCGCCGAAACGGTTTCAGGTTACAGCCCAGGCGGGCACGCTTCACAACCTTTATGCAACCCCTGAGACGCTTGGTGTCGATCGGTGGGCAGTGGCTATTGGCGCGTGGGGGCTGCTCAAACAACCTTGTCTGGTCGTGAGTGCCGGTACGGCGACAACCGTTGATCTGATTGAGTCATCTGGGTTGGGTGAAGCAGATTATCGAGGGGGATTAATCTTGCCTGGTCTGGATCTAATGTTGGAATCATTGCACCAGCGCACCGCACGCTTGCCTGCGGCGAATGGGCACTATTGTGTCGCACCGTCAGTGGCAAATAATACGGATGATGCAATGACTAGTGGTGCGATGGACGCAACCTGTGGTGCTATTGAACGTATGGCGCGGCGGCTGGGCGAGAGTGCGCCGTGCTTAATAACGGGTGGCAACGCCGGCCGAGTGCAAGCCGCGTTGGGCCGCAAAGCTCAGGTCGTCGAAGAACTGGTGCTTGAGGGTCTGGCGATCCATGCGCTGAATCAGCATTAACTATATTGAGTCTTTTTGATGGATCCTATAAATAACAAAAAAATGCCACCCAAGGCGCCGGGTAATTTTAGAGCCGTGGTGGTTGAAGAGCTGCTCGCCTTCTGGTCATTTCTGTTGAGTAACTGGTTGTATATTTTGCCGGGTTTGTTGTTGGCGCTGTCTTTGATATACATCGTTCGTCCGATGCCACCTAAATCCCTGACGATTGCAACGGGGCAATATCATTCGACAGCCGATGTGGTTGGGCATCGCTACCGCGAATTCTTCCGGCAGCATGGTGTTGACTTACAGTTGGTTGAGTCTAAAGGTGCAGAAGAGAACCTGAGCTTGCTGGCAGAAGGCAAGGTCGATGCCGTGTTTTCTCAGGGTGGGATGGACTTGCCCGAGGAGGCGCGTCATTTTGAATCTCTGGGATCGGTGGTTTATCAACCGCTCTGGTTGTTTCATTATCAGACAGAGAGTGGCGATCCGGATCTCAATAAATTTTTGCAGGGCAAGCGGGTATCAATCAACATCCCGGGTAGTAGCACGCGTGCCATGGTTCAACAGCTGTTAAAAGCCCAGGGCATCAACACAGACTCTGCAAACTTTCTGGCGATGGGCACGAAAGATTCTGTTGCCGCATTTAAAGAGCACAAGATAGACGCAATCTTTCTGTTGGGCGCCATGGCGTCCAAAAACGTTCAGGAAATTGCTCAATACCCTGGGGTGCAAATTTACAACTTTCCACTGGCTACGGCTTACGCCAAGCGATTCCAGTACTTGGATCCGGTAACGTTGCCGGCGGGTACGTTCAATCTGCACCCTATCGTGCCTAAGCAAGATGTACAGATGATCGCCACAACCCTGGATATTCTGACAACGGATAAGATGCACCCAGCGTTACAGCTGCTATTCATGGAAGCAACGATAGATTTCGAGCGAAAGCGGGTTTCCTATTTTTCTCCGGGCAAGTTTCCAACGTACATGGATACGAGAATTCCCGAGAGCGATGTAGCACGACGTTTCTTCAAGGAAGGCTCCCCGTTTCTCTGGGGCTATGTCCCATTCTGGGTGGCAAGTTTGTTTGATGAAGTCTGGTTCTATTTAATCGCCATTGGCGCTATCGTTATTCCGGTGATTGGGTTCTGGCCGAGCTATCGTAAAACGCATGCCGTACTGAGTATCGAGTCCTGTTATAACGAGTTGAGGTTGATAGAAACCGAAATCTCACTAGCGCGGCAGGAAGCCGGTGGCGTTAAAGCAGAAATGCTCTATCGCATCGATCAGCTTAAAGACAAAGTCCGAGAACTCTGGGTGCCTACCGGTAATCGCAGCGCGTACTATGATCTGCGGGCTGCAATTAATATCGTGCGTGAAGATATTGTGGCAGAACTTTCAGCGCAGGAAAAAGCTGTACATTAATCAGGCAAGCTCAATGAGTGGCAGCGTGGCTATATGGCCACGCAGCGCTTTACGTGCAGCTTTATGCGTTGGGTAAATGGATTCAACAACCGCCCAGAAGCGGGGGCTGTGATTCATTTCCTTGAGGTGTGCCAGCTCATGTACGATCACATAGTCTATTAGGTCACGCGGTAGATGAACGAGCCGCCAGTTCAGACGAATATGGCCATGGCTTGTACAGCTACCCCAACGTGTTCGCGCCTGGGAGAGGGATAGGGCCGAGATGCGTACATCCATGCGCGGCGCTAATTCGTCGATGCGCGACTCGAAATGTGTCAGCGCTTCCTGGCGTAACCATTGAACAAGTGATTTATGACTGCGTACCGCATTGTTAGGGGTCGGACTGTACAACAGCAGCGTGTTTTCCAGACGCTCGATCCGTGAGCCCCGAGCGGCGTGGTGCATCGCCTTTACAGCATGTGGTACGCCAAAGATTGGTAGCGGTATGTCGCCATGAATCGACCAGCTGCCATTCAATCGCTCGGAGCGCCACTCGTCCAGTTTCTGAATCACCCAAGACTCGTGCGTCAGGATGAGAGACTCTGATTGGCGTAACGACAAGTTCATCGGGCCAAGGACGCGTAGGCCACGATGATCAATGGTCATGCTCAGCCTGCGTCGGGGACTACGCTTGATCGTGTAAGGAACGATGCGGTCTGACAGGGTGACGCTATGTTCCTGCTCGCTGGGTTTGGGGTCAGTGCCGAACAGGAGGAAGTTCACGCATGGCCTCTTTGATCCAGGTTTCTACCCGTTCGTTCAGTTCGCTGTCTGTTAGGCCAGCCGGATCAATAGCCGGACCGAAACGCACGGTAATCGTGCCGGGTTTTTTGATAAACGCATTTCTGGGCCATAGTTCCCCCGCATTGTGTGCAACCGGGATAACGGATGCGCCGGTGCGCACCGCCAGCCTTGCGCCGCCTGCTTTGAATTTGCCCATTTTCCCGGGGGCAACACGCGTCCCTTCAGGAAAAATAATGATCGACAATCCTTGGCTAAGACGTTTTTGACCTTGAGTCACAATTTTTTCTAGGGCGGCTTTGCCGGCGCTACGATCAATCCAGATCATGCGTAGACCCCAAAGTGCCCAGCCAAAGAAAGGAATGGCGAGCAATTCCCGTTTGAGCACAAAAATAGCCGGTGGCGTCCAGATCTGCAGGGCGATAGTTTCCCAGGCAGATTGGTGTTTGGCGAGATAAATCGCGGGCGCTGCGCTGATGTTTTCTCGGCCTTCAATCTGGCAGCGTATTCCCAGAATGAGATGGCACATGGCCATAAAGCCGTAGCGCCACATTTGACAAATGGCGTAACAGCTTTTGAAGCGAGGGGCTTCTGGCAGTACGTAGGCACATAACACCAGCGTGCCGCAGAATACGGTCCACCCGGCGAGAATGAGGGTAAACAGCGTCGAGCGTAGCGCAGTCACGGAAAGGTCTTAGTCTTTTTTTGACGGTTTGCCGAGAAGCGCATCTATAGCCGCCGCCAGATTGGCATGGACTGTGGTGCCTTCAGGTAACCCGCCATCGGCAACCGTTTTTTCACCTTTGCCTGTGCGAACCAGAAATGGTGTGCAACCTGCTGCACTCCCTGCCTGCAGATCGCGTAGCGAATCACCGATCGTAGGTACACCCTTCAAGTCTATGTTATAGAGCTTAGCGATCCGCTCGAACATGCCGGGCTTCGGCTTGCGGCAGTCACATTTTTCATCGGCCGTATGCGGGCAATAGAAAATGGCATCGACCCGACCGCCTACGGCAGCCAGACACTTGTGCATCTTCTCGTGCATCGCATTCAGCGTGTCCATGTCAAACAGGCCACGTCCAATGCCCGATTGGTTAGTCGCTACCACTACACGATATCCCGCCTGGTTTAGGCGGGCGATGGCTTCAAGGCTACCCTCAATCGGCTTCCATTCAGCAGGTGACTTGATGTACAGCGCCGAGTCGACGTTGATCACGCCGTCACGATCGAGAATAATCAGTTTCATGATGCGTCCATTCAAACAGCCAGGCGGGCAATATCTGCCACGGCGTTCATCTGGTCAGACAACGTCTTGAGCAGCGCCAGGCGGTTCTGACGTACCTTGGCGTCTTCAGCCATCACCATGACATCTTCGAAGAAGGCATCCACGCTGGCGCGGACCTGAGCTAGCGCCATCAGTGCATCGGTGTAGGCCTCGGCGCGCATCGCATCGGCAACGGTCGGGGCAAGCGCAGTTACCTGATCGAATAGGGCCTTTTCCTGGGCTTCTGTCATCAGCGAGGCGCTTGGTGTGCCCAGCGCTGCAACATCATCCACTTTCTTGAGCAGGTTGCCGATCCGCTTGTTGGCCGCAGCCAGGGCCAGCGCATCCGGCTGCGCAGAGAACTCGCGCACGGCAGACAGTTTGGCTGGTATACGATCGATACGCGCCGGGTTGATGCCGAGAACGGCTTCCACCACATCCTGTGGCTCGCCTTGATCTTTGAGCAGGTTGCGCAGACGATCGGTAATAAAAGCCATCAGGCCCGGCGCAAAATCATCTTGCAGTGTGCCAGCAGGGAATGTGCCGGCTGACCATTGAATCAGTTGTGGTAACTCCAGCGGCAGCTGGCGTTCCATCAAAAGACGCAGGACACCCAGTGCGGCGCGGCGCAGACCAAAGGGGTCGCGGTCGCCAGTGGGTTTTTCACCGATGCCAAAGAAGGCCACCAGCGTGTCGAGCTTATCAGCCAGCGCTACAGCGCAACCTACGTTGTTGCTTGGCAGATCATCACCAGCAAAGCGTGGGCGGTAGTGATCGGCAATCGCTTCGGCAACATCGTTTGCCTCGCCATCATGCTTGGCGTAGTAGCGCCCCATGATGCCTTGAAGTTCCGGGAATTCGCCGACCATATCGGTTACGAGATCGGCCTTGGCCAGCTCGGCCGCACGTGCTACGTGCGTGGTATCAGCGCCGATGGCGTTGCCAATTTGCGTAGCTAGATTCTGTACACGGAGCAGGCGATCCAGTTGTGTGCCCAGCTTGTTGTGGTACACCACGTTGCCCAGCTTGGCGATACGGGACGCCAGCGGTTCTTTGCGATCCTGTGTAAAGAAGAAACGGGCATCCGATAGCCGTGGGCGCACCACGCGCTGGTTGCCGCCGATGATGTGCTTCGGATCAGCCACCGCCATGTTCGACACAATAAGGAACTGGTTGCGCAGCTTGCCTGAACCATCGAGCAGCGGGAAATATTTCTGGTTCTGCTGCATGGTCAGAATCAGACATTCTTGAGGTACTTCCAGGAATTCTGGTTCGAACTCGCCAACGTAAATCACCGGCCATTCAACCAGCGCGGTTACTTCGTCAAGCAGGCCTTCGGCCTGGTTGATTTGCGCACCCAGTGCCTCGGCCTTGGCGGCGAGTTGTGCGCCGATGGTGCCACGGCGTTCTGCGTAATCAGCGACAATCTTGCCTTCGGTACGCAGAGTATCAGCGTAATCGTTGGCGGACGGAATCGTAATCAGTCCTTTAGAAAGGAAGCGGTGTCCCAGCGTCTGTTGACGCGACTGTAGGCCAAGTACTTCACCCGGCACTAATTGATCGCCGTGTAGCTGAATCAGGCCGTGTACCGGACGAACGAACTGCACGTCCGAATCGCCCCAGCGCATCATCTTCGGAATCGGCAGCTTCTTCAGCGCATCGGCCACAATACCGCTCAGCACGTCTGCCAACGGCGCACCCTTCACCTGCATCGTATAGAAGAAGGTTTCAGATTTGCCGTCCATGCGTTTCGTGAACTTCGGTAGTTCGCTGGCAGCGATCCCTTTTGCTTCGAGTTTCTTGAGCAAGGCGGGTGATGGGTTGCCATCGGCGCTCAGCGCCACGCTCACCGGCATCATCTTTTCTTCAACTTCCTGGTCTGGCGCCAGCGATAGTACGTCTGGAATCAATACGGCCAGACGGCGAGGTGTGGCAAACCACTGGTAGGCCACATTATCGGTGACCAGTTTTTTCTGAACCAGGCCGGCAAACACACCGGCGGAGAATACTTCACCAAAACGGGCGAGCGCCTTCGGTGGCAGCTCTTCAGTCAGTAGTTCAACGAGTAGGGGAGCATGTTTGGCCTGGCTCATCACACGGCCTCCTTCTTGATCGGGGTGCCGCACATCGGGAAGCCCAGTGCTTCGCGGCTATCGTAATAGGCTTGTGCAACCTGACGGGCCAGGGCGCGGACACGACCAATATAGGCAGCGCGCTCGGTCACCGAGATGGCGCCGCGGGCATCCAACATGTTGAAATTGTGCGAACACTTCATCACTTGCTCGAAGGCTGGCAGCGGCAGGCCGATTTCCATCATGCGCTTGGCTTCGGCTTCGTGATCCGAGAAGTGGCGGAACAGCATGTCTACCTGGGCGTGCTCAAAGTTATAGGTCGATTGTTCCACTTCGTTTTGGTGGAACACATCACCATAGGTGACGATGTTGTCACCGTTCTTGGCCCAGACCAGGTCGTAGACGTTTTCGACGCCCTGTAGGTACATGGCCAGTCGCTCCAGCCCGTAGGTAATCTCGCCTAACACCGGTTTGCAGGTGAGCGAGCCGACTTCCTGGAAGTAGGTGAACTGTGTGACTTCCATGCCGTCCAGCCAGACTTCCCAACCCAGACCCCAGGCGCCCAACGTTGGCGATTCCCAATCATCTTCTACAAAGCGGATGTCGTGCTCTTCGGTATTGATGCCCAGTGCGCGCAGCGAATCGATGTACAGATCCATGATGTTGGCGGGCGATGGTTTCAGTACCACCTGATACTGATAGTAGTGCTGCAGACGGTTCGGGTTTTCGCCATAGCGGCCGTCTTTCGGACGGCGCGAGGGTTGCACATAGGCGGCGTTCCACGGCTCTGGGCCAATGGCGCGCAGGAAGGTGGCGGTGTGGAAGGTACCGGCACCCACTTCGATGTCATAGGGTTGCAGCAGGACACAGCCCTGGCGGTTCCAGAATTCCTGCAGGCGCAGGATTACGTCCTGAAAGGTCAGCATGTTTCGCATTCCGTCTTGTGATGGGTGGACGCGACATCGCGCCCGACCGAAACCCCAGATTTTACGGGTTTTTTAGCCGGATAGCAGTAGTGATCTTGCCTTCAGACCGTATGTCTATGACGCGTAAACAGGCCCCAGGCCAGAATAGCCAGTGAAAACCCGATAATTGGCCAGTCTAGCCATCGCTGATAGGGCGTTGTGCCTCGCATACCTTGTACGCTGGCAACGAGTGCGTTGCGTGTAAAGGCAGCCAGCACCGCCTGTCGTTCGCCTTGTGGACCGATTACAGCGGTCATGCCCGTATTCGTTGCGCGTAGCATTGGGCGGCCATTTTCCAGTGCGCGGATCTGGGCAATCTGCAGGTGCTGGGGTTGGGCCAGGGAGTCACCAAACCAGGCCGTATTCGACATATTGACCATGATCGTGGCTTCATCAGCCCGTTGGGCAATCGCCGCACCGAAAATATCTTCATAGCAGATGTTCACAGCGATCTGCTGGTGACTGAGCTGCATGAGCGGTTGATTGGCTTCGCCCGTCGTGAAGTTAGGTAGGGGCATGTTAATCAGTTTTAGAAACCAGCCAAATCCCGGCGGCGTGATTTCCCCGAAGGGAACCAGGTGCACCTTGTTGTACACCTGTAGTGGATCAACCCCCATAGAAACGGCACTGTTGGCGTACCAGCTACGATCTTTACCGGATTCGCCTGTGGGTACGCCCATCAGGATATTGCCCCGTTGCTCCTGCCCGATACGTTGCAGATCCTGTAAGAACTCTGCCGGGGCTTCAGAAAGAAGCGAAGGAATCGCTGTTTCCGGAAGCACGATAAGCGTGGCGGGGTTGGTGCGCGCCAACTGGAAATATGTCAGCAGCGTTTGTACATACTGTTCGGGTTGCCATTTCATGGATTGCGGCACATTGCCCTGAAGCAAAGAGACTTTCAGAGGGCCGCCTTCGGGTTTGGTCCAGGCTATTTGTTGCAGGCCTACACCGCTTACAAGTAGCGCAGCGATCATCAATGACTGAGGGTTGAGCGCAGAGGAAAAGCGCCAACCTGCGTTACGTAAGCGCAGCCAGAACTCTCCGCTCAGACCGGCGAGCCATGCCGTTGTAAAGCTTAGGCCATAGCTGCCTAAAATTGGGGCATAGCCGGCAAGCGGGCTTGGCGGGGCTTGACTGTAGCCCAGGTTCAACCAGGGGAACCCTGTGAAAAGAGTGCCGCGTAACCATTCGGTTATCAGCCAGCATGCAGCGAATAACAACGGGCGAAAAAGCCCGCTGTCCAGTCGTGTGGCGCTAGGGGCGTGTAAGCTGCTGCGGCCGGCCAGACAGAGTGCGAAGCCGGTACCGGCGAGAAGCGGATAAAGCGCCAACGTTGCCGCAAATAGCAAGGTGGCAACCAGTGCCAGTAACATCGGCATGCCACCGATGTCGTGCATGCTGACATAAACCCAGGACACGCCGGTTAGAAACTGACCTAAGCCGAAAGAAAAACCGATACCCGCTGCCTGACGTTTGTTATGTGCGCCACGCAACAACAGATAGAGCGCTGCCCAGCAGACAATGCCCAAAGGCCATAAGGCAAAAGGCGCAAAGGCGGCAACTCCCAGGAAGCCCCAGCCAAAGGCTTGGGCGTAGGGAGATAAGCGTCTGAAGTCAGGCTTCCAGCGCATTAGTGGTCTTCTCCGCTGGCATGCGGCGCGGATTTGCTCGTCGTCTCTGTATCTGATTCGCCTAAGATTTCGACCATCAGGCTATAAAGACGGCGGTTGTCTGCACGGATGACGCGGAACAACAGGCCATTCAGCTCAATGCTCTCGTTACGGCGCGGCACGCGGCCAAGGTAGTGCACAATCTGTCCGCCTAGCGTATGGGCGTCGTGTTCGTCGAAGTTGCAGTCGAAGGCTTGGTTAAAAATATCGATGGGTGTTTGTGCTTTAACCCGATACCGGCCGCTCGCATCGAGCTGGATATCGGTATCCAGTTGCGCCTGGTCATGCTCGTCTTCAATTTCGCCGACGATCTCTTCCAGCACGTCTTCAATCGTGACCAGACCTGCGAGACTGCCAAATTCGTCAATCACCAGGGCCATATGCGTATGGCTGATACGAAACTCACGCAGCAGTACATTTAACGGCTTGGATTCGGGAATAAACATCGCCGGGCGCAGCCAGTCTTCTAGACGGAAATTGCTGTTGCCGATCGAACGAAGTAAATCTTTGGCCAGGATGATGCCACGCACATCGTCATCTTCCTCGCCCATCACAGGTAGGCGTGAGTGGCCCGAATCAATCACTTTCCGAATCGTTTGAGCGAGCGGCTGCGCGGCCGACACCGTATGCATCTGCTGGCGTGGCACCATGATGTCGCGCACCGTCATTTCCGATACGGTAAGCGCACCCTCGATGATGGTCAGCGCTTCGGCATCGACCAAGTCTCGTTCGTGTGCGCCATGCAGCAGTTTGAGCAGTTCACTTCGGTCATCCGGCTCACGCAGAAGTAGGGTTGAGAACCGGTCGATCAGTTGGGTCAGGCTATTGCCCGGGGTAGCCCGGGCGGGCGAAGGGGAGGGGTCCATTAGTGCTTAAGCGTACGGGTCGGCAAAGCCCAGATCAGCCATAATTTCGGTTTCCAGCGATTCCATTTCTTTGGCATCGCGATCATTAAGATGATCGTATCCCATCAGGTGCAACATGCCATGCACCACAAGGTGTGCCATGTGAGCAGGAATTGTTTTGCTCTGCGCTTTCGCTTCGGCGTAAATCACCGAGGGGCAAAACACGATGTCGCCCATCAATGGTTCATCCTCATAAGGGAAAGACAGCACGTTGGTTGGTTTGTCTTTGCCGCGATAGGTACCGTTCAGGTGCTGGCTCTCTTCGGCATCGACAAAACGCATCGTTACCGTCGCAGCATCACCGTAAACAGCCTTCGCCCATTTGCGTAGCAGTTTGCGATCTGGAATCTGTTTGCGCAAATCGTCAGCGCACACCAGTTGCACCGTTAGGTCCAGTCGGCGTGCTGGTTTGGCTAGGTTTGCAGAATCGTTCATGCCGCTAGCTTAACTGTTTTGCGGCTGATGCGCTTCATAGGCAGCAACAATGCGCGCAACCAGCGGGTGCCTGACCACGTCTTCTTTGAGGAAGTGGGTAACGCCAATACCACGCACATCGCGCAGAATGGTTGTGGCTTCCGCCAGGCCGCTCTTTTGCCCACGCGGCAAATCCACTTGCGTCGGGTCACCAGTAATCACGGCTTTGGCGCCGATGCCTATACGGGTGAGGAACATTTTCATCTGTTCCGGCGAGGTGTTCTGCGCTTCGTCCAGAATAATGAACGCATTGTTGAGCGTGCGGCCGCGCATAAAAGCCAGCGGCGCCACTTCCAGCATGCCCTTTTCGAACAGCTTGGTGACTTTATCAAAACCCATCAGGTCGTACAGCGCATCATAAAGCGGGCGCAGATACGGGTCGACCTTTTGCGATAGGTCGCCGGGCAGAAAGCCGAGCCGCTCACCGGCCTCTACTGCCGGCCGCGTCAGAATAATCCGTTGCACGTGTTCGCGTTCAAAGGCATCCACCGCGCAGGCCACGGCCAGAAACGTTTTGCCGGTACCGGCTGGGCCAATGCCAAAGGTAATGTCGTGGGACTGAATGTTCTTCAGATATTCCACCTGGCGCGGCGTACGGCCATGCAGGTCCGCGCGTTTAGTCATCAGCACCGGTGCATCGCCAACGCCCAGGTCGGCATCTTCGCGCGCTATTTTGGCGGTAGGCTGGTGGGCGGGATCCTGGCGCAGCTCAATGAGTCCCAGCTGAATATCATCCACGCTGAGTGCTTCTTTGCTTTTGCTGGCCAGATCGTAAAAGAAGCGTACCGCACGCGCCGCACGTTCACGGCTGGTGCCTGTGCCCTGAATGCGAAAGTGGGCGCTACGGCGGGCGATGCTGACATCGCAGGCCTGCTCAATCTGATGCAGGTTTTCATCGAGCGGGCCGCAAAGACTCGCCAACAGGTGGTTGTCCACCGGCTCTAATGAAAACTCTAACGTACGTGTGCTCAAGCTTAATCCTTCAAAACAATCTCGCCGCGCAGCGTATGTGACAGCGACTCAACAATACGTACGTCCACAAACTGATTAATCAAGCGGGCATTGCCCAC
>ERZ1034361.1113-NODE-1113-length-15202-cov-4.934083_pt1 | contig 15202 bp, 9 predicted proteins | sample MGYA00520617_ERZ1034361 | MGnify/ENA primary metagenome ERZ1034361 (study PRJEB33736, sample SAMEA104284507) | Azolla filiculoides | biome: Urban; feature: Water surface; material: Ditch water | place: Netherlands | collected 2015-10-28 | depth 0-0.1 m ... | reverse complement strand
GCGTCTTTGCTAACGCCTTCAACGATTACTGCATTAACTTCAACGCAAGTGGCCGCAATTCATACACTAACATTGCAATCTATTACAGCCGAAGCTATCGTAGGATTTACCGCAAAAAATGTAGTCGGCTTAGGCACAGCACAAATCGTCGCACTAACTGAAGAACAAGCTGCAGCATTAACACCTGTTCAAGCTAAAGTATTGACTTCAACACAAATCGACAAGCTTGAATCTGTGGATATTTTGGCACTTCAGCCAACAACACTTGCTGCATTAACACCAGCTGCGTTTGCAAAATTAGATTCAGCAGCATTTGCCTCTATGTCGGCAGAGCAAATTACAAAAATCACGACTGCGCAAATTGCAACTATGTCAGTTGCTCAATTAGGCAAAATTGGCGCTGATCAAGCAGTCGGTTTAAATGCAGCACAACTTGCAAAACTAACAGCTGCTCAAGCAACCGCGCTCTCAACAACAGCTATTAGTAATTTGGATCCAAAAGCGGTTGGAAAATTAAATATCACCACCTTTGATGCAACTGACATTGCAGCGCTTAGTGATGAAATTATCCCATATCTTACTGCCACAACATTACAAATTGGTGGTTTGTCTGTAGCTCAAATACAGGGCTTGAAAGCCTCTCAAATTGAGGCTATGAAAAGTACAACGTTTGGAGGCTTCGTCACATCAACTACAGCCCACACGGCCGGTGCAGCACTTCCAACAACAGCCGACAAACTGAACGCATTAACAACTACTGCCGCTCAATCCATAACACCCGCGCAAATCAATGCGTTGGGGGCTGTTAAAATGGAATACTTAAATCAAACCAATGCAGCTAAATTAAACGGTGATGTGACTGATTGGCTATATTCGAAAGGCTACACACTGTTAACTGGTGGTACGACTGTTTCAGGAATTGAAACCTCAAATACGGTCGTGGCAGGAACTGGCACAACGAAAATTGTTGCAGGAAAATCATCAGTAAATATAACAGGAAGCGCTACAGGTGAAACCATTTCAGGTAGCACAGCGGCCGATACTATTACAGGTGGTGCTGGTTCAGATAATATTTCAGCTGATGCAGGTAACGATACTATTATCATTACAAGCGTAGCAGCTGACGTAACAACTCTTGATACTATCGATGGTGGTGAAGGTAATGATACGCTATCAATTACTACTGACTATACAAATTCAACAGACGCATCAATCATCAATGTTGAAAAAGTGAGTATTAACGGAACAAGTTTAGTTATTGATTTAACGGGACAAACTGACGGTTTCAATATTACCATTACAGCCACAACAGCCGATACTGTGAGCGGTTCAAATGGCGCTGATAGCATTACCGGATCTGCTATTTCAGATAGCATTATTGGTAGCTCAGGTGACGACACAATCACTGGCGGTTCAGGTAACGACACAATCACTGGCGGCTCAGGTAACGATGTTATCAATGTTACTTTAGATACTGATACCATTACAGACTGGACGACTGGTGCGGATACTTTGAATATTTCATCTGGGGCAATTGCTTTAATAAAACCAGCAGCGGTAACTGCCTCTGCAGGAACAGCCTATAACTTCAGCGCTATTACATCCTCACAAAATGCAGGCACATTGAAATTCGATGGCTCATTGACAACTGTAACAACGTCCGCTGAAACCATCACAGGTTCTTCAGGTGCAGATTACATTACAGGCAGTGCGGGTAGTGACAATATTACTGGTGGTGCAGGTGCTGATACCTTCTACATCGATAAAGGCTTAGACGTTATCACAGATTTAGGTGCAGGTGGCTCGGCTGATGTATTGATTGTATTAACTGGCGGAGCTACAGCCACTGCTACGGCAACAGGCGCATGGACAGCAACTGTATCCAGCACCAATGGTGGTTCAGGAGCAAGCACTGCAACTATTCACGCTGCAGGCAATACCATTAACTTAGCAGCGGTAACTGTTGGAAGCGGCTGGACAATCGATACCGTAGCGGCTGCAAATATAACTGGCTCAGGACTTTCTGATGCTATAACGGGTGGAACAGCAGCAGATACCATTAGTGGTGGGGCAGGTTCTGACACGATTACCGGCGGTACTGGTGCTGATAGTCTAACTGGTGGTGCTGGGAGCGATACATTCGTGTTTAGCGGTCTAACTAGTACTACAAACGGTTCGGATATAATAACTGACTTTGAAATTGGCACTAACGGAGATATTCTCAGTTTTGCAAGTACAGGTACAACATTTGCGTTAGCTAATGCTGGCGTTTCTCCAGCCATTACACTTGCTAGCACTTCTGCATTATCCACAGAGGGCACTACTATTGCAGTTGCGAGTAGCAAGCTTTATATCGCGGAAGTTGAAGATACTGCATCGACTAGTATTGATACAGTTGCTCACTTAGTAACAGCTTTGGCTGACACTGGTGTCCTCGACGCAGTAGATTTCACTGCTACATCTGGTACTAAAGATATTTTGTTGCTCAAAACAGCTACAGGCACAACAACATACGTATACAGTTATGTTGCAGATGGTGTCGCTGCTACTGTAGATACGGCCGAACTTACTCTAATTGGAACACTAACCTCAACTGCTGATGGAACATTCCTCACAACAAACTTTGCCTACACATAAATAACTGGCAAGCGAAACCAAAACCCAAAGCATCTAACACACTTTGATTGAGAGAAAAAACCGTCCTCGTGGAAACTCAAGGGCGGTTTTTTATGGGCGCAAATATAAAAATAGAAAAATTCCCTAACTAAACAACTAGTTACTTTAAAAACTCTGATATGCGTACAATTTTCTATTAAGTTTTGTTGCGTCATACCGATAAAGAGACGACTTAGTTTTTATGTGCTGAATAAAATAAGCACAACTTCCACATTAATTTCGATTATCTAAGGATAAAAAAATGGCTGCAACACTAAAAAAATTTACCGCTACGAGCGTATTTGGCGATGCTGACGGTGATTTTAATGTAGTTGATTTTTCTGGATTTTCAGCCGCTGATTTTGCTTTGATAACAACGCTACAAGCTGCGACATTAACGTCTGAATACTTAGCTGTTTTAAAGGCAACCTCTATTCCTAGTTTGTCCAACGTTTTAGCAAGTATCCCAAAAGACGCATTGACGGGCATTTCACCACCAGCTATGGTGAGTTTACCCTTAACGCTACTGACTTCTGAACAATTTTCCATACTGACCGAAGATCAAATTGGTGCATTGACGTCAACGCAAATCGCATTTTTAACCTCTAAACAATTAGGTTTTCTAACCTCTGATCAGTTGGGTGCAATTTCTGAAAAAAGTTTAGTTGGGTTAAACATCGCCAATTTGAAAGGTGATTTAATTTCAAATCTCCCTCCTGAACAATTTGCAAAACTCACTTCAGCACAAGTAGGTGCGCTAACATCAACGCAACTAACCACCCTTGACGCTGATCATTTAGGCGCCTTAACCATTGGTTCTGATAAAACCACAGGAAATTTGGCTGGACTTAAAGTCAAATGGTTAATTAGTGACAATATTGCAAAATTATTACCGGAACAAATCAAAGCATTAACATCCACGCAAGTCGCAACGCTCACAACCGATCAAATCAGCAATTTGACCACTGATCAAATTCCTGCATTAACCTCCCTGCAAGCGTTGAATATGTCAAGTAAAGTCATTGCGGCTATTCCCCCAGCCAAAATAGAATTTTTCAGCGGTGATTTTATCAATGCCATTTCGTCCATTGCATTTAAAGCACTTTCCAGCAGTGCCATTGAAAAAATCACCGCTGATCAAGCACCCATGCTCACCTCAGCACAAATTAGCGCGTTAAGTTCTACGCAACTTGATGCCTTAAGCTCTGATGCGACTGCTGCTTTAAGTACACAAGCTATTGCTGGTTTTAGTAAAACGAATATAGCAGGTTTAACCCTATCTGAATTGACAGGTGATGGACAAATTGCAGCCTTAAAACCGAATCAATATGCCTATTTAACGACAGCACAGATTAACGGCATTGATCCAGATAGTGCAGCGCAACTCACACCCTCAATTATTGGTGCATTAACATCTGCACAAGTCATGGCAATTGCTACACCATCGTTGCAAGCACTAACGCCCGAAGCCATCGTTGGCTTTACTTCGAAAAATTTACAAGGATTAAGTACGACCCAAATTGTTGCACTGACAGAAGATCAAGCCTACGCATTAACGCCAATGCAGGCCAAAGCAATGACCTCAACACAAGTTACGAGTTTAGAGTCTGCGGATATTTTGGCACTTCAACCTGCAACGCTTGCTGCAATCACGCCAGCCGCATTTTCAAAATTAGATTCCGCTGCATTTGCTGCTATGTCACCCGAGCAGATAACAAAAATAACAACCGGACAAATTGCTAGTTTGACAACGAATCAAATAAGTCAGATTGGTGCAGATCAAGCGTCTGGACTGAATGCAACACAAATTGCAAAACTCACTGCAGATCAAGTTATTGCACTCTCGACCACCGCAATCAATAATTTAGAACCTAAAGCCGTTGGGAAATTAAATCTTACTAAATTTACGACAGCTGATGTTGTAGCACTCAGTGATGATGCCATTTACAATCTCACCGCTTCAACACTTCAAATTGGTGGTTTAAGTTCTGTCCAAGTAGCCGCGCTTACAGGCAGTCAAATAGCCGCGATGAAGCCGCTAACATTCAAAGGGTTAGGCGTGAGTGTACTGGATAATCTAAACACAAAAAATGCTGTTCAGGCGATTACCACAGCGCAATTAAATGCACTTGTTGCGTCATCGCAATTAGAAGCCTTAACGCAAGCACAAGTGAATAAACTTGATCCAGACGTAATCGATTGGTTAAACAACACTAAAGGCTACATCACGCTGACAAGTGCGACGGGGACAACATCCGGCATCGAAACATCGGGCACGGTCACTGCAACCACTGCAAGCACAATCACCGCAGGTAAAAAAGCAGTGACTATCACTGGTAGCTTTGGCGCAGATAGTATTACGGGTAGCATTAAAAACGATATTATTTCAACAGGTGGTATTGCTGCTAATGCGGCAGATGCTGCAGCAACACCCGCTGATACCATTAATGCAGGATATGGCAATGACACGATTACAATAATGGGTTCAAACGAAGCTGTATTAGCTGCAGTCAATATCGATGGTGGCACTGATGAGAATGGCAAAGACAATGATATTTTAGTTTTAGGCTCTGCTGCGATTGATTTTATTGATAAAGGATTTGCCAATATTAAAGGCATCGAAACATTACAAATTACGGGTGCAAGTTCTTTAGGTGTCATCGGCACTTCTGTTGGATTAGGTGCTAATGCATTAGCTGCAGGAATAACCAAAGTGATTACCGGCACTGGTGATGAAACGGGTGTTGTTATTGTCAGCGACAACGCCATTACTGTAGATGGCAGTGCTCTGTCGACGACTGCTGTTAATGGGTTGACATTAGCTGGTGCTGGGGCAATAACGGCAACAGTTGGCCCATCAGCACTGAAGATTGACGGCTCTGCTTCAACAGGAAAATTAGTACTAACAGGTAATGCGGCCACAGCAACCATCACAGGCGGATCTGGAGCAGATATTATTACCTCAGGCGGTGCTTCTGATACATTAACAGGTGGTGCTGGCCTTGATACCATCGTTGCAGGGGCGGGTACTGACACCGTTGTTATTGGAAACACTGCAGATAGCTTAGATACAATTATTGGATTCACTGGTGGTGTAGGTGGAGACAAAATTCAACTAGGTGCAGGAGGAAATTCTGTAGCTGCTAAATCCGTTGCAGATGTTTTAGCAATTAAACAAGTTAGCACTATTACAGTAGGCGGCACAGTGGAGGCAAATGAAGTTATTACTATTACGGGTGTTGCAACAGGATCGGTAACTGTGACAACTGGAGCAAATGCGGCAACTACCGCTACAGCCATTAAAACAGCTATTGATTCAGCTGTACAATCAACTGTGGATGTCACTGTATCATCCGGTATTGTAACGTTAACTGCTAAAACAGCCGGAACTTCTTTTACGGCTGGAGCCTCTGTTGCCAATGGATCATCAGCTACTACTGGCGCTGGAACAACCGCTACAGTTGCGACTACGGGCACGGCATACAACATCGTATTTGACATTGCGAGGAATTTATTAAATGATTTCATTGGTCATACTTCACCAAATTTAGCATTGAATTATGCCGTAGCATCTGATAGTGGTGCAATTTACTACGATGCAGATGGAAACTGGACTTCTGGCGCTGTTCAAATCGGCATCATTGGCGTTGTGACAGGCTTAACGGCTACGGCTAACTTTACCATAGGTTAAGTTTAAAAAGCTAAATTTCATACACCAGCTAACACAACAAAAAACCGCGCCCTAGCCACTCGCTAGGCGCGGTTTTTTTGTTGTTAACGAAAATACACCTTAAAATGGCACAATGATTTTTCACGTTAAACCTTAAGGACACGTTTTATGGTGAGTTTTGCCGACACGTTTGAACAACAACAACTCAAAGATTTTGCCGAAAAAGCCTATTTGGATTATTCCATGTACGTTATTTTGGATCGCGCATTGCCGCATATTGCCGATGGTTTAAAGCCAGTTCAGCGTCGCATTATTTACGCGATGTCAGAACTTGGACTTAATGCACTGGCCAAATATAAAAAATCAGCGCGTACGGTGGGCGATGTACTGGGTAAATATCACCCGCATGGTGACTCAGCGTGTTATGAAGCGATGGTACTCATGGCGCAGCCTTTCTCTTATCGTTACCCATTAGTTGACGGACAAGGCAACTGGGGTTCGCCTGACGACCCGAAATCCTTTGCCGCTATGCGGTACACTGAGTCGCGCTTAACGCCTTATGCTAACACCTTACTGAGCGAACTTGAGCAAGGCACTGTTGAGTGGACAGACAATTTTGACGCGTCACTCAAAGAACCTCAGCGACTCCCCGCGCGACTCCCCAATATTTTACTCAACGGCACCACTGGTATTGCGGTTGGCATGGCAACGGACATTCCGCCTCATAATTTACGTGAAGTGGTTGCCGCGTGCGTGCAACTCCTTGATCATCCCGAAACGGATTTAGACACGCTACTTACGTTTATTCACGCCCCAGATTATCCAACCGATGCGGAAATTATTAGCAGTCGCGAAGAGTTAGAAAAAATTTACCGCACAGGTGGCGGATCCGTAAAAATGCGAGCAACCTATCAACTTGAAGATGGCGTGATTATTATCACTGCCCTACCTCATCAAGTATCGGGCGCAAAATTACTCGAACAAATTGCCGCGCAAATGCTCGCCAAAAAATTGCCCATGATTGAAGATTTACGCGATGAATCGGATCACGAAAATCCGACACGTTTGCTTATTATGCCTAAATCCAAACGCGGCAATGTTGACGAAATCATGTCACATCTTTTTGCGACAACGGATTTAGAAAAAAGCTATCGCGTCAACATGAATATGATTGGCCTTGACGGTCGCCCCCATGTGAAAAATTTACATGATATTTTAAGTGAATGGTTGACGTTTAGAACGGAAACGGTTCGGCGACGCCTGCAACATCGTTTAAATAAAGTGCTTGCGCGATTGCATATTTTAGAAGGCCTTTTAATTGCCTATTTGAATATCGATGAAGTCATTGCCATTATTCGCACCGAAGACACGCCAAAACCCGTTTTAATGTCGCGTTTTGGCATTACGGATACGCAAGCTGAAGCGATTTTAGAATTAAAACTACGTCATTTAATCAAACTCGAAGAAGTCAAAATTCGCGGCGAACAAGATGCACTCAATAAAGAACGCGATACACTTGAAAAAACACTCGGTTCAGCAACTTTATTAAAAAACCTCATCAAAAAAGAACTTCAACAAGATGCACTTGATTATGGTGATGTGCGTCGCTCACCGCTGGTCAGTCGTGAAGCATCGCAGGCGCTTAATGAAACCGCGTTAGTGATGAATGAACCTCTCACCGTGATTTTGTCCCAAAAAGGCTGGATTCGTGCGGCCAAAGGTCACGATATTGATGTTGAAAGTTTGAATTATCGCGCAGGCGATAGTTTTCAAGCGGCCGTCAAAACGCGCTCAACGCAGCCGGTGTATTTATTTGATTCAACTGGCCGCGTTTATAGCTCAACCACCCATGATTTGCCTTCTGCGCGAACGCAAGGCGAACCGCTCACAGGACGATTTAACCCACCCACTGGCGCGACATTTACCCATTTACTTGCCGGCAATGCGGATGACTTAGTGGTGTTAGTGAATCATTGGGGTTATGGCTTTAAAACGTCACTCAAAGAGTTTTTGAGCAAAAATAAAGCCGGTAAAGCCTTAGTCACGCTCGCTAATAACGAGCGCTTACTCGCGCCACTACTGACCACGCAAGAGAATCATTTCATTGCCGTGGTGACGGCGCAAGGTCGCTTGCTCATTTTTCCACTCAATGAACTGCCAACCCTGCCCAAAGGCAAAGGTAATAAATTGATTCAAATTCCTTCAGCGGATTTGCAAAGCGGGAATGATTTCGTGACAGCATTTACCATTCTACCACCAGAAACTGCGCTCAAAGTCATTTCTGGCAAACGGACGCTAACCTTGAAAACACAAGACCTTGAACCTTATATGGGGTATCGTGCAAAACGCGGTTTAGCACTGCCGCGTGGATTTCAACGCGTTGAAGGATTAGAATGGGAAAGTGATTCCCCACTAATAAAGTCATCATAAAAAAGGAGAAACCATCATGCCCCAACTCAAATTAAAAAACGCATTAAAAACGGTTTTCACTGGCTGTTTTTTAACGCTTACCCTGTCAGCGCAAAGTGTCGTGTTTGCACAAGCACCAAGCGACGCGCATGAAGCCCATCATGAACAACAATCGCTCGACTGGCCCGGTATTTATAATGGCTTTACCCCTTGCGATGATTGCAAAGGCGTAAAAACGACACTCGCTTTGAATGCCAATAATTCCTATATTCTGATCACGCAATACGTAGGCAAATCGCCACGCGATATCACAGAGAAAGGAAAATTCATCTTCAGCAATCAAAACACCATTATTTTAACGCCGCGCGACAGCGAGATGACACGCCATTATTTTGTGGATGAAAATAAACTCGTTGAACTCGACAAAAATGGGGTACATTACAGTGGAAAAGACGCTGATCGCTATGTGTTGCGCCGAAATGATGTCGTAAAACCGCCTGCTGACGGTCAAGGACACGGGCATTAAGTAACCGTTGCCATTTTATTCGTGTAATCAATCATTGCACGACCCGCGTTGCGTTTCACTTTCAAGACGCAACGCTCTATTCACTTTCAACTTTATGATTAATAACGATGTAATACGCCGTATTCGGTACGCTTTAAATTTAAACGACCACGAAATGATGGATATTTTTGCATTAAGCGACTATGAAATCACCCGTGACACATTACTGACGCTGCTCAAAAAAGACAATGAAGAAAATTTTGTTGCCATGAGTAATGCACAGTTAACCGCTTTTTTAGATGGCTTAATTACCTACAGACGCGGCAAAAGTGACAACCCTGTTGCGCCCGCAAAAACGGAACTTGATAATAATGCGATTTTACGAAAACTGCGCATTGCATTGGAATTTAAAGAAGAAGACATGCTCAATACGTTAAAACTAGCGGATTTTGAATTATCGAAACATGAACTGAGTGCATTTTTTAGACACGAAGGACATAAGCACTATCGCAAATGTGGCGATCAAATTCTGAGAAATTTTCTGCAAGGCTTAACGATTCATTTCAGACAAACTGAAGAATCTTAACGGGTAACTAAAACGCGTCACCATAAGGCAAAAATGTATGCTGAAAAAATTACTGCTCTCTATTTTAGCCGTTATTCTTATTTTTGAAGAATGGCTTTGGGATACATTAACCGTTGCGGGTCAATTTTTTTCACGTATTTTGCATCTGGAACGATTTGACGCATGGCTCATTGAAAGCTCGCCCAAACGCGCCTTATTCGCTTTTTTCATCCCGCTGGTTATCGTCACACCGTTTAATATTCTGGCAGTATTTCTACTCGCCCGTGGCGCAATTTTGGAAGCAATTTTACTTGAAATTGTTTTAAAATTATCGGCTACGCTATTAATCGCGCGGATTTTTCGTTTGGTCAAACCCGCGCTATTAACATTTAACTGGTTTTCGACGATTTATACCTACATCAGTGATTTACTCCATTGGGCACACGAGAGCGTGCGCCACACGACTATTTATCAACTTAGCCTAACACTCAAAGCGGCCGTTAAAGAACGCGTTGCAGCGTTTTTTTCGTCTAAGGACTTGGTCAAATAGATTCATTCTACACAGAGGGTTTTATCTATACACGTTTTTCGATTTACCTCAAAGATAAATATCATCTCTAACATAATTTCGTCAAGCAAATGTCTACCGATACACATTATTCACGTCGAAAGTTTCTACAGTCTTTAGCTTTATTAACCACTATCCCCTACTTCAAAACAGCCTATTGCAATGATGGAGACACATTAAGTGGCACGGAGTTCCATTTAACTATTGCGAATACGCTAATTAATTTCACTGGAAAAACATGTAAAGCGACTACCGTTAACGGAAGTATTCCTGCGCCGACATTATATTGGCAAGAAGGCGATACCGTAACAATCCATGTTACCAATTTACTTGAAGAAACAACGTCAATACATTGGCATGGTTTAATTTTGCCATACGGCATGGACGGTGCGCATGGTGTGAGTTTTTCAGGAATTGAACCAAATACCACGTTCACCTATTGTTTTAAGGTAGCTCAATCTGGAACGTATTGGTATCACTCACATTCTGGTATGCAAGAGCAGCTTGGCTTATATGGTGCAATTGTTATCAAACCATTAAATGCACCAATAATTCAAGTTGACCGAGATTATGTCATTGTTTTATCTGATTGGACTAATGAAAATCCAATGACTGTGCTTGATAACTTAAAAAAAGAAAGTGGCTATTATAATTTTAACAAATTAACACTTCCTGACGTTGTTTATGATGTTATGGAAAATGGATGGGATAAAACGATCAGCAAACATGATATGTGGAGTGATATGCGTATGAATCCAACCGATTTATCCGACATTACCGCTTATACCTATTCCTACCTATTAAACGGAAAGTTGCCACAAAATTCATGGACTGGGTTATTCAAAAAAGGGGAAAAAATTCGCTTACGTTTTATCAATGCAGGGGCGCAAACCTTTTTTGACGTGCGTATTCCTAATTTAAAAATGACCGTCATTCAAGCAGACGGGCAATTAGTTGAACCTGTCGAGGTGGATGAGTTTAGATTAGGATCAGCTGAAAACTATGATGTTCTAGTTACGCCAATTGAAGATTGTTATACGCTATTTGCCCAATCTATGGATAGAACAGGGTATGCGTGTGGTGTTTTAACTATTCATGAAGGATTGAAAGCGGATATTCCCCCTTTAGATCAAGCAAAGCCACTTTCCATGATGGATATGATGGGCGATATGGCAGGCAGCGTTGCCGCGAATCATGCCAATAGTGAATTTGGAGCCTCAGTTGATATGCGCGTAGATACCCCCCGCACTAACCTAGACGATGAGGGGGTTGGTTTACGCAATAATGGGCGACGTGTTTTAACGTATGCCGATTTACATACGCTTGGTGGAGCACTGGACAGCCGACCTCCTCAGCGTGAAATTGAGCTTCATTTAACCGGCAATATGAATCGGTATAGTTGGTCATTTGATGGCCTTGAACTTGATGAATCAACGCCTATTCATCTACATCATAATGAACGTGTGCGTATTATTTTTGTTAACGACACGATGATGACACACCCCATTCATTTGCATGGTATGTGGAGCGAACTAGAAAATGCCAATGGCGAATTTCAAGTTCGAAAACACACAATAGCTGTCCAACCAGCGCAACGAGTTAGTTTTCTTGTAACTGCTGATGCGTTAGGTTATTGGGCATTGCATTGCCATCTGTTTTACCACATGCACACTGGTATGTTTCGTGTCGTGATAGTCTCATGAAGTATTTATTTCTGGTTTTTATCCTGATATCAATGAACATCAATGCAGCCGAAACACAAGATGCACTGCGTGAATCCAATGACTACTCAGACGGATATTCACTCCATGATTTACCTTTTCATGCTGGACATAGTGATAATTATCGAGCTGGATTTATTGCAGATAGAATAGAAATTACCAATATGTCAACGAATTCTACTGTGACTTATGATGCACAAGCGTGGTTTGGTAAAACCTATGACCGTGTTTTACTTCGGGCTGAGGGTAACGTTAAAAATGGACAATCACAAAATGCACGCAGTGAATTACTGTGGTCGCACGCTATTACCCCATTTTGGGATTCACACTTAGGACTTCGTTACGATAGTGGTTTAGGCATAAATCGAGAGTGGTTGGCATTAGGCGTTCAAGGCTATGCGCCTTATTGGATTTATGTAGAAGCAACGTCTTATATCAACGAACAAGGACGCACAGCTTTTCGCCTTGAATTGGAATATGATTTACTTATTACCCAGCGCTTAATTCTTCAACCTCGTATTGAGGCAAATGCTTATGGCAAAAATGATACAGCGCATTATTTAGGCAATGGATTAAGTACACTTGAAACAGGTTTACGACTACGTTACGAATTCATACCAGAATTCGCACCTTATATTGGTATTGACTGGGATAATACATTTGAAAACACGGCCACTTATGCTAAACAAAGAAATATGAAAACGAGCAATACTACGCTGGTTCTGGGTGTGCATTTTTGGTTTTAACTCTTTCAAGTCATCACCGCAACAATATGAAAAAAGACGCAAACAAAAACGACGGCATAATCATAAATGATGTAAGAACTAGAATGCGCTCATTATCAATATCTTTCAATGCCGCAAATTCTCAAAAAAGTACTTATCCTAAAAAAATAATTTCATATTTTCATTGCTTTAATATCAATCCTTAAGTAGCAATTCAACAGCTACTTAAGGTTTTATATAATCTCCCTCTTTTCACAAAAAACACTGACATGATCGTAACACATGAAAAATCAGTCAACGTAAAACTAGCCCGTATTTAATTTAGAGATGTCAACAAACCCAACACGAACGATTTGACTAGTAACGCCGTGTCAGAAAAGGACATCTAAATGTTTAGTCAATATAACCTTCCGAGCCACCCGTATAAAACAAATTAGGATTTGCTTGATTTAGCGCAGTACCCGATTTAATTTTTTCAGGTAAATCGGCATTGGCAATAAAGGGAACACCAAAAGCCACTGCATCCACTAAACCTTGTGAAATGGCTTCTTCCGCTTCCTCGGGACTATATCCCATGTTGCTAATGAGAACACCTTGATAATGTTCACGAATGGGCGTGAGTACATCGCCTTGTTGAACTTGGAAAAAATCGCTACGCATAACGTGTAAATAAGCCAACTTAAACGCTGTTAATTTTTTCGCAAGCCATGTGGAAAGCGCGATAGGGTCACTGTCGACCATGCTGTTGAAGCTGTTGAGCGGAGAAATCCGCAGTCCGACTCGATCACTTCCCCACACCTCACAGACAGCCTCAAGGACTTCAAGCATGAAGCGAGCGCGATTTTCAATACTGCCGCCATACGCTCCCGTGCGTTTATTCGCGCCATCTCGCAAGAATTCATCAATCAAATACCCATTTGCGCCATGCACTTCCACGCCATCAAACCCAGCTGCTTTAGCGTTTTGCGCGGCATGTTTAAAACCTTCGACAATAGCGGGAATTTCATCATCACGCAATTCACGCGGTGTCACATACGGTTTCCAACCTTCTGGCGTAAGCACTTCACTACTCGTAATCGCTATGGCACTTGGCGCAACGGGTTCTTGACCATCATTAATTAACGGATGACACGCGCGACCGCCATGCCAAATTTGTAAAAAAATGTGACCGCCTTGCTCATGCACGGCATCAGTGACTTTTTTCCATGCGTCAACTTGCGATGCGCTATAAATAGCTGGCTCTTTCCAAAATGCTGAGTTGCCTTCCATCACCATCGTGGCTTCAGCGATAATCAAACCTGCACTCGCGCGTTTTGCATAATGCGACGCCATTAAATCAGACGCATGGTGACCATCATCAGCACGACACCGTGTCAATGGTGCCATTAAAATACGGTTAGGCAGTGTCAACGCGCCTACTTGTAATGGCTTAAATAAATGTTCCACATTCTCTCCCATGTGTTTAGACGTCAACTGTGGCAAGCCATAAATCATGTTTATTACACATACTCACTATATGCAACACACCCGCGTAATTTTTAATATTAAACGATGAACTGGCTGTTTTATCTGTCGTTGGATTGAAGAAATGTTCATCTAAGAATTGGTAATTATGATCGAGCAGCACATGCTTTACGATGTAATGCTCAAAACCGTTCATCTCGTGAGCGGTAATCACATTGACTATCGTGCCAGTCGCCGATTTTTCAATTTGTGCGCTAGGCAGATGAGTGGCTACTTTTCCACTCCAACGCCCTGCATTGTCTTTCGTGTAAAAAAGACCACCTGCACCCAACAGTTGCGCTGGCGCAGTTTGCGCGGTAGCAATTTGCGGCATCACGCTTAATGCACTTAAACCCGCACCTGCTAAACCTACACGCATAAAATCACGACGTTTCATTGTTATCCCCTAAATTAAATTAATACATTGATTATCAATGATTACCTGCAATGGAGAGCTGCTCAATCAAAATGGAACCAGCGCGTACATTACCGCGATAATCAATATCACTGCCTACCGCTACTATATTTCTAAACATCTCTTTTAAATTACCCGCAATGGTAATTTCTTCAACTGGGTATTGGATCACCCCATTTTCCACCCAAAAACCTGCCGCACCGCGTGAATAATCACCCGTCACCATTTTCACGCCCTGCCCCATTAGCTCAGTAACGAGCAAACCAGTGCCAAGCAGTTGCAACATGGATTCAAAATCGCCAGCACTTGGCGTCAACGTCAAGTTGCGTACACCACCCGCATTGCCCGTGCTTTTGAAACCCAATTTTTTGGCTGAATACGTGCTGAGAACATAATCTTGCAAAATACCGTCGCGTACTAAATCACGATGACGCGTCGCCACCCCTTCACTGTCAAAACTTGCGCT
>ERZ1034361.1112-NODE-1112-length-15216-cov-4.135214_pt1 | contig 15216 bp, 20 predicted proteins | sample MGYA00520617_ERZ1034361 | MGnify/ENA primary metagenome ERZ1034361 (study PRJEB33736, sample SAMEA104284507) | Azolla filiculoides | biome: Urban; feature: Water surface; material: Ditch water | place: Netherlands | collected 2015-10-28 | depth 0-0.1 m ... | reverse complement strand
TACCCAATCCAATTAAAACATCATCCAGTAACTGCAGTTATTAGTGTAGAAGAAAGCCTAGATTATGGTGCTACATATGCAGGAATGGAAGAATTTGTACAGTGGGTTCTAGATAAAGAAGAAGGTACTATCGTAGCTCCAGCTGGTTTATTTAGTTCAGGTATCAATAGATACGGAGTAACATACAACTACGGTTTCGAAGTTCTTCCAGAAGATTTAAAACTAGCTATCTTTGATTTGGTTAAGTACTACATGCGTAACGATATGGCAGTACATAGTAATAAGTCCCCAGGTACTTCCGCAGTACAACTAGACTTCCAAACTAACGCAGCTATTCCGGCACATATTCGTCGTATCTTAGATCTATATAAAGTGGATTATGTATGAGTATTGCTAGAGTATCAGATACTATAGTTAAAGACTTACCGCGACTTCTTTTAGAAGCGTCTAAGTTTAATAGTAAAGATAGTAGTTTAGATGCCGCAGATTTTAAAGCAGATAGGGATTTTAGAAGCTACGTAGACAAATATCTACCAGTCATGATTATTATAGATTATGGTGATATAGAAAAGGAACTAGACGGATATAACTTAAGTTAGTCCTCTATTGATAAAATAATGCGTGCTTTTAAAGCAGCAATGACTAAATCGTCGGGGCTAGTTCAAAGTATTTCTTATACAGAATTATCTGCTAAAATGGCAGCAATTGCTACTAATAACTAGCTATCTACTATAGAAAAAACCTTACACATTCGCAAACTATTTACCAAAGGCTATGTCTTTAGTGATTCCGAAAGTATAAAACAAAACTAGTTAGTATTTGTAGTACATAATTTTGCAGCTGTAAGTACCCGTATTAATAAGTTTGTTAATGACGAATTAAAGAAGGAGGGTGTTGAATCACCCATAGGTGCATATTTAGATGCAGGACATTCTTCTATTAAATTTGGTGATTCTTACGCATTTAATTCCCCGAAACAAACAGCAATGTTGTTCGACATTAGTACAACAAGTGCCGATTCTTTTTTAAGTAAAAGTATTAATTTAAATACTGCAACCGATATTTTTGTAAAAAGAACCGAACAATTAGAACAGTCTGTAGAAGTAACAAAAGACTTCGGTAGTACTTTTGCTAGTATATTTGTTGAGTTTGGTGGAAGTATTGTAGTATATGAAAACGCTGTTAATAATCAACAGCGAGGCCAACTAGAAAAACAAGAAAAGTTCGGTACCAATCAAAACGTACTGAAGAAGATGGTAAAACATTTTTAGCATATTAAAGATACTGCTATTAAGGGCCAATATAATACCTCTGAATTATCAAAAATAATAAGAAACTTATATAAGTATGCAAGTTCACCGAGTGCAATAGATATGCTTGTACATAATATTGCTTCAACTATTATTGGTAAACCAAAAGAAGTATTTAAACAAACAAAAAAAGTATCTAAAAAGAGTACTACTACAACTTCTAGAAAAGTATCGGTACCAAAACTTAAAGCTATATAGGCTTCGGTAAAGTAGGGTGCTAAACCTATAGAATTACTAAACCTGACCAACCTCCAAAACCTGCTTAACCAACGTCTTCACGACCAAATCAAAGCAAACATGGGAACCGGTCAATCACGTTCCACTCTAAACTACCGTTCTGGTCGCCTAGCACAATCTGCTCAGGTAGAACGAATGTCAGAGAGTCGTGCTGGTATGATAACTGCTTTTTATACTTACATGAAGTATCCTTACGCTACCTTCTCAGATGGTGGTGCACAACAATCTCCAAAGTCACGTGACCCTAAGCTGCTGATAGCTAAGTCAATTCGTGAAATCGCCGGCACATCGGTTGCCAATCGCATGAGGGCCGTAAATGTCTAAAAGAAATTCAATTGTTAAAGCCCTTGCTGAAAAGTTGAAACTGATCGACGGCAGCACTCCTTACTCAGTTAACATATACGGAAACGCTTATCCTTACTTAAAGTTCTGGGATGAAGTTCAAAACTTTCCGTGTGTATATATGACACCAGGTTCAGAGTATCGTGAATACTTACCAGGTGACTTTAAATGGGCATTCCTGTCAATCAGTCTTAAAATATACTGTAACGGGGAAGATAGTTCCAGCCAACTAGAACTCTTGCTAGAGGATATCGAGACATGCGTTGATGCTAATAGGGTTCTAGAATATTCTACCGGTAAGGAAACTACCGAAATTCTTATTACCTCTATTGTGACAGATGAGGGCTTACTAGCTCCATATGCTGTAGGGGAAATAAACCTACAAGTGCGATACGCGCTTGAGTAACACAGTACTAATCGCAGATAAAGATCTAGCTAAAGTACTAGTTACAAACTTAACCTTTCTTAAAAAGGAAAAAATATGAGCTTTAATTTAGTACGTAACAGCCGCGTATTCTTCACTACCAACGTTAACTCTTCAGGTATTGTGCAGACTACTGGCTTGACCGGTTCAAACACATATGAGCTACAAGTCTTAGACGGCTTCAGCTTCTCACAAAATACACAAAGCGAAACTGTTACATTGAACGAAGCTGGTGAAGCTCCTGTTCGCGGCCAGCGTAGTTTCAACACTTCTCTAGATCCAGTAGACTTTACATTCTCTACCTATATGCGCCCTCGCGTTGACGGTGGTGTAGTAACTGCAGAAGAAAGCGTTCTATGGAATGCTATCGCTGGTGCAGGTGCCCTAGGTAATGCTACTTTAACCGGCGGCACATTTGGTGGTATCACCCGTACTTTAGCAACTGATTCTACAGCTGTCATTACTATGACTGGTGTAACAGCTACTAACCTAGTTATCGGTAATATTTATACTGTATCGGGCGTAACAGGTACACATCCAGATGAATGGAATACTGCAGTACGTGTAACAGCTATTGACCTTGGTGCAGATACTATTACTGTATCTTATCTAACAGCCCCCGCACAGGCCGCAGGTACTACTTCTGGCCCTTCAGCAACAAACTTTGCACTATCAACAGGTTCTTGGGCTTCTAATCCTAACAGTGCTCTAGTACACTTCGGTGGTTCTAACAAGCACCAACTGCAAACTTTCGGTATGGTTTTCGTAGTAGACGGTATTGCTTACGCAGTAGATAACGCAGCTATGGATCAAGCATCTATTGACTTCGGTCTAGATGCTATCGCAATGGTTGCATGGACTGGTAAGGGCACACAGTTACGCCAACTGGCAGCAACTGCAGTAACTACTGGTGCTACTCCTGCCTTCTCTGGTGGTCTAACCGGTACTGCTACAGGTAAGAATACTACCGCTCCTTATATTGCTAACAAACTATCTACAATGAAGCTAATTAGCAACATTGGTGGTCTTTCTGGTACTGCATATAACGTTGCTATTACTGGTGGTAACCTGACCATCGCCAACAACCTAACTTATCTGACTCCAGCTAACCTAGGTACTGTAAACGTTCCAATTACTTATTTCACAGGTACTCGTGCTATCTCTGGTAACGTTACTGCGTATCTACGCGGTGGTGCTGGGAATACTACAGCAGCCCTGCTAAGCAGCATGCTAGCAGCAGCTTCTAGCTCTGTAGATCCTAAGTACTTCCTACAAATCGAAGTAGGTGGCGGAGCAAATGCAGTTCACGTAGAGCTAGAAATGAACAGCGCTATGTTGACTATTCCAACAGTTAACGTTGAACAGGTTGTATCTACACAGATCACCTTCACCGCACAAGGTGCAGCAGCAGACTTCTCTGATTATGATATTGCTAACACTAACGAACTAAGCATTCGTTACTATGCAGCAGCGTAATTGAGTTTACGGGGAGGGGTTGATCTCCCTCCTTCTTTTTACTTTCCCCAATAATACCTTTAATAGGAAAAACACATGTCTAATGGTCTTACCCTTAAATCCCTTCTAGTTCCCGGCAAAGATAATACAGTTGAATATCCAGGTATGCCTGGCTTTGAAATCGACGTATGCTTCATCTCCCGTGAAACTCTGTTGAACATTCGCAAGAAAGCAACAAAGACTACCTTCAAGAATCGTCAAGCAGTTGACGAAGTTAACGACGATCTGTTTATGGATCTATACGTTAAAGCCTGCGTAAAGGGCTGGAAAGGTCTTAAGTTGTCTTATCTGGAACAGCTAGCACCAATCGATATTGGCGCTAATAAGCCAGATGACGAACTTGCATACAGCGAAGAAAATGCTCTATTCTTAATGAAGAGCAGCGCTCAGTTCGACGCTTTCGTTAGCGAACAGATTACTGATCTGGGAAACTTTACGAAGACCAAATAAGTAATCTACGAAAAGCAATAGATACGTATTTTCAAAACGACGAAGTAGGCATGACAAAAAGTGCTTACTACGAAATGTGTGAAGCATTAGGCACCGAACCTATAGAAGAAGAAATTCCTATAGAGTTTGGTGACTTCCCTATTCTCGTACAACAAGTTATGAATGCGTATAATTATTTACCAGATAAGTGGGATCCTATGGGTGGTAACTATCTTGGTAAAGATTTAGCTATCGTATTTACATTATTTGACACTTTCCTTATTGATACTATTGAAAGATCCTTATAGCTAGAATTAGTCATGTACCTTGATAATTCTAGACGCAAAGTCTTGAATAAGAAAGAACCTAAAAAGCCTGCAACGCCATAAGCCTTGCAGGCTTTTTTATGCTCGAAAATTTTTGATTTGACAGATTAAAAACTACCTGTTATAATTAACCGAGCTAAGAAATCTTGGGCATTTTTTGCCCTAACTGTACCAGGAGAAAATATGGCAGCAGTACACACAGTAAGTTTAAAGACTGAACTAGACGCTAGGGAAGCACAAGCCAAAGCAGAAAAGTTACACGATACAATTAAGAAAACAAAGCAAGAAGCATCCGGTATTAATATTTCCGGAGGCACTACTGCGCCAAAATCAGCTCTGAGCCCTAGCGCAAAATAGGCAAAGGAATCGTCTGAATATGGTGTTACAAGAACAATGCGCACAGATGGTACAGGTGCCTCTGCCCGTGATTTCGCACAACAAGCACAAGGTTTGGGCGGGTTAGTTCGTTTATATGCAACTTATGCTGCTAACGTATTCGCTGTAAGTGCTGCATTTAATGCTCTACAGGCGGCACAAGATACTGCTAACATGGTTAAGGGCCTTAATCAACTAGGTGCTGCAAGCGGTGTCGCACTAGGGAATTTATCCAAGGACTTAGTAAAGGTAACAGATGGTGCTGTAAGTTTGCGAGAAGCTATGGAAGCCACAGTAAAAGCTTCTAGTAGCGGGATGGTTAGTAAAGATATTCTACGTATGGGTGAAGTGGCTAAGAAAGCTTCTCAAGCACTTGGTATTAATATGCCAGATGCTCTAAGCCGTATTAGCCGTGGTATTACTAAGCTAGAACCAGAACTATTAGACGAACTAGGTATTTTTACTCGTATTGACCCAGCTGTACAAGCATATGCAAAATCAGTTGGAAAGAGCGTTTCAAGTCTAAGTCAGTTCGAGCGTCAGATGGCTTTTAGTAACGCCGTACTTGAAGAAGGTGAGCGTAAGTTTGGTGCTATTAATATCGAAACCAATACATATACCAAATTATTAGCGCAGTTAAAAGATACTGCTACAGCAGTAGGTACAGCTATTAATTCAGTACTGGTACCCATTATAGGAGTGTTATAGAGTAATCCTACAGCATTATATACTATACTAGCCGGTTTAACAGCTATGCTTCTAAAACAGGCAATACCTGCTTTTGGGCAATTAAATGCCAGTATGAAGGAATAGCAAAGAGTAGCTGCAGCAGCTTCTAAAGATAGAATGGATATTCTTACTGCTGAAATGGATAGTATTAAGAAACGTGCAGGAGATACTGCTAAAGCCGTTTATGCTGCACAAATTGCTGCATCAGATGCTGCAGCAACGGCTGCTGTTGATAGATTCGACGAAGCAGACGCTAAAATGAAGATTGCTAAAGCAGGCAAAGATGCAAAGTAGACAGCAGGTATAGTTACCGAGATACGGGACATGAAAAACCTTACCGAGCTAACCAAAGCACAGGTAGAGGCACTTGAAAAATACTCTAGTACGCTTAAAGAGACTGGCAAAAATACTGCCGGTATAAAAGAATTTGCAAAAATTACTAGAGAAGTATATGACTCCCACGAATTATATACTCAAAAAGTTAAAGAAGCCGCGGCTGCCGAAGAACACGCTTCTAAGTTGGCGGAAGAAAATGCTAAGAAATCTATACATTATAAAATCACAGAAGCCCAGCACACTAAAGAGCTAGCTACTTTAACCAGAAATAACATCTCTGCACAGGCTGGGCAAGATGTTATGCTAAAAGGCTGGTAGGCTACTTGGAGAGAGATGTCTAAATCTATAGACGAAGCTGTAGGTGAGAAAAAGCTAACAGGTATACAAGCTGGATTCACAAAGGCTTCCGCAGGCTTATAGATGTTAACAGGTATGGTTAGTGGCTTAGTATCTGCGTACGGTATGTGGGCAGAGGCTGCAGCTATAGTTATGATTGGCATAGGTATTTTAGACGGTTGGTTAGATAAAACGTCCAGACAAGCTTAGGCATTTAAAGATTCTTTAAATAGCGTAAAAGATAGTAGCAATACTTTAAGCGATAATTTAGATAGATTGTCTACAATATCCTTAAATGAGTTCTTTAACGCAGAAACTATAAAAGGCACTTCTACTGCTATAATCGGTGTATCTGATAGCATTTCTACACTAGGTACAAAGTTTGAGAAACTTAAAGAGGCTCAGGCTGGTAACTGGTGGGGGCGTATGAAAGACGGATTCGCATCTATGTGGGGCGGAGATGCTTAGACTAAGTTTACAGAAGGTGTTGCTGAATCAGTATCGTCACTACTTAAAAGCCTAGAACGTGCGCCTGCTAAATTCAAAGCCACCTCCGAAGCAATAAAACAACTAACAGGTGTTAGTGATCCTACTAATTTAAGTGCAATGGAAAAAGCACTTAAGGGTATGGATCCTAAGTCGGATAAATTTAAAGAACTTACAAAAATACTACAACAGCTAAAAGTAGATGCAGGTAATCTTTCTACTGAAGTTACTGCATTTAAAACATCGCTTACTGAATTTGGTGATGCTACTAAAGCCCTATCAGACCAGTTTATTGATAAAGATCCTTTAACTGTATTCGCATTAAAAGGGCTTAGTTCTACAGATAAATTACAGAAGGCACTAAAAGGTGACATGGTTGGTGCCCTTACAGCAATTAAAGATGCTCTAGATGACTTAAATAAAAAGCCATTATTTGGTTCCGATGTTGATATTGCTAGTATTGGTAAATATAAAACAGAACTAGAATCTATACAAAAAACCCTTTTTGATACACAAAAAGAAATTGATGAGTTAATTGCTAAAAGGGGCGAAGCAGAAAGAGACTTACGTACTGACTCTTTTGGTAGCGTAAGTAATGATGAAGCGCTAATTAAATCTTTAAATGCACAGATAAAACAAAAAGAAGCCCAAATAGCTTCAGCCAGAGGTAGTGCGCCACAGTTAGTAGCTGAAATAGAAGGACTATCTAAAAAAGGTGCCGATGGGTTCTTAAACATACTAGATGCTAAAATTGCTGCTACTATGGCTAAAGGTGGAACAGCATTTATGGGGGCAGTACTAAGTAACTTAGGAAATCTTCCTGGTGTAGCAAAAATGGAAGCTAGTTTACAAATGGGCGAGATAGGGTATCAACAGACCTTAATAAAGCTACAGATGCAGATGCTAGAACAGCAGACATTATCTAGAGTTAATTCTGATCTATTAGTTAAATACGCGGAACTTGGTAAACTTGATTCATCTGATAATATTGATCGTAATAGAATACAAAAAATAAGTGCAGAAATTAGAACTCTACAGAGTGATAAAGAAAAAATATCTACTACTAAAGACCCACGTGCTTTACTGTCTATGTCTAAAGACAAGAATGGTGAAGCAGGAGATAGTCTACGTAATTATGCATTAGCAATAACTGGTATGCAACAACAGCTCCGTGCTTTAGGAGATCAAGCAGCTGCTGTACAGTTTAATGCAAATATAAAAGAATTAAATGCCAAAGCAGACGCGTTCAAAAGAACAGTAGACTTACTAAAAGAGCAAAATAGTTTAGAAATATCTAATATAGACTTACAAGAGAAGCTTAATGGTACTATTAGTACAGAAGAAATACTTAAACGTAGTACACTAGCACAAGAGAATTTGCGTGCGGATGCTGCTAAAGAAATCACAGATATTTTATACAAACAGGCAACAATTGATGCTTCTATAGTTGCTCTAGCTAGTTCCAAAAACAGTGAAGAAGCTAAAAATTCTGCACTAAAAGAAAAATCTGAATTACAATCTAAACTAGCCAATATAACATCTAAACTTAGTTTAAATATTGTTCAAAGTGAATATGAGACACGCGTTAAGTTAAATGCTGAAGCTAAAAAAGCCTTTGAATACTCTAAAACTATGGCAGATCTTGCTGAGCAGACAAGAGTATCAAAGCAAAATAGTAAGTTAAACGGTATCGATTCTAGTATAGGTATACAGAAAGATTTAGGCATCAATACAGGTGCTCAAGATTTAATGTTACAAGGACTAAGAGAAGAAGAACAAACTAGGCAGGCAATATATGCTGCACGTAGTTCTGCGGAGGCCGAGCTATTTGCTAAAGCACAAGAATACTCCTTAACTTCTAGTGCTGCTGAGCAAGAGCGTATACAAGCCCAGATGGTGGCTATTAGTGAAAAATATACTGCTATCATTTCAGGTGAAGCTGCAGCCGCAGAAGCAGGTAAGCAACGTTTAGCTGTACAGGAACAAATATTAGAAACTACTCGACAACAAGAACTAGCCACTATGCGTGTATAGTCCGCTTCCGAATCCCTGACAGCAGTAGTTGGTAGCGTTGGAGAGGCCGCAGGTAGCTTACTGACTACCTTTGATGAAATTGGTAAGCGTAGAGCAAACCAAGCTAAGCAAGAGGCAAAGTTAGATGAGATTATGTGGAGCAGTACTGCTTCTGTTGAAGAGCGTAATAAAGCCGAAAAAGACTTAAACCACTTAAAAGAAACCGGTGCTGAGCAGGCAAAGAAAGACGATATTTCGTTAATCTCTGGTACCAAGAAACTATTTAAAGAAAAAACCTTTGCATACAAAGCACTAAGCGCAATAGAAAAAGTCATGCACATTCAAAAGATGTTTGCAATGGCTATTGAACTTAAGACTATGTTAGTAAACTTAGCTACTAGTGTATCAGCAGCTATTACCGCAGCTACTGCTACAGCTACTGCTAACGTTCCTGGTGTATTTGCTTCCTTTATGGCCTGGTTAGGTCCTTGGGGTATAGCAGCTGCAGCCGCAGCACTTGCAGCTATCGGATTAAGCGGTGGAGGCGGTCCAACAATGCCTGGAGCTGCTGAGTTGCAAGAAACCCAGGGTACTGGTAGTGTACTAGGAGACGAAAAGGCAAAGAATAGAGACGTTGAAGTAGGTATCGAAAATCTAAATAAGCTAACATTATTTGGATTAAATACTAGCCAAAACATGTTATCAGAGCTAGAACAAATATCATACAATACATCTAATCTTGGTAATACCTTACTAAGAATACCAGGTCTGTTTGGTGGTAAGAGTACTTTTGGTACCAAAGAAAAGAGCAATCCTGGATTTTTAGGCTTATTCTCAAGTTCTACTGCTATTATTGATAGTGGTATTAAATTTGCACAGGGTATGTTCCAACAGTACGAAACAGTACAAAAAACAAGTAGTGGCTTTCTAGGTATTGGTGGTGGAACAAAAACCTACCAGAATATGAAACCATTAGAACAAGAAGCACAGGACCAATTAAATAAACTATATAAAGATTACTTAGGTGTTGCTGGACAGGCAATGGAAGACTTAGGCTTTGGTGCAAAAGACCTAAATATGTCGCTTATTGATAGCGCCATAGATATGGAAAAGTTTAATGTATCTTTAAAAGGTCTATCGGCTGAAGATGCATAGGCTGCAATACAGGGTGTTTTTGGAAATGTTATTTCTGATGCACTTAAATCTACTTACCCATTCTTATCTAAGTTCCAAAAAGCCGGAGAAGGCTTACTAGCCACAGCCATCCGTGTTAGCCAAGAAATGAACTACGTCGGTAAAGCAATGACTTTAACTGGTATGAAGTTTAAGTATGCCGCAATATCTGCATCTACATTGAGTGAAGCAGACGTAGCAAAAGCTAAAGCAGCAAGAGCATCATTAACAGCCGCGAAAGCTGAAGAGACAGCAGCACTAGCTAACTTAAATGAGAGAAGAGCATATACAGGTAACTCAGAGTGGGGGAATGGTCCAGATACAGAAGGTGTAGCAGCGGCAGAGGAAAGATATGCTGCAGCAAAAACAGCTTCACAAGCTGCGTAGGACGCATTAACCGCAACACTGGGACAAAATCAATAGGCTAGTATCGAAGCTAATATAGCATTATCGCAAGCACTTATTGATGGTGCTGGTGGTATGGAAGCTTTTGCAGAGCAAATTGATTTCTATACAGAAAACTTTATGACTCAAAGCGAGCGCGCTGTAGGGATGTATAGTATATACAATGACCAACTAACAAAGACAAATACCAAATTCAAAGACCTAGGTCTTAGTGCTAGTATGACTAGACAAGAGTTTAGTAATCTAGTACAGGCACAGGATCTTAATACTGAAGCAGGCAGAAAACAGTGGCAAGCCTTAATGGACTTAGCTCCTGCATTCGACGCAGCAAAAGATGCTATGGCAGAGTTCCTTGATAGTGTAGGTATGGGTGCTTCCGTATGGGACGACATGCTAACAAGTATTATGGATGGTAGCATGGAAGATATAGGCTCCTCAGTAGCGACTACTATTAAAGATGGTTTCTACGCTGCTATGGGCGAAAACTTCAAGTCCCAGATTATTGCTATTATTATGGAACAGTTAATTACTCCCGTAATTACTTCTGTTATAACAGGATCTGTAACTGGTGCAATTCTTACACAGGCAACTATGGACGGAATTGTAGCTAAAATTGTTGCAACAGCCAAAGCGTATGCTGCGGTTCTAAATGATCCAGCGTTCCAACAAGCCATTGCTAGTATTTCTTCTACAGTAGCTACAGCCTTCCAAGGTATTGATAGCATACTTGGTGGTATTAATAAGAATAGCTTTGCATTCCAAGACTTAGGACTTGGAGATTTAAATAAAGAACTAATTAAAGCATACAAAGATCAAAGAACAGAAATCAAGAAAACAAGAGATGAATTAGCTAGAACTATAGATAAATTTAAGAACTTTGCAAATAGTCTTAAAGAATTTAAAGCATCCCTACTATTAGGCGCTGAGAGTCCTTTAACTCCTGCAGAACGTTATGCTGAAGCAAAACGTCAGTTCGAAGATATTTCTGCTAGAGCTGCTGCTGGTGATGAAACCGCAATGGGTCAAGTACAGAGTGCTGCAAAAGCCCTGTTAGACGCTTCTCGCGGCATGTTCGCTAGTGGTGGTCAATATACTGATGACTTTAATATGGTACAGCAGATATTGGATAGCCTAATCAATGGTGCTAATGGCCAAATCTCTATAGATGAACAACAACTAGCTGCACTAGACGATCAAATAGCACAATTAGACGCACAGATTGCACTACTAGAAGAAGCAAATGGTACTAATAAGAGTATTGAGCAGATCCTAATTGAAATCCGTGATAAAGAAAGTAAAGCTAACCAATTAGGTATTGACCAGACTGTAAAAGGATTCCATGTACTAGATAAGAATCTAGATGGCTTGTTAACCTTAGATGAATTGAAAGCTAGTGGAATGGCTAGTGATAAAGACATTGCTAGATTACATGCTATGATGGATACTAACGGTGATGGACAAATATCTAGGCTTGAGGCTATTGCCCAAGCTTCTGAAGGTACTACATTCTCATTAGAGGGTATCGCAAGCTTAATGGATGCCGGACTAGATGGTACTATTAGCATGGTATCTGCTTTAACTCAAATAGTTCAACTACTAGAGTTAAATGGTGGTCCAGGCGGTGGTGGAGTTATTGGTGGCGGTAAAGGTTATATTAGTAAATTAGGTGGTGGTGTATATGGTGAGACTATATACGGAAAAACAGGACAAATTGCTAGTAAGACAGCAGGTGTTCAAGCTATCCTAGACTATGTAACTAATATTGGAAACCATGTAGAAGGATATAGCGCTGCCGGCTTATATGGCATCCTAAAGGATGTATGGGGTATGGATAGTGGTATGGTTGCTTACCTAATGGGTGGTGACTGGGATAGCAAAAAGATTAATGCATGGTTCCAATTACAAGATCCTACATTACCTACGTTTGCTGTTGGTACTAACTATGTTCCAGAAGACATGACGGCTAGAATCCACAAGGGCGAGCGTATCGTACCTGCTGCAGATAATACTAGACTAATGGATGCAATTCAGAATAAAGAATTGCTAAAAGAAGTACAGAAGTTAAACGCAAAAATTGAAAGTCTAGAAGAAACAGTTGCGCAAGGTGCAGTGCTTAATGCAAATGCTACTGATCGTAATACTGATGAAATTTCCCGTACTGTTAAAGATGCGGGGTCCACAGCCTCGCATACTGAGGCAATTCGTAGGAGAGCAGCAATTAAATGACAATAAAAGAAGAACTTACCGCCTGGCTATCGCAGCCAGATACTATAAGAGTAATATTGGTTGAGGTTACTGGAGTACAGGTAGGTGCTATGACTGGAGGGGGGCCTGGGCTCCCTTCCACCACAACACCTATACTAGAGTCTATGTATTTGTAGAGTATACCCTATTCTTCTACTACCATGAACTATGACCCTATAATCTCCGGAGGTATATAGTTTACAGAATCTATATCTTTAGATGGTTCAGCTTCAGTAGGCTTCGGCGATATAGAAGTTGATAATACAAATGGTGTACGGGACATATGGTTAAACTATATCTGGAATAAACGCTAGGTACAAATACTAATTGGAGATGTTCGTTGGGGTAGAGATCAATTTTATAAAGTATTTGACGGGCTAGTAGACACTATTACAACCAGAGATAGAAATACTCTTAATCTAGTTATAGTAGATAAGCTGCAAAGACTAAATGAGCCTATCCAAAATAGGACACTGGCTGAGGCCGAAGGTATACTAGTACCTACACCAAAGTAGCAGCTAGATACTAATAAAGACAAGACTGCACCTATTGTTCTCGGGGAAGTATTTAACATAGAAGGAATACAGTGTTCTAATAGTGTACCGAATACTACTCTTGAATATAAAGTAAGTGATGAACCATTATACAAAGTAGTAGAAGTTAGAGACAATGGGGTTCCTGTGGGATTTACAGAAAATGTAGGTCTCGGTAAGTTTACACTTACGCAGGCTAGCTATGGGCAAATAACCTGTACTGTATAGGGTATGCCTTATACTGATTAGGACATTGTGCTACCCTACGATATGTTAATAGCCAGTAGTGGTGTACATTAGCCTATAAGGTTAGCTCGCTATATTATAACTAATCTTGGGGACCTAAATAGTAGATTTACCTGGGTTGATGGATAGATCGGTAATGCAGAAGAAATGTCGGATTTTGATATACCTGCATATTCGATTTTACAGGGCACGGAGTTTGGCACAGTAGAGGGTATAGGGGAATAGCCTAGTACTACATACGCACATGCGGATGTTCGCGCCGGAATATACTGTACTGGTGGCGAAAATAAGCTAGATGTAATTTAGAAACTGCTAAGCAGTATAAGTGTACATCTAATAGTAGCTGGAAGTGGTAAACTAAAGTTTGTAAAATTTGCATTACCAACACCAAGTAGCGCAGTTAGCTATACTATAACAGATGAAGACTTTGAGTTTGCATCTTCTAGTATTTAGGAGATTAGTACTCCTATAGATACAGTAAAGTTAGGTTTTGATAAAAACTATACACCGCAGGAAGCTAACTTGGCTGCTGCAATACCTGCACCACATAAAGCACTATTTAAAGATGAGTATGTAACAGTAGAAAAAACTTAGGCGATATAGGGATACAACCCATACAATATATCTACTACCAAACCAGAACTTCAAGAAACTTGTTTAATTCAAAAAGTTTTTGCAGAAATTGAGGCTAATAATAGACTTAATATCTGGAAGGTTCCTCGTAAAGTTCTAAGTATTACATGCTATAGTCATTTACTACCTATTGAACTTGGTGACTTTGTAAGTGTACAGACCAATAGGTTTGGGTTTACCGACGTTAAAGGAACAGTAATATCAGTTGATAGAAACTGGATAGTTGGTAGAGTAACACTTGGAGTTCTAATATGACTACTTATACAAATGTTTTTAGTCACAGACAATTACTATTAACAGACCCCCGGACAGAAATAGGTTCTGGAGATACTATTTCTGTTGCAGCTTCTTCTGATACTATTACTACTAATGGTCTAGTACTAGCACCAGCATCTATAACATTTACTGCTACTACTACAGGTATATTCGCTAATATACCTCCAGCAAATATTGTATGGAAGAAAAATGATGATGGTGACCCACTAGGTACTGGTACTTAGATACAAATACTAAACTCACAGTACGGTATTGATGCATTAGCCAATGCAGGATCCTATTCTATTACAGCAACTGCCACATTAAACCCCGTAGCATCTGAGCCTATTTTTAAAAAGGCTACAAAAGTTATTACCCTATCGTCTAATAATATTTCGGCGAATATCAGCCCTGCAACAGCATCTTATACTACAGATGCTGCAGGAGTTGGTACTGCTAGCATTGTACTAACAATGAACATCGTAGCAGGTACAACATCTGTAGCGGACAACTGGACATATGCATGGTAGGGCGCCACCTTTGCAGGTAATGCTACTACTGCTAATACGGCTTCAGTAACAGTTATTAGTATAAGTACAGATACAGCTACGGTACAGTGTATTGCTACAAAAGGTATATACACAATTACTAAAACCGCAGTAATTAGTAAAAGTAAGACAGGTATTAGTGGGCCAGGTACTAAGTTAATATATGCTAAATTTTAGACTGCACCTACCGAGCCCCCGTACCCTAGCACTACTACAGATCCATAGATTCCGGACGGGTGGTCTACTTCAGTAGCAGGAGCCCCAGGTACGGGGTTAATCTATGTATGTACTGGTAATAAGCCTGCAGGTAATGCACAGTGG
>ERZ1034361.1110-NODE-1110-length-15233-cov-7.543217_pt1 | contig 15233 bp, 15 predicted proteins | sample MGYA00520617_ERZ1034361 | MGnify/ENA primary metagenome ERZ1034361 (study PRJEB33736, sample SAMEA104284507) | Azolla filiculoides | biome: Urban; feature: Water surface; material: Ditch water | place: Netherlands | collected 2015-10-28 | depth 0-0.1 m ... | reverse complement strand
ATGAACAAATCAATTTTACTTGTTTTATCTCTTGCTTTAGCTGTAGCATGTGGTAAAAAAGAAGCATCTGCTGAAGACAACTATCAGCCAGGTGGAGGTGAAGCAACAACAGAAGCTGCTGATCCAGCATCGTATGATCCAAAACGTGGTGAAGGAAAATTTGACACAGTTGAATTGGGAGCTACTTTAGACCAAGCTTTAGCAAAAAAAGGAGAAGAAGTAGTGGGTGTAAAATGTGCATCATGTCACAAAACAACAGATGAAAAATTAGTTGGACCAGGTTGGAAAGGGGTTACAGAAAGAAGAAAACCGGAATGGATTATGAATTTTATAACTAATCCTGATCCAATGATTGACAAAGATCCAGAAGTGCAAGCACAACTTGAGATTTGTTTGGTACGTATGCCTAATCAAGGTGTTTCTGATGATGAAGCCAGAGGAATTTTGGAATACATGCGTCAAAACGATGGTGTGAAATAAACGGAAATGGATATTGAGTTGGGTGAAAGCGACTCAATTTCTCAATTTTTAATTACATATATCATGAAAAATAAATTTGTACAAGCAATTTTAGTAATTGCATTAGGAAGTGCTTTGGTTACTTCGTGTAAACCAAAAAATTCAGGGGATGCCGTGAGTGGTGATGCTGCTCAACGTGTTTATGTAGCTCCAGGTAAATACGATGAATTTTATAATTTCGTATCTGGTGGTTTTAGTGGTCAAATGAGTGTTTATGGACTTCCAAGCGGTAGAATGATGAAAGTTGTTCCTATCTTCTCGGTAGATCCTGAAAGTGGATGGGGTTTTAGTGAAGAAACAAAACCAATGTTAAACACTTCAGAAGGTTTTATTCCTTGGGATGATCAACATCACTTAGAGTTATCTCAAACTAACGGAGAAGTTGATGGTAGATGGATATTTGCTAATGCAAACAACACACCACGTATCGCAAGAGTTGATTTAAAACGTTTTAAAACTTCAGAAATTATTGAGTTACCAAACTCTGCTGGTAACCACTCTTCACCTTTTATTACTGAAAATACAGAATATGTAGTTGCTGGAACACGTTTTGGTGTACCTGGAGATTACGATAAAGGAGATGTGCCAATTAATACGTACAAAGAAAATTTTAAAGCTCACATCAGTTTTATTAAAGTAGATAAAGAATCTGGTAAAATGGATTTATCTTTCCAATTACGTTTACCAGGTGTAAATTTTGACCTTTCACATGCTGGTAAAGGAAAATCTCATGGATGGTTTTTCTTCACTTGCTACAATTCTGAACAAGCAAATACTCTTTTAGAAGTAAATGCTTCTCAAAATGATAAAGATTTTATCATGGCTGTCAATTGGAAAAAAGCTGAAGAATATATCAAAGCTGGTAAAGGTAAAATTGAAAAAACAAAATATGCTCATAACACATGGAATGACGAAACGCATACAGGAACTTCAGTAATTAAAGATGAAGTTTTAGTTTTAGACGCTATGGCAATGAAAGATATTTGTTATTTAATGCCATGTCCGAAATCACCTCATGGTTGTGATGTTGACCCAACAGGTGAATATATAGTGGGTTCTGGTAAATTAGCAGCATTAATTCCAGTATTTAGCTTTGATAAAATGGTAAAAGCTATTGGTAAAAAAGATTATGAAGGTGATTATGAAGGAATTCCAGTTTTAAAATACAACTCTGTTCTTCATGGAGAAGTTCAAAAACCAGGATTAGGACCTTTACATACTGAGTTTGATGGAAAAGGAAATGCCTATACCACATTCTTCGTATCTTCTGAAGTAGTGAAATGGGATATCAAAACATTAAAAGTTTTAGATAGAGTTCCAACTTATTACTCTGTAGGTCACTTATGTATTCCAGGTGGTGATTCAAAAAAACCTTTCGGAAAGTATCTAATTGCGTATAACAAAATTACGAAAGACAGATATTTACCAACTGGTCCAGAATTAACACAATCGGCTCAATTGTATGATATTAGCGGAGATAAAATGAAGCTATTATTAGATTTCCCAACTATTGGAGAACCGCATTATGCTCAAGCAGCTCCAGCTGATTTGATTCGTAATAATGGACAGTTGAAATTTTATGATTTAAAAAACAACAAACATCCAAGAGTTGCCAAAGGTGAAAAGGAAACAAAAGTAGTTAGAGAAGGAAATAAAGTACATGTTTACATGACAATGATTCGTTCACACTTTTCTCCAGACAATATTGAAGGAATTAAAGTAGGAGATGATGTATATTTCCACATTACAAACCTTGAACAAGATTGGGATGTTCCTCATGGATTCTCAATTAGAAGAGCACAAACAGCTGAATTACTAATTATGCCAGGAGAGACTGCAACTTTAAATTGGAAACCATCTAAGGTTGGTATTGTTCCATTTTACTGTACAGACTTCTGTAGTGCATTACATCAAGAAATGTCTGGATACATCAGAGTTTCACCTGCAGGAAGTAATGTGCCAATTAGTTACAGTTTAGGGACAAATTTACCCGCTTCACAAAAAAAATAATTTTTTAGGGAGCAGCAATGCTCCCTAATTTTTCTACCAATAAAACAAAATATCTTCACTTAAAACTATAATTAAAAATCATATTTTTTTCTTATTGTAAGAAAAACTCACAATAATTTATTTGAAACAATCTATGATTTTAACATAAAAATAGAAATCATGAAAGAAAATAATTTAACAATACTTTCTAAAGTTTTGTTAGTACTAGTAGGATTATTATTTATTGGCTCATTATTTGTACCCATGTGGAGAATTGAACTAGACGCTCCACAATACCCAGAAGGATTAATGTTACAGCTTCATGCAAATAAAATTGGTGGAGATGTAGATATTATAAACGGTTTAAATCACTACATCGGAATGGCAACTTTACATTCAGAAAACTTTTTTGAATTTACGATACTTCCTTATGTTTTTGGTGCTTTTGCATTAATTTCGCTAATTTTAGTATTCATTAATAATAGAAAAGCTGTTTTTGGCTTTCTTGTAGTTTTTGTGCTTTTTGTAATTCTTGCAGGAATTGATTTTTATAGATGGAATTACGAATATGGACATAATCTTGATCCCAATGCAGCTATAAAAGTGCCGGGTATGGCTTATCAACCTCCATTAATTGGGTATAAGCAATTGTTAAATTTTGGAGCTTACTCTACACCAGACACTGGTGGATGGATGCTTGTAGGTGCTGGAATTTTATTATTTGCAATAGTTCTTAAAGAATTCAAATTTAAAAAATCAATATAAATGAAATGGTTATCTTATCTTTTAATCTTATTATTATCGGTTTCTTGTGTAACAAATGAAGCAGAACCAATTAAGTTAAACTCAGACGCATGTGAGTTTTGCAAAATGAAAATTTCAGATGGAAAATTTGGTGCTGAATTAATTACTAACAAAGGAAGAATTTATAAGTTTGATGATATGCATTGTATGATTAGTTACCACAAAGAAAATCTAACAACAAATATTCAATCTTTTTATATCCATGATTTTAGCCAAAATAATATTTTGATTCCTGCTGAAACTGCTTTCTATGTGAAAGGTGGGGAGATTAATAGCCCAATGCGCGGCAATATAATTGCTGTAAAAACTGAGGAAGAAGTAAAAAAAATAACTTCAAAATATAAAGCAAATCCAACATCTTGGAGTGAAATAATTAAATAAAATCAAATGAAATATTTCTTAATTATTTTCCTTTTATTTTCACTTTCTCTAAAAGCTACCACTATTCACGTAGGTAAAAAACATGCGATTAAGTCTGTTAAAAGAGGAATTACTTTAGCTAAAGCGGGTGATACACTTATTGTACACGGCGGATGGTACAAAGAAGGAAATATAATAATTGATAAAAAAATTGTTTTTTTAGGTAAAGATTTGCCAGTTTTAGATGGTGAAAAAAAGCATGAAGTTTTATCAATACATGCTGATAGTGTTGTAGTTGATGGCTTTAAAGTAATTAGAAGCGCTTATGCAACTATTACAGATCCATGCGGTATCAAAGTTTACAATAAAAGTCATGTTTTAATTCAAAATAATGTTTTAGACGATAATTTTTTTGGAATATATCTACAAAATTCTCAAAACTGTATTATTAAAAATAATACGCTAAAGGCATATGGAAAAGAAGAGCAAAAATTAGGTAACGGAATTCATTGTTGGAAATCAAAAGATATTTTAATTATTGCGAATCGAATTGACGGTCACCGAGACGGAATTTATTTCGAATTTGTAACCAATTCCGTAATTTGGAGAAATATTGCGAATAACAACATTCGTTACGGATTGCATTTTATGTTTTCAAATGACGATGCCTATATTACTAATGTTTTTAAAAATAATGGAGCTGGAGTAGCTGTTATGTTTACCAAAAATGTAAAAATGTTTAATAATTATTTTGAAGAAAATTGGGGAGATTCAGCTTATGGTTTATTGCTAAAAGAAATTTCAGATAGTTATATTTTCAATAATCGATTTGCCCAAAACACTTCAGGAATTTACATGGAAGGAACTTCCCGAATTAAAGTAGAAAAAAACGTTTTTAAATCAAATGGTTGGGGAATGAAAATCCAAGCTAGTTGCATGGATAACGAAATTGTAAACAATAATTTTTTAAAAAATACTTTTGATATTAGTACCAATGGTAGCTTGGTTTTAAACACATTTAATGCTAATTATTGGGACAAATATGAAGGCTATGATTTAGATAAAAACGGAATGGGAGACGTTCCCTATCATCCACTAAGTTTATTTGCTGTACTGACTGAAAATACGCCATCTGCCATGTTATTATATCGAAGTTTTATGATTACTCTCTTAGATAAATCTGAAAAAGTGTTACCTAGTATAACACCTGATAATTTTATAGACAATAAGCCCTTAATGAAGTCACTGCCGCTATGATTGAAATAAAAGACCTAAATAAAAAGTTTGGAAAATTTGAAGTTTTAACGAACATCAATCTTTCTTGTAAAAAAGGAGAATGCATCGCTTTAATTGGTCCAAACGGATGTGGAAAAACCACTTTGATAAAAGCGGTTTTAGGAATGGTTCTGCCTGATACCGGAACAATTCATTTTAACGGAAACTCTGTTTTAGGAGAATATCTGTACAGAGAAAAAATTGGCTACATGCCACAGATTGGAAGATATCCAGATAATATGACTATTGGTCAAATTATTGAAATGATAAAAAAAATTCGAAATTCTTCTAATAATTTGGACGAAGATTTATTCAATGCTTTCGAATTAGAGAAAATGTTTGATAAGCAAATGCGAACTTTATCTGGTGGAACCACACAAAAAGTAAGTGCGGTTTTGGCGTTTCTTTTTAATCCAGATGTTTTGATTTTAGACGAACCTACAGCTGGTTTAGATCCATTAGCAGCTGAAGTCTTAAAAGACAAAATAATTAAAGAAAAAGAGAAAGGGAAATTGATTTTGATTACATCGCATTTACTAAGTGAACTAGATGATTTAATTACCGAAATCATTTTTATGCAGGAAGGAAAAGTACATTTTCATCAAAAAATTGAGGAGTTAAAAGCAAATACAGGAGAAGAAAAAATATCAAAAGCCATTGCTAAAATTTTAAAGGACAAAAAAAATGAATCGAATAATTAAAATCATTTTATCAGATATTATAAGAAATAAGATTGTACTCGCTTACACGCTGATTTTGTCCATTTTATCTTGGAGTTCTTTTGCTTTAGAAGATAATTCTGCTAAAGGATTATTAACAATCTTAAACGTAATTTTATTTACAGTTCCATTGGTTTCGATCTTATTTGCTACGATTTATTTATACAATAGTGCTGAGTTTATTGAGCTTTTGCTAAGTCAGCCTATAAAAAGAAGAAAAATTTGGCTGAGTTTGTTTATTGGACTTTCAACTGCTATGGTTTTTGCCTTTTTTATAGGAGCAGGAATTCCGTTATTGATTAATTCACCAGATAGCATCGGATTAATGATGTTACTCAACGGTTGTTTAATTTCAATAATTTTTGTTGCTTTAGCTTTTTTGAGTTCGATTCTTACTCGCGATAAAGCAAAAGGAATTGGGCTAGCCATTATGATTTGGTTGTATTTTGCCTTATTATTTGACGGAATGGTTTTATTTTTATTGTTCCAATTAGCCGAATATCCAATTGAAAATATGATGGTAGGCATTACCGCTTTTAGTCCGATAGATTTGGCGCGAATTCAAATTTTATTGCATTTAGATGTTTCAGCTATGATGGGTTATACTGGTGCAATATTTAAAGATTTCTTTGGTACATCCGTTGGTTTAATTGTTTCTTTTGGATTGTTGAGTTTATGGGCAATTGTTCCCTTTTATATTTCATTGCGAAAATTTAACAAGAAAGATTTATAATAAAAAACTGCTTTTCTATTAAATCAAATTATGAAAATGAAAAAAGATATTAGAAATAGAAAAGACATTGAACTTTTAGTCAATACTTTTTACGATACCATTAAAACCGATTCGGTAATTGGATTTTTATTTACTGAAATTGCTAACGTAAATTGGGACGAACATTTACCTAGAATGTACGATTTCTGGGAAAACATACTTTTTTGCACCGGAAATTATAGCGGAAGTCCCATGCAAGTTCATAAAGATTTAAATAGCAAATATCCTATGAAGCCAGAACATTTTGATCATTGGATGCTTTTGTTTACCAATACAATTGATGCTTTATTTGAAGGTGAAAGAGCAATAGAAATTAAAGAAAGAGCACTCAATATTGCCAATGTAATCATGTATAAAACATTATCATAATATTTCTGTTTTTATATTAAACTGAAAATAATGTTTAACTATTATCCATTTTTTCTAAATTAATTTTTCAAATAAAAGATATAAACAAAAAGCGTAAACTGTTGAAGTCTACGCTATTTACCTATATAAAAAAAGATGAATTAATAATTATTTTTTATTTTGGAAGTAACACAGTACCAATTACATGAATGATACCGTTTGATGTTTCAATAGTAGCTATAATTTCAGCTCCATTAACAAATGTTTTTTCACCTTGTTTAGTGATTTTTACTTTCCCACCATATACCATGTCAAATTCTTGACCGTCTTGCATATACTCTGTTTTAAGAGAGCCTACATAAGTATGATAGCCTAATACATTTTCTAAATCACCTTTTTTCTCAGGTTTTAATAAACCTTCTACAGTTCCAGCAGGTAATTTATCAAATGCCGCATTAGTAGGAGCAAAAACAGTAAAAGGTCCAGCGTTACTCAAAGAAGTTACTAATCCAGCCGCTTTAACTGCTGTTACTAATGTAGTATGATCTTTACTTCCAGAAGCAACTTGTACAATGTTTGGATTTGATGTTGCATCAACCACATTTTCCTGTCCGCCTGATGGCACTTCAGTTGTTTCTGATGTGGATTCTGAAGTTGTTTCTTCGCTTTGTTTACATCCAAATGTGATAAGTAAACTGGTAAATAATAAAGTTTTAATGGAATTTTTCATAATGTACAATGTGTAAAAATTTATATACACAAAGTACTTGATTATCTGAATATTATTTTATGAGTTGAATCATAAAAAATACTTTTTTATATTTTTTTTGTATAAAAAGTAACTAACAAAATACTCGTAAAAAGCAATATTGCAATTCCAAATAGAACTTCATTAACATATGGTATTAAAGTGTAGCTTAACGATGCAACTCCCTGAATTCCCAATACTACTTCATTTAAAATAACTCCTTTACTAAATAAAATTAATCCTAAAATAGTTCTTTTATTTATTGCAATAAAATTATTAGCATACACATAAAAGAGAAGGAAAAGAGAAATGATAGCCAGTAAAATCAAATGCAAATAAGCTATCACAATTGGTCTAAAACCAAAAGCCAACTCACTTACAGCAGGAACAGTTGAACCTAATTGTAATAAAAATTTTACGATTAAAGCTAAACTAATAAACACTACTAGATATTTTAGATAATCAGGTAAATTAATAAATATCGACTTATGTTCTTTGATAATGGTTGTAAACAAGAAAAACCAAACCACCACTTGAACAACGGCTGAAATAGCAGTAATGCTATAAATCCAAAGAGGTAAATCCAACCAAAGTGTAGAAAGAAAATATCCTGCAATACATGACCAAAACAACCCAATAAACGATCGAGAATAAATACGATTTGCACTAGTTGTGACTTTTAAATAATCCAATAATAATCCCATGCATGCAAAGAAAAACCAACCATTATATTGAAAATGTAAATAATAATAAATGGATGCCAAATATTCATTCTGATGGATGTTTTTGGTGGCCATCATAAAAGCCAATGCAAAAGTTCCTAAGGATGAAATAACATTAAAAAATAAAGCAGCTTTGAACCATTTTTTAGCAATAGAATTCGTGTCAATTAGTTTACAATCTTTAAAGAATACATAGGCAAACCAATAAGAAACAAAAATGGAAAGGGTAGAAAAAGTAATGGAAACGGCACCATATCCTTGTATAATAAAGGAGAATAGCATCACATAAGAACAAATCAAATTTCCAATTAAAATGGAATTATATTTTTTAAAAGCGATGTTATTCTTGAGGTCATGTCTTTGTAAAAAAGAAATAATTAATGTCATTAAAGTATGACTAACCCAACCTGCAAATGCAAAATGAGAATGCGAATGTTGTAAACTTTTTTGATCGAGTAATGGAAATTCGAAACCTATTTTGTAGCGCATTAAAAGACCAAGAAGGGCTACCAAAAGTAGATTAAATATTGAAAATCGGATCCAAAAGGATGTTTTAAACAGCATCAGTAATATAATTTATGATTAATAATTTCCACTTTATCCGTTTTACTTAATCTAGAAAGTTCTCTAATAACGGTTTCAACACGCAAGCCTGTAAAATTCGCAATTTCTTGTCTTGTATACGTAACCAACTCTTTTTTAGAACATTCCGAGTTTTTATGAGCATTCAAAAACGCAATGATTCTAAATTCAGGTTTCTGATTTACAATATCCTTTGTGGTTTTGGATTTAGTGTAAATTCGCTCAGCCAATAAATTTAGAAATCCCTTCTGAATAAAAGGATATTCATCCAATATCTTAAAAAACTTCTCTTTCGAAATTTTTATGAGTTTCGAATCTTTGAAAGCTACAGCAGTTGATGGATATACTTGATCAATAAACAATGGCGGTTCTCCAAAACTCTGACCACATTTAAAATACCCTTGAGTAAATTCTTTACCTTCTTCATTTGAATTAAACATTCTTACACAACCATCAATGATTTGATAGTAAAAATTTGCCGATTCCTCTTCATGGAAAATAATTTCGTTTTTCTTATATTCTTTGGCAATAGCGCCCCAAGTAAATAATAAATCTAAGTCTATCTGCATAAGAGGGATGTTATAGGCTTCAGTTATTTTAGATAAAGCACAAATTAATCTCAATAAAATTAAACAAAATATGACTGAAATCATATTAAACCCTTATTTATTTCATTTAAATTTGTACCATGAAGCAATTACTAGTCATACTAACCCTTTTAATGTTTTTAAAGCCAATACTTCCGGTTTTAGAATACGTGGTTAATTATGATTATATTGTTAATGAACTTTGTGAAAATAAATTGAAACCTGAGCTAAAATGTAATGGGAAGTGTCATTTAACAAAAGAATTAGCAAAAGCTTCAGAAAGTAATTCTAATGATTCTTCTGATAAAAAAATAACTTTCGAGCAAAACGAAATTGTGTTTTTTCAAGAAATTAAACCTATAGAAATTAGACAAATTTATTTTTTAAATAAAACTTCTATTGGTAACAATTATTCTAACTTATACTTTCACTTGAATGATTGTGCCTTCTTTCATCCGCCCACATTTATTTCTTAATTAAAATATTGGTTTTTGTTAGTTCTTAAATGAATTAACCCACTCAATTTATGTCATAATTTATCTGAAAATAGCTTTCGGATAAAATTATAATACACTTTAATTAAAAATAAAATGAAAACTTCAATAAAATATATAATAGCTATTTTTGCTATCGCCTTCACTTTTGTATCTTGTTCAAACGATGATGAAACTACAGTAAATGAATTAGACGGAATCACTAAAATAAAAGAAATTACAAATGATACCCACACCATAGAATTATATTCTCATGAGGGAAGTTTAGAACAAGGGTATAACGAAATTACCCTTAGAATAAAAGACAATACTACAGATAAATACATTAAAAATGCAGAGGTAAGTTGGGCTCCATTAATGCACATGACTTCTATGTCGCATTCATGTCCATACTCAGCAGTAGAAAAAGTAACCGAAAATGGTACTTTATATAGTGGTTATATCATGTTCCAAATGGCACAAAATGATACTGAATATTGGGATCTTAAAATTGATTATACTATTGATGAAGTAGCTTATACTTTAACAGATGTTATTGATGTTCCAGCATCTGCAAAAAGAAAAGTAAATACGTTTACAGGTTCAGATGGTACAAAATATTTAGTTGCTTACATTGAGCCTCATCACCCAAAAGTAGCTTTAAACGATATGAAAATTGGTGTTTGGAAAATGCAAAACATGATGACTTTCCCAGTAGTAGATGGTTACACTGTAAAAATTGACCCAAGAATGCCCAGTATGGGAAATCATACTTCTCCAAATAATGTACATGCTACACAAACTGCTGTTGGTGGATTATACGATGGAAAATTATCGTTGACTATGACGGGGTATTGGAAAATAAACCTACAATTAGCTAATGCAGAAGGAACTGTTTTAAAAGGAGAAGAAATAACAGAAACCGTTACTGCTAGTAGTATTTTCTTTGAAATTGAATTCTAATAATCTCATCTAAAAAAGGTCATTATCTCTTTTAGTAATGACCTTTTTTAAAAAATACTTATCATGAAAAAATTAGTAGTATTTTTTCTGTCATTTTTCTTTTATTTTTCATTCAGTCAGGAAGTAGATTCTCTAAAAACCAAAGAACTTAAAGAAGTTTTGGTGGTGGGAACAAAAGCACCATTGCATGAAAAACAAGGAAAAACACTCGCTACTTTAGACGAATTTTTGCAAAAATCAACCAAAGTAGATTTAATTAAAAGAGGTGCTTATGCCTGGGAACCTATTATTAATGGTATGGCATCCGAACGCACTGTTATAACTATTGACGGAATGCGAATTTTTGGCGCCTGTACTGATAAAATGGACCCTGTAACTTCGTATGTTGAAGTATCTAATTTATCAGAAGCTACGATTTCATCAGGGCAACAAGGAAGTTATCATGGAAATACGATTGGTGGTTCAATAGATTTAAAAAGAAGCCAACGCCAATTTACCAATGCAGGTTGGGAATTCTTCGTCAACTCAGGTTATGAAACGAATAATCGTCAAAAAATCATTGGTTCAGCAATCAATTATGCCGATAGTTTGTTTTATGTAGATACTGATGTAATGTATCGCGATGCCGAAAATTATAAAGCAGGAAATGATAAAGAAATTCATTTTTCACAGTTCAGAAAATTGAATTTATCGGCTACTTCTGGTTATCGATTGTCTCCTAATAAAAACATTGAAGCTTCAGTAATTTTTGATAGAGCTACCGATGTTGGTTATCCTGCATTACCAATGGATGTTTCTTTGGCGGAAGCTTTAATTACTTCGGTAAAATTCAATTACAAGCCTAATTTGGAGCAAATCGAAAATTGGGAAATTAAACTCTATTTCAATACAATTACGCACACCATGGACGACACCAAACGTCCTGATGTACCTATTCACATGGACATGCCAGGTTGGAGTGATACCTATGGTTTTTATTCTAAAATCAATGGAAAATATAATAAACATAGTTTTTTAGCTAATTGGAGTTCGTTTTATAATCGTTCCGTTGCAGAAATGACTATGTATCCTTCCGATCCTGATGAAAACTTGATGTTTATGTACACTTGGCCTGATGTTCGTACTTTGTATTCAGGAATTTATTTAGAAGATAATTACGGATTTAATTGTCACACAAATTTAAAAATATCGGCTAACTTAGGATTTCACAACAACAATGTAGCGAGCGATTTTGGGCTACAAAGTTTACAAATTTTTTATCCAGATATGGAAGCCTCGAATTCTCGATTCCTAAAAAGTATTGCCACTAATTATTCGTATGATAAAAACGGCTTTAGTTATGGAGTAGGAATGGGGTATGGCGAACGTGCTCCATCGGTTTCTGAAGGCTATGGTTTTTATTTATACAACAGTTTTGATGGTTTTGATTACATTGGAAATCCGAATTTAAAAAATGAAAAATCGTTAGAAGGAAATGCTACTATTGGCTATAAAAAATCACAATGGCAAACCAAATTATCAGCTTCTTATTTTCATATTTACGATTATATCATCGGAATTCCAGATGCTTCGGTAGCGCCTATGACCATTGGTGCCAACGGGATTAAAGTGTACACGGCTTTAGAGTATGCAACTATTTTATCTACCGATTTTGCCGTTAGTTATCAATTAGCAGATGATTGGATTTGGAAAGGACAATTGGTGTATAACTTAGGAAAAGACAATGAAAGCAACGGTTTACCTTTTATGAGTCCGGTAAACTTCATGACTTCTTTAGGATTTAGACCAGGAAAATTTACCTCTGAAATAATTTTAAAAGGGAATGCCACACAAACCGAATACAATGCTTTTTACGGAGAAGACAAAACGCCTAATTATGCGATATTGAACGCTAACTTTGGTTATAAATTTAATTTTGATAAAGCTAAATTAGTACTCAACACAGGTGTTGAAAACGTTTCCGATTCCAATTATACTACCTACACCGATTGGAAAAATCTTCCAAGAATGGGTCGAAATATCTTTATAAATTTGATGTTTCAGTTTTAAAATTTACTGCTTTTTAGAAGAATTGGTTTTAAAAATCACAACGACTTTAAGAAAGTTTCTCCTGATTTGATGCCTAAAGCTAATTCTTCTAAATTAGTGGTTTCTAACATGTGAGCCAGTTCATTTCTTATACTTTTAAATTTATCATGTACTGGACAAGGATGCGTTTCTGAACATTGTGATAAACCTAATCCACAACCATGAAAAACAGCATCACCATCAATTGCATTAACAATTTCAACTAAAAAAGTTGTAGCAATCCGTTTTTTTGGAATATAAAATCCGCCATTAACACCTTTAACAGAACCAATGACTCCAGCTCTAACCAATATTTGTAGAATTTTGGCCGTAAAAGCTTGTGGTGAATCAATTTCTTTAGAGATATCAACAAAACCTACCTTTTTTTCTTCTAAGGAATGTTTGGCAATAAATATAGTAGCTTTTATAGCATAATTACATGATTTTGAAAACATAATCAGTTGTTAATTATAAAATTAAGTGCCAAATATACAATGTAATTAGTATTAATAGGATGATTTTTATCATCACTTTTTCAATTAAATATTCTTTAATAAGGAAAATCGAATTTGTTTTTTTTCCAAGATTTGACAAACAAATACACGATAAAAGTTCCCATGCTTAAAAATAAAATCGTTCCAAATATAATAAATAGTAAAACCCAATTTTCACTCGAACTACTCATTTTACTAAAGCTTTCCGAAGTTAATCCTGCTTGCCAAATCGCACGATGAATTCCCATTCCAATCAATGAACTCAGAAAAAGGAAGAGTGTACCTTGAACTAACCAAAAGGTAATGGTACCAAATTGTTTCCATTTACTGTTATTAAAAGTAGGTTTTATGAAATAAAAGGCAGCAGCAATGATAATCATGGTGTTAATTCCAATGGTGGTTCCCATCGCATGAGCCACTGTAATGTGTGTTCCGTGTGTGAACAAGTTAATCGCGGGAATTGACATAAATAGCGCAAGTGATAAGTTTATGGTTACCCAATAATCAGCAGCCATTAAAAATCGGTAAGGAAAGAAATAATAAAACTGCTTGTTTTCCTTTATTTGTTTGCTCCATTTATAAAAAATTCGAATCAAGATAATCCATTCAGTCATACTCACGGCATAGGCAATGTAATGAATGAATTTTTCGGTTGGAAGCAAGTAAATATGATGTCCCCAATTGAACATCAAATTAAACATTCCTAAAAAATACATTGCAAATGATAGTTTTTGGTAGGACGATTTTTCGTCGCCACTAATTTTTTCCATCAAGTAAAATGCAACACCATAAATGATTTGATTTATAGCACCCACGAGCGAACCATTTACTTTCCACTGAATGGTCATATCGGCAATAAAATGCTCTCTGAAATAAGGAAAAATCCACAAATAATTTTCAATGAAAGTAAAAATAAAGAATACCAATCCGGTTAGCCACATCCAATAATATACAGGCCATTTTACTTTAAATCCAATTTGATGAATATAGAACACCAAGAAGACAATGAAAGAGATAAAAATAGGCAAAGCCCACACTGGATTGAATTCCCAATATTCTCTTCCTCCAAAATCACCTGTAAAGTAACTGTAGAAAATCCCAGTTAAAGCAATTATCCAAAGCGTAAAATGAATGTATTGTAGAAAGGTACCAAACTGTGAAGTTCTTTTTTTCTGAATGATTAAAGTTAAAAAACCCAAGCCCGCTGTTATGATGCCTAAATAGGCACTACTCACATGAAGTGGTCGAAGCGATAAAAATCCCATTACACCAGATTTTGGTTCAGTTATTCTATAGCTTTCAGAAGCTAAATGTCCAAAAAAAAGTCCTGCTAACAATAATAACAAGGCGATTCTGATGAGCCAAATTCCAATATTTCTCATTTCTTTTCTAAGCTAAAAGTTCCTAGTATTTCAGGCTGATAATCCTGCGGATTTGAAGATCCCGATTGATCTACATTTTTTAAAAATTGCAAAAGAGCGTTCATTTCCTCTTCCGATATTTCAAAGGCTGGCATTTGCTTAACACCTGATTTTACTATTCCTCTAATGTAATGTTCGTTATTGCCACTTCTGGAATATACATTCGTTAAATCGGGACCCAAATAACCGCCTAAATCATACAATTGATGACACGTATGACAGTTGTATTTTTGCCAAACCAATCGCCCTTCGCCTATTATTTGAAGTTCTTTTTCAGAATATTTAGTTGGACTAAAAAGAGGAATAGTATAAATCCAAATGCTAAACGCTATGAAACAAACGAAGAGCACAAAAAAAATGCGTTTTGGATGGGCAAATAGGTTCAGCATT
>ERZ1034361.1109-NODE-1109-length-15237-cov-4.854222_pt1 | contig 15237 bp, 10 predicted proteins | sample MGYA00520617_ERZ1034361 | MGnify/ENA primary metagenome ERZ1034361 (study PRJEB33736, sample SAMEA104284507) | Azolla filiculoides | biome: Urban; feature: Water surface; material: Ditch water | place: Netherlands | collected 2015-10-28 | depth 0-0.1 m ... | reverse complement strand
CCTGAGTTAGAGTTAGTAGTGTTGCTATACCATTGATAGGTCGCGGTTCCCACACCACCAGTATAAGCTACCGTTAAAGGAGCAATAGTTCCACCCAAACAAATAGATTGTGTTGTAGTTGGTTGAGTAGATACCGTTGGTAATGGATTAACTATAATAGTGACACATGAATTACTAGTATTTAAACATGAGGAAGTACTTGAATCCACAACACTTAGTAAACAATAATTAAATGTTCCTAATGTTGAAGTAGGTGCAGTTAAAGTAACAGAACTTCCTGAGGTAGTACTTATAGTTTGGTTTGTACCACTATTTATCGAATAGGTAAAAGTATAGGGAGCTACCCCATTAAGCCCCGTAAATGTAATCACGGCAGCATTAGAGTTTTGACAAACACTAGCATTCCCTGAAATAGTTGCGCTTGGAGCAGGGTTTACTGTTACAGTCAGCATAAAATTACTACTACAAGTATTTATGCCTGATCCAGAAGTTGCTGTAATTGTATAAATTACATTTATAGGATTACTTGTTGAATTAAGTAATGTTTGACCTATTGTATTAGCAGCAGTAGTTTGATTTGAAGCGCCTGTTATTCCTGCAGGAGCAGAAACTGTCCAAGTGTATGTAGTTCCAGATGGAAGTATTATACTTGGGGGAGTATTTACTAATGAAAGATTAAAAGAATTTCCTGAACAAGTTGATAAACTTTGATTTGGAATTTGTGGTCTAGGGTTTACAGTAACAGTTAACGTAAAGGTACTGCTACATGTATTAGGAGCTGTACCAGTTGTTGCTGTTATCGTATATACTACATCAATTGGAGCATTAGTTGTATTAGTTAATGTTTGACCAATTGAAGTAACAGGTGTAGTTTGATTTGAAGCGCCCGTAATTCCAGCAGGACTTGAAACAGTCCATGTAAAAGTGGTACCTGTAGGTAAAATAACACTCGGAGGATTATTAATTAAAGAAAGTGTAAAAGCATTTCCTGAACAAATTGTTAATGTTTGAGTAGGAACAAGAGGTGCAGGATTTACAGTTATTACAAAATTAACAGGAGTACCAACACATCCATTATTTGAAGAAGTAACAGTATAAGTAACCGTTCCAGTTGTGTTACTTGGATTAACCAAAGTAGCTCCAGGTATTGTGTTCCCTGTACCTGGAGTTGTAAAACCTGTTATTCCATTTGTAGCGGTTACTACCCAATTAAAAACAGTACCAGAAGTCATACTTGAAGTTAGATTTATAGGAGAAGTTGTTCCTCCTGTACAAATCGATTGTGACAAGTTAGAGTTGGTAATAACCGGCATTTCTTTTAAAGTAAAAGTAAATGAAGCTTGATTAGAGCCTGCACAATTTCCATTTACTTGTACAGTTATAATATAAGTTTTATAAGCTGTGAAATTAATTTGAGGATATTGGCTATTAGTATTTGTTCCACCAACAAAAGAATAATCAGCAGCTGTTACTCCGGGACCTGAAACTGTCCATGTGAAATTTGTTGGGGCATATGGTGCCACACTATAAGTAGGTGTAGTGCCTACCTGACTAAAGTCTATAGTATAACCAGCTGGTGCCGCATCACAAATAGTCAAAGTATTAGGATTAAAACTAACCGTAGGATCTCCAAAAACTTCTATGATTCGAGGAGTAGAAGCGAACGCTCCACAAGAATTGGTAACATTTAATACAACTGAATACGACCCAGGTTGTGTAAATAGTATGTTGGCGTTTTGTGAAGATGCATTGGTTGGTGCAATAAATTGATAACCAGTACTCGTAGCAGGAGTTCCTATAACTGGTGTAACAGTCCATGAATAAATAGGTTCCTGACAAGGGATGTTTAAGACATTAGAAGTATTAGTAAATAAAACTGAAGTACCTGCACAAATTGGAGATTGAGGAGTATTGGTAAAAGTAGGAGTGGGTATAGCTTCAATTTTAATGGTTTTAATCATTTCAGAAACAATCTGACAAAAATCTGGATTAACAGCCTCTAATTTTATTTCCCAACAGCCTGGAATTGTTACAATTGTAGCAGGAATTGTTAAATCAAATGTAGAATTTATCCATGTACTATTTGAAGGAACTGTTGTATATGTTGTATCACCAGGTTTTTTATAATACCAATAATATATTACTTCATTTTGACAACCACTATTACCATAAGATCCAGGAATTGTAGTGTTGTCTGCAAAAATACTAGTATTAATGCATTGTTTTTGAGGTATGTTGAAATTAGCAGAAGGTGGGCTACTCGTGTTAACATTTTTTGTTACTCCATTACCATTGAGAGAAAATATGTCGCATACATTGTTAATTCCTTTATTAAAAAGCTCTTTTTTGATTATGTAATAGCTTGTTGGTTGGTTACAAGATACTGTTGTATAAGTATGGTTTAAAGTTGTTAATTCTAACAATTGTGCATGGGTATATTCATTTATTGTTCCATCACCAAAATCAATTTTATATTTTGATCCATAGTAATTTCTTCCAATTCCTGTTATAGTTTTATCAATTGCAAATGTTACATTTTCATTTACACATATTTGTTCGCTTGAAGAATTACCAAGACTAGTTGCATTTCCATGATATAAAAATGCAATAGTGAAAACAGAAATAGATGAAGAATTTCTTTTTTCAATTTCAAAAATATGTGTTCCGATTCCTAGGGTTGATGGCAATGCAAATATCCCATTAGTATGAGGTATATTGGCTGCAGTAGTTATTGTAAACGTTGGAACATCAATTTTACTAATTAAATTTATTGTGTAGGTAAAGTTTGTATCATAATTACATATTGTAACATCCCTTTGAGGAGGATTTATTCCATTTCCGCCTCCACTACCTACAGTGGCAACATCACTTCTATTTAAACTACCAAAAGTTGAAAATTCACTGCTACAATTTATACAATTAAAAAAATTTGTACTTGGAGCTGGTGATGCTAATGGGGAAGTGGTTTTTGGAATCCCAATTCCACCTCCGCTAACAACAGAAAAAGGAACAGTTACGAGCGGTGTTACAGGGACAGAATTAGTAGAACGTACTCGTAATGTATAAGTTCCAGGAGCTAACCCATTAGGAAGTGTTCCATTGATTACAGGTACATAAAACTCATTTAATATGTTTAAGACTGTTGGTGTAGTAAAAGCACCCCCAGGATTAGACAATTCTAAAATGAACTGGTTATTCAAATCAAAAACACCAGTAGGGTTTATGATTACAGAAACACCTGAGCCAGGAGTGTAGCTTGCCGAGTTGTTAAAATGGATAAGATTAATTTGTTGCGAATAAAGATTAAAGCTTGTTAAAGCAAAAAAGCAACTTAAAAGTAAAATCTTGTAAAATTTCCCCATAATGTATGTATTAATTCAAATATAAAATCTAACATTTGGATGTTAGAATGCCCACTAAAAAAATAGAAATAAATATTTCTATTATCCAAAATTTATGGGTCTGTAAAAATATGGTGAATTAGGGAGTATTCAATACGGAAATCCGTAAAGACATATTTTTTTACAAAAAAAATAAAAAATATTCTAAATATTATATTTTAATTATAGAATTAACTAAGAAATAAAAAAAGTATAATTATTTTTTAATATACTTGTTTACAATGTAATCTGTTACAGGTTTTAATGCTTTCCCTGTTTCTGGATGAACTCCATGAGTATTAAAGAATTCAGGCTTTCCGTTTACTTTACAATACCAATATAAAGAATTTCCATTTTTAAAAAATGTAGTGGTATCTGAAACTTCTATTTTAATTAATTTACTTTGGTTTTCATCAAATGGAATTATATCGTATTGTTTCAATAACCCTTGTTGGTTTTCATTTGTACAATCAACAACTTCATAATGATTTTTTTGCCACTGCATACATTGCGGATCTGGAGCTATCATGTTTTTTGTAGTATATCCAATTGAAGTCAATCCAATTAATCCTAAAAATCCAATTGCAATTTTATTTTTTAATTTTTTACTTGATTTTGGTTTTTGAGTATCATTTTTTTGAGGCATATCCTTTACTATACTTGCTGGCTCATTTATATCTTTAGTTTCTTCTTTATCTATAATTAAATCAGAAACTAAAAACAAACTAAAAGGACGAAGTTCATAGTTAATCAATATTGCTATAAGGTTTAGTGAATTTTGACTTGTTGTTTTTGATTTCTCATTTAAAAAATTACAAATCTTTCTTAGCTTTTCTACATCAATATTTTCAATAGCTTTCCGTAATTCAGAATCGGGCTTTGTTTTGAAAAATAATTCAAAAACTTCTTTATCCTTTTTAGATAATCCTTTATCATGAATTATCAAACATAAATCTCGTAATTGAGCAGGGGAAGGTTTTAATAGAAAATCAGAATAAACCTTATTTTTTTCAACTTCGTATTTGCTTCTTACTGCAAGAATGTAATCATCAAATTTATTTGCCATAAAGGAATTTTTAAACATTTATCAGTATTCTTCGGAATTATCAGAATTATCGGAATTTCTTATAAACACTCACACAAAAACGTAATTCCTTTGCTTCAGAATCAGTTATCGTTTTAACTAGCTATTGAAACAAATGTACAAAACTGATTTCAAAAAAGTGTCGCTATACAGAACCGAATTTTTATTCGGGAAGTATAAAATGAAAGTTCTGTTGTAGCACACTTCCACTTCCCAAAACAAAAGAGTGCCCAAAAAGAGTTGGGTTCAACAATCCAAAAGACTGATTTCGGAATAGTTCCGAACAGCCAAACTTATGTCCAATTTTTAAATTTTAAAAAAAATGAAAAAATATTTATTTATAGCAATTATAGCTATCGGAGGTTTTACAACTTCATGTACAACAGACAATGATATGTTTCCAAGTTCAAAAGCAAATTCAGAAGTACAAGAGTTTGATTATACTTCAATGCAGAAAGATTTAGACACTTTAGATGATGGTGATACAGGAGGTCAAACAGGAAACAATCCGATAAAACCATAATTTTATCAATTTCTAATTTTATTTAATTAATTTCGGGAAATAATTTTTTAAAATGAATTTCCCGAAATTTTTATTTTATCTTTTAATCTTACTATTTGTTTCTTGTAAAAATAAAGAAACAACAAATTTACCATTAGATTATAATTTAAAAGTTGCCGAATCACTTTACAACTCTAAAAAAAGTAATCAAGCATATATTTATTATAACAGATCTCTTGATTATAATTTAGAAAAGAAAAACAGTAAAAGAGCATCATATTGTCTGCTTCAAATGGCAAACATTGAAAACTCAGAGTCAGATTATATTAATAGTGAAGTAACAACAACTAAAGCTATTTCTCTGTTTAATGAAGACACTGATATTACTTATCAAACAAATGCATTAAATGTATTAGGACAAAACTACACACAACTTTCTAATTATGAAGAAGCTTTAAAGGTATATAATCAAGTTATTAGCATTAATCCTGATGAATTAACTAAATGTATAACAAAAAATAACATTGCCTATGTGTATTCAAAAATGGGAAAATACAAAGAAGCAATAGATGTTTTGTCAGAGATTGAAAACAATAAAATTTTATTAGAAAGTCCTTTAGATTATGCAAGAGTACTCCATAATAAAGGATATTATCTGCATAAAATTAGAAATGAAAAAGCATTAGAATATTTGACAAAAGCATTAAAAATTAGAGAAAAACATTATGATGATAATCAAATTGTTTCATCATATATGCATTTGTCTGTTTTTTATGAAAATTTAAATTCAAAGGAAGCTTATAAGTGGGCGCAAAAAGCATATACATCAGCAACAAAAGCATCAATTCCTGATGACAGACTTGAAGCTTTAGATTTGTTATATAAAAACGCTGAAAACCAACATTTAAAGGATAAGCATTATAAGGATTTTTTTAGAATTAATGACAGTTTGAACAAGTCGAGACAAAAAGCTAAAAATCAGTTTGCAAAAATTAGATTTGATACTGAAAAAGAAATTAAAAAAAGAAATGAGTATCAAGCTAAAATGTATGTTTACATTGTTTTATTGTTATTTACAATCTTAGTATTTTTTCTTATATATAGATTTACTATTAGAAAGAACCGAAAAAGAATCAAAGAAACCGCATATCAAACAGAAACTCGAATTGCTAAAAAATTACATGACGAATTAGCAAACGATGTTCATAATGCTATAGCTTTTGCTGAAACGCAAGATTTACTAAATCCTAAAAATAAGGATACATTATTAGAAAATTTAGAAACTATTTATAACCGAACCAGAAATATTTCAACCGAAAATAAAGACATCGACACAAGTGAATTATATCTTGAAAAATTAAAAGCTATGCTTGCCTCTTATAACTCCTCAGATCGAAATATAATTGTAAATATGGATGACTTTAATCATTTAAAAACATCAGCAGAAGTAAAGGTAGTTGTTCATCGAGTGCTTCAAGAATTAATGGTTAACATGAAAAAGCACAGCCGATGTTCATTAGCAAGTATCTCGATTAAATCCAACAAAAAATCCTTACAAATCAACTATTCAGACAACGGGATTGGAACAGATAACTTATTAAATTTAAAAAATGGTCTTCAAAATGCGGAAAACCGCATTCTTTCTATAAATGGAACTATTAATTTTGACACAGCACCTGAAAAAGGATTTAAAGTAAAAATTGAGATTCCAAAACAATAGCATATGTTTAAAAAAGTTTTAATAGCAGAAGATTTCGATAGTATTAATATAGCCGTAAAACAAACCCTTGAATCGCTTGGAGTTGAAGAAATTCAATACGCTAAATATTGCGATGATGCGTTATTAAAATTTAAAAAAGCGAAACAAGACAATGAACCCTTCGATTTGCTGATTAGCGATTTATCTTTTGTTGCCGATTATAGAAAAGTGGAAATTCCTTCTGGAGAAAAACTCATTGAAACTATTAGAAACTTACAACCTGAACTCAATGTAATTATTTACTCGGTTGAAGATAAAGCTTACACTATAAAAACACTTTTTGAAAAACAAAAGATAAACGCATTTGTACACAAAGGAAGAAATAGCATTAGCCAACTCAAAACGGCTATTGAAACGTTACTTTATGGAAAAACATTTATTTCTCCCGAATTAGCTCATACTTTACAAGATAAAACAGGCAAAGAAATTGACAACTACGACATTACTTTGCTAACTCATCTTGCCAATGGTGTTGCAATTGAAGATATGGAAGCGTTATTCAAAAAATTAAATATTACCCCAAATAGTAAAAGTACTATTGAAAAACGAGTGGCTAAACTCAAAGATTACTTCAAAGCAAGCAACAATATTCACTTAATTGCTATTGCTAAAGATTTAGGCATCATCTAATTCTCTCACTATCAAATTAAAAAAAATAATCACTTTACGGATTCCCGTAAGGAATACTTTTTTATTGGTTTTAAGTTTGAACATTATTAAATATAAAAAATTTAAAATCATGGCAAGAAATTATGGGACTGATAGAAATGGTAGTAACTGGTCTGAAGAAACTAAAAAATCTGTCTGGAATAAAGCAATAATTGTTTCAGGTATAGATCCAAAAATAAAGAGAAAAGATATTTGCGGAGCTTGGATAGAATGGTCAAAATACGGACAAACAATAACTAATGGTTGTGGTTGGGAAATTGACCATATAAAACCAGTTTCAAAAGATGGTGGTGATGAATTATCTAATCTTCAACCTCTACAATGGGAAAACAACAGAAAAAAAGGTGACGAATATCCTGCAAACAACTTTTGCACAGTAAAAGCTAGATAAATCATGGAACTACAAACACAACTCAAATCTTTAGCAGATAAAATCAATCAGTTAAAGGATAAAATTGAAACAGAGGAGTCAACAAAACATGCTTTTGTATTGCCGTTTATTAATATTTTGGGGTTTGACACTTTTAATCCAACAGAAGTTGTGCCAGAGTTTACGGCTGATTTAGGTTTGAAAAAAGGAGAAAAAGTAGATTATGCTATTATTCAAAATGAAGAGCCAATTCTAATTATTGAATGTAAGAATTGGAAAGAAAAACTATCAGTACATGGTTCCCAGTTGTTTCGTTATTTTCATGTGTCAAAAACTCGTTTTGCAATGTTGACTAATGGTATTCAATATCAATTTTTTACCGATTTAGACGAGAAAAACAAAATGGATGAAAAACCATTTTTCGAGTTTGACATTACCAATTTAAAAGATAGTGCGGTAAACGAGATTGCTAAATTTCACAAATCAAATTTTGATGTCAATAAGATTTTAGACAATGCAAGTTCTTTAAAATTCATTAAAGAAATCAGAAAACAAATCGATGTTGAAATTCAGAATCCATCAAATGAATTTGTTAGGCTTTTTGCTTCAAAAATCTATAATGGAAGATTAACTGAAAAAGTAATGGACGAATTCACAGAATTAGTTCAAAAGGCATTTGGTCAGCTTATTGGTGAAAAAATTAATGAACGATTACATTTTGCGCTTAATAAAGAAGTCATCATTCAAGAAAAAGACCAAATCGAGGAAATAGAGCAAAGCAAAGTCATTACAAGTGATGAAGAACTAGAAGCCTACAGAATTGTTGTCGCTATTTTAAGACGAAAACTAACAACTAATCGAATTGTATATAGAGACACTCAATCTTATTTTGGAATTCTTTTAGACGATAACAACCGAAAACCTTTATGTCGTTTGCACCTAAATGGAGGTAAAAAATACATCGGACTATTCAACAACGATAAAAACGAAACACGCCAACCAATAGAAACCATTGATGATATTTATTTGTTTGAAAACGAGTTACTGGAAACGGTTGGATTGTATGAAACAGAAAATAACTAAAAACAAATATTATACTAAAACAGAAAAATTATGAAAGCACTTTACTATTTGATACTAGCAATTCTTTTAAACAGTTGTGGTTATTTTAGCAATGATAGAACATTAGATTTAGTTCCTTACAAATTAAAGGACAAATATGGTTATTTTAATTTAGAAGGAAAAATAGTTATTAATCCACAATTTGATAATGCTTCAATTTTTAATGAAGGTATTGCATTAGTAAAGACCTCTGGTGAGAACGGGAAGTGGGGATATATAGACAAGACAGGTAAAATAATTATAAACGCAGAATATAAAGAAGCTACAATTTTTAATGAAGGAATAGCTTGGGTGGTAAAAGATAATGGTTCTCCAACTGCAATTAATGATGAAGGAAAAACGCTTTTCTCTCTTAATGAAGCAGAAAGAGTTAAACTTTATAGTGAGAAATTAGCTGCTTTTTCAATCCCAGATTCTTCCGACGTAAAATGGGGATTTGTTGATAAATCAGGAAAAAGAATGATCAATCCTCAATTTAGTGATGTTAGAAGTTTTTCAGATGGAAAATGTGCTGTCAAAAATAAAGATGGAAAATGGGGATATATTGATAAAGATGGTAAAATGATTATTAATTATCAATTTGACGGAGCCTCTGATTTTATTGAAGGAAAATCTGTTGTTAGTTTAGATGATAAAGTTGGAGTTATTGATTCTGAAGGTAAGTATATTATAAATCCTCAATACGATTATGCTGAAATTGATGGAGATAAATTATTAATCTCTCAAGAAAGCAAAATAGGTTGGTGTGATAAAGAAGGAAAAATCATAATTAATCCTCAGTTTGAGGAAGCAAATACTTTTAACAAAAATGAATTAACTCCTGTAAAAAGTGGAGAAAATTATGGTTACATTGATAAAGATGGAAAATTTTCAATTAACCCACAATTTGAACATGCTTTCCCGTTTATAAATGATTTAGCGTTAGTAAAATCAGGAAAAAAATTTGGAATAATTGATAAAAAAGGAAAATATGTAGTAAATCCACAATTTGATGAATTAGCTTATGATGTTGCAATATTTTTTTATAACAGTAGCATAAAATCATTATATAATTCTGTTGATAGTGATTATATTGATGTTAATGCAATAATTAATATCATAAAATTTGATAATCCAGAGGGTGTCTCGTTTTCATCAACTTTTCAAGAAATAACCAAAAAGTTTAACAAACATGTTAATGATTTTAATCAGTATAACGAAACACATATTTTAATTGATAAAAAGGAAATTAACAGGAATGCTGATTATGCATTTGGTGTCATTGGAAATATCAAAGAAATAGACATGAATACTTATAATTATTATATTACAAATAATAAACCAGATGTTTTTGTCTATAATTTAATGCTAAAAAACAGAGCATATTCAAAAACAGAATCAATATGTAAAGCAATTGAAAAAAGATTAAAAGGATATAAACTAGTTAAAAAGGGTTATATAGAAGACGCATATGTATCTGTTTACAAAAATAATAATATTCAAATTGCAATAAGCGGTAACAGCAATTCCAACCTTATGGTTTATATTGTTAAAGGTACTTATGATTTATCTCACTATTTGAATAAAATTAAAGATAAAAAAAATGAAGTAGCTGATGTAACATCAAATACTTATGAGCAAGAATATGTTGAGGAAGCGCCTGTTGCAGATTCAACAGCTGTTGAAGTTGAAGAATATTATTCTGGGGATTAATTAAAACTATAATAGTTATGAAGAATTTTTTTTTAATATTTTTATTTAGTTTATCTTTTTTTACTTCTTTTTCTCAAGAAATTAGTTGTAATGACTTATTAGACTTTATAGTTGAAAAGGGATATAACAAAGGAACAATAAGTAATTATACTTTAAATTCAAGTTGGTTATACAAAGTTACAGCTTACGAATATGATTATAAAATCTATGTAGTAGCTGAAATAAAACCTAACGAGTATAGTTATCAAACAGAGACTTATATTTTTTGTGGAATACCAAATATGAATTGGTCAAATTTTAGATTTGGGAGTTATGGAGATTCAGAATCTTATGGAGAAAGATTTCACAAATATATAATTGATTACAAGTGTAATTGTTATTAAACAATTGTTATTATGAAAAAAATCTCATTTCTAATTTTATTTATTCTATCAATTTCTTGTTATTCTCAAGATCAGTTTAGACAAGATTATAATTTGGTTTCAATTTATGATAGCGAAACAGAAAAATGGTCAGATTGGAAAGAAGGTTACAATACTTTTGTAATCAACTATAATGATAATGGGGATATTGCTCATTTCAAAGCAAATGGTGAAAAAGTAGTATATAGAAAAATTTCAAGAGAAATAGAAGAGGGCTATACAGATTCAAATAATGAACATTATCAGGTTATTAAAGCTTTAGATGAAAATGGATTAATGTTTTTATTTCAGTTTTTTGACAATCCAAAAATTGGTTTAAAAATTATATATAATGATATAATGATTCAGTTTAGTGAAGAATAAATTAATAAAAAAAAAGGCACTTATATAAGTGCCTTTTTTACACAAAAAAGTCCCACCGAAGCAGGACTAAAGATTTTCATCTACGGCATATAGCCTTATTGTGATAAGATTAAAGATTTGAAATTCTAATCTGTTACAAATATAGATAAAAACTTTTTTAATTAGTTTACGGATTTCCGTATTTGTGCTAATTTTCTTTTGCTTATTTTTATGAATTGATTTTTTAAGCGATACAAAATGGCAAAGATTTTAGGATTAGATTTAGGAACTAATAGCATTGGGTGGGCATTGATTGATGATGTTCAAAATAAAATTTTAGGTATTGGAAGTAGAATATTTCCAATGGGTGTTGAAAATTTAGGTGAAGGAGAAGGAAGAGAAATGTCTAAAAATGCTGGAAGAACTGGCGCAAGAGGAGTTCGACGTCAATTTTTTAGAAGACGATTGAGAAAAAAGATTTTATTAAAAGCACTTTCAGAAAATAGAATGTGTCCGATGAATGTTTCTGATTTTGAAGATTGGAAAAAAACGAAAGAATTTCCATCTGAAAAATTAGCGAATTGGTTTGCTTTAAATCCATACGAATTACGTCAAAAAGCGTTGAATGAAAAATTATCATTAGAAGAAATTGGAAGAATTTTTTATCATTTAATTCAAAGAAGAGGATTTTTAAGTAATAGTAGAAAAGGAGGTACCGATGATGGTGCAATTTTTAAAGGAAATCCAAAAGAAGGAAAAATTGGAATTACAGAAACACAAGAAAGTATTAAAGATAAAACGTTAGGGTCGTATCTTTTTGAAATTTATCCGAAAGAAAATAAACCTTTTCAAGATGGATTGGAACGAATTAGAAATCGATATACGACCAGAAAAATGTACGTTGATGAATTTGAATTGATTTGGAACAAACAATCTCAGTTTTATTCGGAATTATCGTATGAATTAAAAACCTTATTCGGTGGTAGAAAATTAGATGGTTACAAAGAAGATGGAATATTATTTCATCAACGACCTTTGCGCTCTCAAAAACATTTGGTTGGAAATTGTGCTTTTGAGCCAACCAAAACCAAATGCCCAATTAGTGCCATTCCTTTTGAGCAATTTAGAGTTTGGCAATGGGTAAATACGGTTGAGTACAATGGGAAGAAGATTTCTCAAGAAGAGAAAGAAAAAATTGTTGACTTTCTGTATACTAACGAAAAACCAGAATTTAAGAAAATCAGAAAAGTAATTGGAAAAGAAAGTGCCGAATTCAAATTTAATTATAAAGATGAAGATAAAATAGTTGGAACTCATACTATTTTTAATTTATCAAATAAAAAGTATTTCGGAAAAAAATGGTTTGAATTTTCTGAAAAAGAACAAGAAGACATTTGGCATGTTTTGTATTTCTTTGAGAGTAAATCGAACTTAAAAAATTACGCTATTAAAAATTGGAATTTCACAGAGGAGCAAGCTATAGCTATTTCAAATTTTAATACTTCTGATAAAAATAAGAAAAACGGATTTGCAAGTTTAAGCCGAAAAGCCATTTCCAATATTTTGCCATTTTTAAAATTAGGTTTTACCTATGATGTTGCCGTTGTACTTGGAGGAATTAAAAACGTTTTTGGTTCTGATTGGGAAAAATTATCTGACGAAAAAAGAAATTTCTTTTATGATAATGTTTACGAAATTATTCGCTCTAAAAATAAAGGTGGTTTTATAGATATTATAAAGGATATTCTTCGAAATGATTATAACATTTCAGACCATCAATTGCGAAAATTATACCATCATTCTGCAACTATTGAAGTTTCTGAACTATTAGAAAAATTGCCTTTAGGAAGTGAAGCCGATAAGGAAATTCAACAAATTAAAAACCCAATCGTAATCACAGCCTTGTTTGAGTTGCGAAAATTAGTCAACGAGCTTATTGAAGATCATGGCACTATTGGTGAAATAAAAGTAGAAATGGCTCGTGATTTAAAAGTTTCAAAATCAGAACGGTATAAAACACGTAGAAATCAACAAAGATTAGAACGAGAGAACGATAGAGTTAAAGCCGAAGTGCTGAAATACACCAATTTATCACATGATAATATTCTGAAATTCAAACTATGGGAAGAATGTAAAAGAACTTGTCCTTACACCGGTTTATCAATACCAATTAATGAATTATTTACAAACAAATGGCAAATAGAGCATATTCATCCATGGAGTAAATCGTTGAATGATAGTTTCTCTAATAAAACCCTTTGTTTAGGAACAGAAAATATAAAAAAAGGCAACAAAACACCTTTTGAATATTATGGAAATGACGAAGCCAATTGGTCAGCCATCAAAGAAAGAGCATTAAAATTGTTTTCTTTTACAAAGGAATATCCAGATTCTTACAATAAATTCAAGAGGTTTGTCAAACAAAGTTTTGATGATGATTTCACTTCTCGACAATTAAACGATACACGTTACATCAGTAAAGAAGCAAAAAATTATCTTTCTAAAATTTGCAAAAATGTAATGGTTTCTCCAGGTCAAGCCACTTCAAATTTGCGACAAAAATGGGGTTTGAACCATATTTTAAATGATGAAAATGCTAAAACGCGTGAAGACCATCGCCATCATGCTATTGATGCATTGGTGATGGCTTGCACTAAACTTTCGTACGTTCAAGAATTATCAAAATGGAACCGATATAATAGAACCTATGATTTAAAACAATTTCCGTTGCCTTGGGAGAAGTTTAATTTTGATGCCGAAAAAGCAGTTGAAAAGATATTGATTTCACATAAAAAAGTTTCTAACGATATAACCATTCGCTATAAAACTGTTGAAAAAAATGGTAAAAAACATACCAATAAAGGAGTTGCAGCTCGTGGACAATTACACAAGGAAACCGTTTTTGGTAAAAGAAATTTTAACGGAGAAGAAGCTTACCATGTTAGAAAATCAATAGAAAGTTTAGAAACCGCCAAACAAATTGATAAAGTTGTTGATGAAACAACAAGATTATTAATTTTAAAAAGGGTAAATGAATTAGGTGGATTTACAAAAGATAAAGTTCCAGCAAATACTTTTTTTGTTGTTGATGAAAACGGAGTAAAGCAACCAAAAATCTTTTTACCGAATAAAAATGGTGCTCCAGTTCCAGTTTTAAAAGTGAGGGTAAAAGAAAATATTGGTGGAGCAGAAAAATTAAAAGAAAATGTAAATCAATGGGTAAATCCAAGAAATAATCACCACGTATTAATTTACAAAGATGAAAAAGGAAACCTAAAAGAAGAAGTGGTTACTTTTTGGACGGTTGTAGAACGCAAACGTACAGGACAATCTGCTTATCAATTACCTTTTGACGGAAAAAAAATTGTAACTACTTTGCATATTAATGATATGTTTTTATTAGGTTTGAATGAAGATGAAATAAATTGGGAAAAACCTGATTTTGACTTGTTAAGAGAGAATTTGTATAGAGTTCAAAAATTTACATCTGGAGATTATTATTTTAGAATAGCAAAAACATCAATAATAAATAATGATAATGAGCGAATTTATATCAAGAATTTTTTGAATGGTAAAACAGGTTGGTTTACATATAATCCGATTAAAGTAAAAATTTCGGTTTCAGGTAAAATTGAAAAGGCATAAATTCGATAATAAAAGTTCATTGACATAAAGTTTCAAATTCTTAAACAGCTCAAACCACAACGGAGTTTCTACGGAGTCACTCCGTTGTGGTTTGATTAAAGATTTGAAAACACGATATTAACGAGTACGTTATTCCAGAAGTAATGACAGTTGTGGTTTGATTAAAGATTTGAAAACACGATATTTTACAAATATACAAATTCGAGCAATTAATTGTTGTGGTTTGATTAAAGATTTGAAAAAACGATAT